>Ga0209716_1002211_pt1 | contig 13096 bp, 32 predicted proteins | sample COGITO_mtgs_1205_FD_184811 | JGI IMG/M metagenome (GOLD analysis project Ga0209716, IMG submission 184811) | Pelagic marine microbial communities from North Sea - COGITO_mtgs_120531 (SPAdes) (version 2) | ecosystem: Environmental > Aquatic > Marine > Epipelagic ...
CAAATAAATCATTCTCTAAAACTGATGGTACATAAACAACAGCATATATTATAAAAGCAAATGACATCAAACCAACTATGCCGGTCAATGTCATCATAAAATCTTTCTTACCAGTTTTAGCTACCTCTATCTCTCTGTTTCTAGCAGAGTCTCTATCAGCTACTTCTAGTTTGTACAACTCAGCAGATTGCTCGTGTAACATCTTTTTATCCTCTGGGGATATATCTGGGTCATCAGATATCATTTTACTGACCATACCCAACACACCAGCATCGGGTAATAAATCACCAGCAAAGTCTAATACTTTTGGGGCTAGGCTTTTTAATAAACCACCTAACTTAGTGTCTTTAAACTTTTTTTTCTCGTTATTACTCATCTATCTTTTTCTTTTACCGTTTCTCCGTTTCTTTCTAGTACTAGAATATGCTTCATCTTCCCAAGGTAGATTTTCAGCACCTTCTTTCATTTTACTCCTTGAATACTTTTTGTTCTTCCAGTAAACAAAACCATCATCATAATCTAGATCACCCCTCTTCATTTGGTCAATGTGAACTTTCTCATGAGCTATAGCTTCCTTACCTTTATCACTATTTTCATCTATAGATTTATCTAGGTATATAGTACCGTCCTTATTAGCTTCTGCTAATATGTTATTGTCTAAATCTTTTTTTAAAATAGGTGTACCTGAGTTGTGAAACCCTGATACACCTTTTAATTTAAATCCCATTGTTATTTGTAATAACCTTTTTTATAATTTTTTGCAGGACTCTTTGCCATCTTTGTTGGAGATGCTTCTCTTCTTTTTCTGTCAGCCAGTATTTTTTCTCTTTTTTTCTTAGCGTCTGAATCTGAAGAAACCTCTCTTTTTTTACCTCTAGTTTTTGTTACAACTTTTTTTACTTTACCTTCACGATCAAATTTAGTTTTTGTAACTGTTTTAGCTTTTCTTTTACCTTTAACTTTAGGTCCTTTAGTTACATCCTTTTCACGTGTAGTTACATCGTTTGTTTTATTTGATATAGTTTTAGAAACACTACCATCAGCTTTCTTCCTACCTTTAACATCTCTATCATAAGTATTTCCATACTCATCTGTAAAAGAACCACTTCTGTTAATTGCTTTTTTACCAAATTCTGATTTTTTAGGACTAGTGTCAACTTTTTTAATTGTTTCAGGTACTTTAGGTCCTTTAGGTTGACTAGCCTTATAAGATGCTTCTGCTGTTTCTGCTTCACTCCTTATTTTATTTAGTTCAGCCGCTTTTTTATTTACCTTAACACCTTTTCTTTCAGGAACATTTACTGTAGATTTTTTAACTTTTTTCTTTGGAGTAGTCTTAGGACTATCTCCTAATCCAGCAATTTGATTTCCAGTTAAGGGTTTAAATTTTTGATTTTCAGGACTTCTAACTCCATCTCCCACTACAGCTACTTTTTTATTTGATTTTGCTTTTTCCGCAGCTGCTTTATCAGCTTTCATTTTTTTATTATAATCAAATTGACTCATTCCAGCTGCTCTAGCTGCTTTTAAAGTTTTTGCATATTCGGTTTCTTTAAGTGGAGAAACCATCTTACCCGGTGAAGCCTTGATCTCTGCTTTTAATGCTGGGGGTAGATTACCTTGTTTACCTACAAGGGCTTTTGTTAGTGGGGATTTTCCCGTCATTTTAAATGGCATGATTATTTTTTGTTTAAGTTTGTTATCTATCTTTATCTTTTATCATATCATCTATGGCTTTTGTCATCACCTTATCTGTATATGATTTGTTTTTGTGAAAAATGTTTCTTTCTGTAAATGGTGGATCTTCCTCACCTAGTAAGATTCTATATATCCTACTAATTATTTGACTGCATTTAAACGATGTTTTAAATATACTATATTTTATAGTAGTTCTATTACGATGTCTCCAGACCTCTATCCACCCCTCTCTCTTCAACCTCTCCCACCTGTGCTTATCCCAAGAGTATGTATACACTCCTTCAATAAACTCATTCCTAGTAAATCTGCCCTTGCAATCTAAGTATATTAATAATTCTAAATCAGCATCTGTTAAACCATAAGTTTTACAGACCCACTTACGTGTGAGCCTGTAATACTTAAGGATGTTAAGATCACGAAGATCTTGTGCTGTTAGTCTCAACTGTTATTAACTAGCGTGAGTAATATCAGCAGTAAGAGCAGCGCAAGCTGTAACTCCGGGATGATAATAAGAAGCGTTTTCATCATCAGCAACTACAATAAGACCATCACTGTGAGGACCTTTATTTATTAATTGAATTAATGATTTTAACGCTGCTTCTTCTTGCCCAGCAGTAACGGTTAGTACAGCTTTCATTTGTACAAAACTATCTGTTGCTGTTAGAGTCAATGAAGTACCTGCAATATCAATACCGTCTATCTTACTTACTGGTATCGCTAATGCATCATCAGCGCCTGTTTGAAAATATAAAAATGGGAAATTTGCCATAATTGTTTGTTTTTAAGTTTTAAAATTAATTTAACGTTTGTGGGTTCTGGATTAAGGTTTAAGGTTTCTGGATTATCCTATATTAATAGAATGTCTTTAGGTTACTACTGTAATATCAGTGCAACCTGTAATGTTTGAGTTTAAATATATTGAGTTTTGTTCATCTGCTACAGTGATAAAACCACCATCCCTAGATCCTGAATTTACTTCAGCAACAATAGCATCCATAACTTCTTTGTGCTTATTACTTACTATTGTAATAGATACAGACTCATGGTCATCCTCAACAAAAGAACTTGTGTTTCTAGGTTTAAAATATATTTTTAGTGATGTTGATGATGCAGGCTCCATTCCTGCTATAGCATTTACAGGATATAGTATGGAATCACCTGCTCCATCAGGAATTCCTGCGGAATCACTTGCAAAATATAAATACTTTCCTTCCATTTGTTTCTATTCTACCAAGACAACGTCTTGAGTTTTTATAATTTTATAGAGGGTGCCATCAAACGTGATGTTATGACCAGCGTGTTTGTCATAATGTACTACGTCTTTGTCGGTTACACCCTCAACCTTATTACCGCAGCTAACAACGTTAGCCCTTACATACCGGTTGTCTAGGTCTGTCTTTTCTGTGAAAATAAGTCCAGCAATCTTTTTCTGTTCTTCCTTGATGTCACTTACTATCAAGTAATAATTAATTGCTTTCATTAGTCCTCATATTAGATATTACACAATCTGCAGAGATGATGGTAGATACCACACTCACCGCATTCTTTAATGCCGTCTTAGTAACTAGTACAGGATCTATTATACCATGCTTAATCATATTAACATGTTTCCCTGAAACTACATCAAAACCCCAATCTTCCTTTAACGGTTCAACTGAATCTTCAATACTAGCATTTTGTAATATAGTATGATAAGGTGCGACTATTGCACGTAATAAAATACTTTCACATTCGTTTTTAGGTTTAATCTTTTGTGATGCGTTTAATAACGATATACCACCACCAGAAATTATACCCTCTTTAAGAGCCGCCTTTACAGCGTATATAGCGTCTTCAACTCTATCCTTCTTCTCCTTTAATTCAACCTTTGAATCTGCACCCACTCTTACGATACCGACAGAACCAGATAGTATGCTAAGTCTATCTTGTAGCTTTCTCTTTAAGAAAGCATCCTTTTCTTTACTTATCTTCTTCTCTACTTCAATCACCCTATCCTCAAAACTAGCCTCCATAGGCTTAACCTTCAGGACAGTGTTTTTAGCGTCTGTAACAGACCTTAATGCCTCACCTAAGTGATCAGGTCTTATCAGGTCTAGGTCATCCCCTAGCTCCTCGTTTACTACGGTAGCCCCTGTCAGGAAGGCTAGGTCATCAACAGTATCATTTGCATAGGGTCCGAAACCGGGGGTATCGATTATATTAACATCGATGTTACCTTTTACCTTATTCATCATAAGTGCTGTCTGCACTTGCTGTGATACTGGAGCTACAATCAACAAACTTCTTTTGTTCTTAATTACAAACTCAAGTATTGATTGTATTTTTCTTATGTTGGGTATTTCAGATGAAACTATTAATACCAATGGATTCTCTAGTGTCGATGTCTCTCTCTCTTTGTCTGTAACAAAATACGGGGATTTTAATCCACAATCAATTTGCACACCTTCAACAGTCTCAACGTAGGTGGTATTGTCCTCAGACTCCTCCATAAGAACAACTCCATTCTTACCTACTGCACCATAAGCTTCAGCTATAGTATTACCTAGTTCTTCATCATTATTACATGAAATACTAGCAACATTATTTAACATTTTATCTTTAACCTCAATACTCTTTTTACTGAGGTAATTGTTAATCTTTTCAAGAGATGAATTGATACCGGATTTAATTTCTCTTATAGAGAAATCTGTACCCATCTTGTTTACTTCTCTTAATAGTGATTCGGCAAGGACAATAGCTGTAGTAGTACCGTCACCTGCCTCCCTCACTGTATTTCTAGAAGCCTCCTTTATAAGTGTGGCTCCTATGTTTTCCACTGGATCAAACAAGACAACCGATTCTGCTACGGTTACTCCGTCTTTTGTGATCACTGGATTCCCTCTGGCATCTTCGTATATTACGCATTTGCCCGATGCACCTAGTGTGGATTTTACAGCCTTAGCTAATTTATCCACTCCGGTTGATATTCTATTTTTAGCTGAGTCACCAAAGTTTAAGTCCTTGACAATCTCGCTAGGTTGATTATATTCCATTAAATTAAATTAAATTGATTGTTACTTATTAAAATGTTTTTACAACCTTGGGACCTTTTGTAGCCTCAATCTTTTTGTTGTAATGTTCGATACTCCCATCAATTGCAGCCTCTGCCCCAACTAATGTCTCTCTTCTAGTAACGTCATACCAAACATCTTCATTGTCAATGTCTCGGTGCTCGGTTTGATAAAATCCATTGGGTAATTGTGTGATCCTCCAGTTGCTTTTATTGGCAACATGCTTGAGTTTCTCAACTACTTCTGGGTTTAACTGTGTTTGGTTGTTCATTGTGTTTGAACGGTAATAAAAATAAGTCATGGTTTATATATTTACATGGTTAAGCCGCAATATCGCGGTTATCTTTAAGGTTTATATACCTTTATTTTCTTTTTTAGTTCCTAGTCCGTCATTACCCCTGTTTCTAGCAGGTGTCTCCCATCTTTGGTCCTTATGATCCCAATCCATACCCTTCTTACTAGGATCCGCACGGTGTCTACGCTGATTCTCAGCTTTCTTCATCCTCCTTGCAGGTGTTTTGGCAGTGGCTAGATCCCTAGCAGCCTTATCCCTACGAGCCTGTGCTGATAACTTTTGTTTCATGCTAATATTATTACATGTAAAATAATATTATTAAAATATAGTGTTTTAAAAACTGTGACATTAGCCTGTTACTCTTATTATATAAGGACCTATTGTCACACTTTTTTTTTTATGAGGTATAGAGGGATTTTGGGTTACAATTACTGTGCCAACTTTTCTTACAAAAACAAAAACCCTTTTTTTTTACCCAGTCCCCCCATGTTTTCCTTTAACTTTTTCATATTTTTAGGGGAATTTCCAAGCAATTTCCGTAATATTTTCACCTTTTTATGCAAATTTCGCAACTAATCTGTCTTTTTTTTACAGCCCGAAGGGCGTGTATAGCATTCGCCCATTCGCATAAGCGGTTACACAACTAATCTATCTAGTTTTTTTGGCACGGTTTTTGCATGCTTACCACTCATTAGTGGGTCCTCCATTCGCCTATGCGATTAAGCAAATATATAACCTCCTCCAAACACTCAACTAACTAACTGCCTAACCGGTTAAGCAAATATACATTTGACCTAAATTAAATTAAAATAAATGAAAATAAATGAAAATAAATTGATTTATTTGTTGTGTATCTTTACTACATGAGAGAGACACTAAAGGACACCGAGAGACGGCATTAACCATGTGTAAACCTACGAACAAACAAACAATTAGTACACCTTTAAACCAAATAACAATGACAAGATTTAACAAACATACTAAGACATTAAAAAGAGAAGGTAATGATATCATATCATACCATACAAGAGTAGCAACTATCATAGGTAATGAACTACATATTCACGGAAAATGGTGGAGTACTACAACTAGACATATTAACTATGTCGCTGATGAACTGAACTTAACTAAGGTCAACTCAAGTGAGTACAACGACAATGCAACTGACAGAACAAAAAAACTAGATAGCTGGAAACAAGTATAATTATGGACATAGAAGACTACAAAGAAGAAGTATTAAAAGCAATGGGTTACACCATGCAAGAAATCCAAAATATGGATGAAGAGATAAAAGAAATGTTAACTAAATAATAAAACTATGGAACTAGATAACAAAAATATAAATATGATAGCCGACCGTTTGAATTTGACAATATCAGACGCGAGAAAAGTAATGTTTGGTAGAGATAAAAAGTGGGATCTTGAAAAGATGGAATATCTAAGAGAGACAAACACAGAATTAAGAAATATAATAAATTCAGGTATTGAGACTATAGAAATAATTGCAAGAAAATACAGAACAGATAAATAATATAACTATGGAAATAATTACACCAATGATCGGACTGACACCAGAAGAAGCAAATAAAATAATCAAAGTTAAAAATAAAAAATGGGATATTGAACAGATGGAATATCTAAGAAGAAAAAACACAGAATTAAGAGAGAGAATAAATGACAATATTGTATCGATAGAAATAATTGCAAAGAAATACAGAACAGATAAATAATAAAATTATGAAACCAATAGATGTTAACACAGGGACATTCAGTATTGAGAATAAACTTATACCAATAATTACAACTATATCAATTGAAGAACAAAAAGATTGGTTACATAGCGGAGGAACATTAAGTGAGTTAATTGAACTTATACAAAACAACTAAAACTAAATAATAAAACTATGATGACAAAAGAACATAAAAGAGTTTACAATGTAAACACCGAATTTGAGGAAAACTATGCATGGGGCAAAGCCCCTTTCTATGAGAACTTAGCTAAAGGCGAGACGTTGATGATGAACAACACACCAATTTTCAAAGAAGAGTATAATTTAATAATAAGTAAAAGAGATTTTAGTCTATACTCAATTGGGATGAAACCGCACAGAAATTGGAGTTTTAATGAGACAAAAAAATATTACGGTCTGACCGGCAACAAAGCAAAAGTAGCTGAAGACATCAAACAATTACTAAAAGACTTTAAAGAATTTAAAAAGAAACATGCGTCTTACTCGGAAGAGTGAGATGCTATACACAAAACGAAAGAACTATGAAAAAATACATAATTATAGATTGGGCATATAACCATCTATTTCAAGAAAAGACATGGGATACTTTAGATGAAGCATGGGATTTCCTGCTACAAAAATTCCCAAATGATGATGACTTACAAGAATATAATGTGATAAGAAAATCACGACTTGTATTAGAGAATGGAATTATATAAAACTTAAACAACAAAATTATGCTTGAAGAACTAGAAAACATTTGCCATGAAATTTACTTTTGTGAAGACATGATCCACACCTATGAAGATAAAATAGATAAAGGTGAGCTTAACCTTTATGCCACATGGTGTGAATTAAAGGATGATTGGAAAAAACTAAAATTTAAAAAAGAAAAACTAAAAGATTCAATTATGGACAAGTTAGGTATGGATCTTGACAACTTACAAAAATAGATTTTCAATTGATAAAATAAATTACTATATTACAATACACCAAAACAGATACCATTATGACAGACCTAAAAGAATTATTCATTAGCATTAATAAGTATTGGATTGATCACCACTACAACCATTCAGACGTCTTCAAGGAAGATCCAAAATGCTATACATGTGATACTTTCATCACAGATCTTGATCGAGATATTGCCAATGGTGATACGGATCAATGCACCGAATGTTTTATCAAAGAACAAGTTGAATCAGAGAAATGAAAATAACAACAGTAAGAGAAATATGTAACTACTACGGTCAGAACTATGACAACGTAAAACACATGAAAGGATTTATCAAACAACTTAAAAACAGATACAAAAATGAAGGATGAATTTAAAACTAAAAGTACAATGAGGGGCATGGAGGTCAGCGTGTACCATGATACAGGTAGTAGCATGGAACTGATAGCAACCTTTGTAGATGAAGATACCTACATGCTATGTAAGGATGCACTAGAGAAGGATGCAAGGAAGACCAACCTCCACATAGTTGAAAACATTGATTACGAATATAAACTAATAGAAAATGATGAAAAGTAAATACGACAAACTAATTGACCTACTAAAATACCATGATTGGTTCTTTGATTATTCAGATGATCCAAGAACATACCAATGGGGTCATGACAATCAGATAAACATAGAAAGAGAACTAGACAATCTAGGTAGGACCAAAGAAGCTATGATGATATACGAGGATGCTATGCCCGAAAACTTTTACCCCGATTTTGCAGTTGTTAATGATGACGGTTGTATGATGACCGCATGGGATCTAGAGCGTAAAGGAACTCAAACAATAAGTGAAACCTATACAGAGGATTCACAACCAAAGAGTAATTTTATAGATAGTGGTAGTCAGCACCTACCAATGTCAAAACCAGAAGATAGATTTTAGAATTATGGGAAAAAAAAATATACATCATCCATCACATAACTTTTTAGTAAATTATATGGAAACATTTGCACAAGATACTTATTGGTTGTTCGGATCCGAAGCATGTAGTATTTGTAGATCATATGAACAATCAAATATAGACGGTAAGATAGACCATGTTGGAGTGGATGAAGTAGCAAACCAAATAATACATGATAGTAATATTTTTGCTATACACATGTCAACACCAAGAAGCGTAAATTATGCTATGGATCTACTATATGCCTATGATGGGTGGGAGGATTACGAACAGATAGATAAAGACCTTTATGATATATTAAAAATATTTCAGATAAAAAATAAAGATTATAGTCACAGAAAAGAAATAATAAGTAAACTAAATAAATAGATATGGATTTAATAGAACAATACAGAAAACAAAAAGAAAAAAGAAAAGTTATTAGTAAAAAATTGGATAATATGGTCAATTTGTATACTAACTTAAGAGAATCAGTAGAAAATGAAAATATTTTAAAGGCTAATCAAATATATCTTATTATGGCTCTACAAGATTTAAAGATAAATAATAATCTTTTACTTAAAGTTCCATTAAGTAGTAAAGATAAAAATAATAAGAGACGCAGAGAATCAATAAGAAAATTAAAAAATAAAATAAGAAAAATAAAAAAATGCATTAAAGAAGGTAAAATGTATTGCCCAGATTTTATAATTAACAAAAAAAATCAATTAGTAAAAGTTAAAGATTAAATAACAAAACTATGGATATTAGAGACGCACTATGGGACAAGCAAACCCAAATCAAAGACATAATGAAACAAATAGAATATAACAACGAACACAATAGACGACTGATGAAAAAGTGGGGGGAACATTATAATAGCATGACCAACTACATAGTAGGTAATGAAGAGCATGTTCTAAACAAGTTGGATCTCAGCGCAGTTCTTGAAATCATAAAAAATAATAAGCCATGCTAGTAATAAATTACAACGGTAGATTGATACATGTTATCTCAGAAGATAATAAACAAAAATACAGGATACCAATATATGGGGTAGCAACAGATTCCTATTGTGCTTATCAAGATATACCTAGCCTTTGGGTGAAGAACAAAAGAATAAAATGGTTATACAAATAAAACTAAAAACAAAATGAAGATAGAAATGAATAGAAATAAACAAGAAAGCAATTTCCGAAAACACGTTCGAACCATAATTTATATGGCAAGTGATTGTGCTAAAAGAGGGATTAAAGAATTTAAATATACTATACCAATAGATACCGGAAGAAGTTCTGAAGAATTATTCAAATCAGTTGAGTTTGAAACCGAAGGAACGGTTATGAGTCTTGCAAGTGTCCAAAATAGATTTGCAATTGATGGAAAAATGTATTTTGAAATAAAATAATGCTATACAAAAAAATGCTATACATTTTGCTATACACAAAGTGACGCAATAACTTAAAAACTAAAAATAATGATTTATACAAAAACAAAAATAGATGGTGCTATAGTAGTCCTAGATTACAAATCTAAAAAACAAATCTACCCCAAGCCTATTGTGGAGAGAATGAAGCCTATGAGTCTTCAAAATGCAATCAAGTTTTCTAGAGGCAATAAAAATATTAAAGTAAAAGATAATATTAAAGTAAAAGATAGTAACATATCTGATGGATTTAAATATATTTATATTTTTAGTAACCCTGCATTCCCTAACCAATATAAAATAGGACAATCAAAGAATTGGAAGAAAAGATTAAATCAATATCAAACGGCAGACCCTGATAGGGCTTTTAAACATGAATTTAGCATAGAAACCAAAGGGTATAGTTATGTGGAGGAAAGTACACACAGATATTTTAGTGCAAATAGAGAATGGATTAAATCAGATTTAAAAGAAATAATAAATAAAATTAAATATTACTCAAAAGAATATATTAATAATAGAATTAAATATAAAGACAACTATACAAAATAATAATTATAAAATTATAATTAAAAAAAAACTATGACAATATATGACATAAAGAGAATGAGTGAGGACAAGGCTCCTTACTTCTTCGAACGCAAAACACTAAAATTTTTCAATCAAACATTAAAAGACTTTTCAGTCAAGAAACTAAACGAAGAGAAATATTATATCTCTGCACCCATGAGGGACTCAAGGGGTCACCAAATGGGTGTTACTAAAAGAGTCTTTGATATTAGGACTAGAGAACTATTAAATACAGAATTGTAATGATTAAAAAAATATTTGATTTTACATTTGAATTAATCTGTTTGATTTGTGTGGGTATTATACTTATATACTTATTTGAAAACAGAGATACAAAAGTAACTAGAGTTATAGATGGTGATACCTTTATAACTAACAGAGGGGACAGGGTGCGACTCATTGGAGTTGATGCACCCGAACTCCCAACTCTGGAAGGGATTGAATCTAAAATGTACCTAGACAAATTAATAGATGACAAGGTAGTAATATTAAAGGGGGATGAGATCTCAAACAACAAAGACAAATATGGTAGGCTACTCCGGTATGTGTATTTGGATAAAAAAGATGTTAACTTACACATGATAAAAAGTGGATATGCAAAACCATACTTATATTTTAATTTTCAAAAACTAAACCAATATAAATACTATGATTAAACCACTAGCACTAGCAGTAATGCTATACACACCACAAGTAGACTCTGTCTCAAATGAAATATATATGGCATCACTTGAAATTGTAAGTGATATGGCAAAAGAAATTAGTAATAAAAACTTTGCTAAGTCAGAGATTATCATCACTCTTGAAGATATGTCAGAGTGGATGAGACAAGATATAGACAATATGACCATAGATCCTCGACTAGCAGAAATATATATTGAGAACTTCAATGATTTAATTAAACAAGTAAAAGAACTATGAAAACATATTATATAGCACTAGATTGCGGAGACGCAACAGTATACGCTCCCAATAAGAATAGAGCAGTAATCAACTTTTTTAATTATGTTCATAAATCTGGACAGGAAGTTTATTCAATAAAAAAAGAAAAAGGTGAATTTAATATTTATGATGTTCGCTTTAATGAACCATTTAAAATAGATGTAACTGAAGTAACTGAAGAAGGAGTAATAACTTATGTTGAACATTAAAAAAGAAGAATTTAAACAAACAAAACAATGAATAAAATGAATGAACTAATAGATGTAACTGAAGTAACTGAAGAAGGAGTAATAACTTATGTAGAACACTAAAACCAAAAAACCAATGGAACAATTAAATAAAGTAACTAAGAAAGAATGCATAGAAGCAATAGATTATCTTCATCGTGAAGGATTTGTAGAAGAGATGACACGAGACAAAAAACACTATGTAGAGATATTGCTGAAGAAAGTAGCAAACAACTATAATATAAAACTACTAACATGATGGAATTATCTATAAGTAACATGAAGTTTTGCCACAAGTGTGGAGATTTTGCTAGTGGTAATAATTCTTTAAACAACACAATAACTAGCACTTACAAAGAGTTGTCTTTATATGATATTTTTGAGACAATGCATGGATATCAAGGGGATCTAGGTTGGGATTATAGTGATGAAATTACTAGACTAAAATCTAAATTTAAACTAGAAGGCATAAGTGATAAGAGACCTTTCTGTTACAAATGTCTTAAAGATGAAGATATTCACGAAGGTTATATTTGTGAAGATCCTGATAAATACTTGGACTTTATTGAAAATGAAATAAAACAAATTGAGCAGTTTGGATTATCTGATATAGACCCAATAAAGAGTAAGGAATTAAGTAAATTAAAGGATATAAGGGATAAATTAAAAGTTATTGTATTTCCCGGAACTCCAACTTCTACTTATTATTCATTACAATTTACAGATACACATAATGAAGCCAAGTATCAAGATTATAAAAAAGTAACAGACGCTGAACATAAACACAGAATAGAAAGCATAAAATAAAAACCAATGAGAAATATAGGACTAAGAAAAGAAATGATGTGTCACATCAAGGATGCTATACACGAGGAGATAGACCATAATACAATAAATAGATTTGAATCATACTCATGGAATAAGCTAGATACACATTTAAAATCAAACATGCAGACGGCAAGTCTACCTTCCTTCAAGGGTCTTTACACTGAAGATCTTGCAAGTGAGTTACTACATAGTGTTAGGATAGGATTTAGAGATCCAAATTCATGGATGAAAAAACACAAGCTAGATCCCTTCCAGATTGTAGAGGATGTTCAAATATGGGAGATAACAAGGTGGGATCAATACGTTACACCAATGAGAGGTAAACACATGTGTCTATCTTTGATGGAAATGTACACCGACCTAATCGTTTGGCAAATCCTAAAATACATGGACGGTGAGAAATGGCACCTACCACAATTTAATAACAAACAGAAAAGCATAAG
>Ga0209716_1002216_pt1 | contig 13077 bp, 6 predicted proteins | sample COGITO_mtgs_1205_FD_184811 | JGI IMG/M metagenome (GOLD analysis project Ga0209716, IMG submission 184811) | Pelagic marine microbial communities from North Sea - COGITO_mtgs_120531 (SPAdes) (version 2) | ecosystem: Environmental > Aquatic > Marine > Epipelagic ...
TGCCTACGGTAAAGAACCCAATGCTTATTTTAAAAAAATAATTGACACATTATTTCCAGGCAAAATATTACTTGCTGCAGAAGGTGAGGGAAGAAACGCTGTCTATGCCGCCTCCCTAGGGTGGGAAGTTTATGCGTATGATTTTAGTGAGATGGCGTATAAAAAAGCCATGAAATTGGCAGCTGAAAAGAATGTTTCCATACAATATCAAGTTGCATCACTAAGTGACCTTGAATTTCCAGAAAATTTTTTTGATGCTATTGGGTTGATATATGTTCATTTTCCCGATCCAATTCGTCATACAAATCACGAGTTACTTTCCAGGCTATTAAAAAATGAAGGACATGTAATCCTGGAGGCCTTTAGTTCAAATCATTCCTCATATCAAAGGAAAAATCCAGCTGTGGGTGGGCCAAAAATAGAGTCACAATTATATAACGAATTGAAATTGAAAAATGATTTTAAGTCGTATAAATTTTTAATATTGAAAGAAGAAGAGATTCATTTATCAGAAGGTGAGCATCACAATGGTTTAACTACAGTAATGCGAATGGTCGCAAAAAAGTAAATTAATATGATCCAATCAGACTTTTCCCAGGTTTAATTTATTTTGATACTTAGAAATATTAAATTAAACGATTCATTAGTTATCTTGTCTAAGATTAAAATTCACAAAATGAATCGATTTTTTATTATTGGGCTGCTCTTAATCGCAACGGCCAATGCACAGGATTATTTTCCAACAAATAGTGGGGTGAAAAGCAAAGAATTAAATTACCAAGCATTTACGAATGCTACGGTATATTTAACACCTACTAATATTATTAAAAACGCCACACTCCTAGAGCTTAACGGGACCGTTATTGCAGTGGGGACAAACGTTGAGCTTCCAAAAAACACTCGTATATATGACAAGTCAGGTTTGTATATTTATCCATCCTTTATAGATGTCCACACTTCATTTGGAATACAAACGCCAAAAAGAAATGCTGGTTCGGGAAGAAGCGCGCAGTATCAAGCCAGTCGAGACGGCTACTATTGGAACGATCATATTCTAAGTGATTATAATGGTATAGAAGATTATAGCTATAACAAAAAGGAGGCTGAGCAGTTGCGCAAAGTTGGTTTTGGTGTGGTAAATACGCACAGAGCAAATGGCATACACCGTGGAACAAGTGTCCTAGTTGCCTTGGGAGATCCACTTCCAGACAGCGATAGGCTTATCAATACCAAAGCAGCAGAACATTTTTCTTTCAAAAAAAGTCTAACCTCCAATCAATCATACCCTAGTTCTGTGATGGGATCTATGGCACTTGTTCGTCAATTTTATCATGATTTAAGTTGGTATAAGGCTGGGAATGCTAAGAATAAAGACCTCGCTATAGAGGCGGCAATAAGCAATCAAAATTTACCCAAAATATTTGATGCTGACGACAAACTCAACACCCTCAGAGCTGTAAAGATTGGTAAGGAAATGAACTTAAATTTTACTGTTGTAGGAAGTGGTCAAGAATATGAATATCTAGCTGAATTAAAACAAAATCAGGCGAAACTGATTTTGCCTCTTAATTTTCCTGAAGCATACGATGCAGCAGACCCTCTTCTTATGAAAAAAATAAATCTAAGTCAATTGCGGTATTGGAGCCAAGCCCCAATGAATCCAGCCGCAGTTGCTAAAGAAGGCATACCGTTTGCTCTGAGCACAAGCAAATTAAAAGCAACCTCTAGCTTTTTAAAACATTTGAAAAAAGCTGTGGCTTATGGACTATCAGAACAAACTGCCCTAGAAGCACTCACCACTATACCTGCAAAAATGCTTAATCAAGAAGCCTTGTTAGGAAATTTGAATAAAGGTGCGATGGCTAATTTTATTATTACCTCAGGACCCCTATTCGATAACGAAACAGAACTTCATGAAAATTGGGTAAAAGGAAAGCCCCATGTGATTAAAGAGCATACCATAAAAGATATAGATGGAGCTTATGAAATTGCTTTTCAAGACCATTCCCTTGAAATAGAAATAAAAAATAGTGCTTCAAAAATTAGTGTAACAGCAAAACAAGATTCACTAAAGTTTGAAACTAAAAGCAGCTACAGTAACCACTGGTTATATCTTACTTTAATTGACAAGAAAGGAAACACATTTGCCCAACTAAATGCTAAAATTAATGACCAAGGAATAACCGAAGGACAAGGAACTAGTTTTAGTGGGAATAAAATAGCTTGGAAGGCAAAAGCAAATGAAAAGAACGAAGAAAAGAACGAAGGGAAGAAACAACCTAGCTATCATAGCCCCGTTCCTGTAACATTCCCAAATAAAGCATATGGATTTTCTGAACTTCCAAAGTCAGAAAATATGCTGTTTAGAAATGCTACTGTATGGACCAATGAAGCGGAAGGAATTCTGAAAAATGCAGATGTATTGGTAATCAATGGAAAAATTGCTGCTGTTGGAACTGATCTTGATGCGAAAAATGCACAAATAATTGATGCCACAGGAAAACATCTTACCTCAGGAATCATTGATGAACACTCTCACCTGGGAGCATCAAGTATAAACGAAGGAGGTCATAACTCCTCTGCAGAAGTAAGTATAGAGGATGTTATTGAACCCGATGATATTGGCTTATTCCGTGACTTAGCAGGAGGTGTTACAACCATTCAAATTTTGCATGGCTCTGCAAACCCAATTGGAGGTCGTTCTGCAATCATCAAACTTAAATGGGGAGCCCCCATTGATGAATTACTCTTTAAAGGGGCAGATCCTTTTATCAAGTTTGCATTAGGTGAAAACGTAAAGCAATCCAATTGGAGTAGTTATTCTCGTTTCCCGCAAACTCGTATGGGAGTAGAACAGGTCTTTGTGGATTATTTTCAAAGGGCTAAGGAATATGGTCAGCGTTGGACAAACTATAATGGGCTTTCTAAAAAGCAAAAAAACAATGTTAAACAACCCCGCTATGATATTGAAATGGAAACGCTCTGGGAAATTCTAAAAAGCGAACGCTTTATCTCAAGTCATTCCTATGTTCAATCTGAAATCAACATGCTGATGAAAGTCGCCGAGCGTTATGGTTTCAGAATAAATACATTTACACATATTCTAGAAGGATATAAAGTTGCAGATAAAATGGCAGAACATGGTGTAGGCGGATCTACATTCTCTGACTGGTGGGCCTATAAAAACGAAGTTAAAGACGCCATCCCATACAACGGAGCAATAATGCATAATGCAGGAGTTACAGTAGCGTTCAATTCAGATGATGCTGAAATGTCAAGACGCCTGAATCAAGAAGCTGCTAAAGCAGTAAAGTACGGTGGTATTTCTGAAGAAGATGCTTGGAAGTTTGTCACCCTAAACCCAGCTAAATTACTTCACTTAGACGATAAAGTAGGAAGTATAAAGGTAGGTAAACATGCTGACTTGGTTCTTTGGTCCGATCATCCTCTCTCCATTTATGCCAAAGCTGAAAAAACAATTATAGAAGGGGTAACATATTATGATGCATCAACTATTGATAGTAAAATTGAGGCTATCGAAAAAGAAAAAAAATTAATCATCGGACAAATGCTTATTGCTAAAGAAAATGGAGCGAAAACACAGGCTCCCAAAAAAATAGCAAAACGTGAATTTACCTGTGAAACTTTAGATTAAAAAATTATGAGAAATTTAATTACTTTTTTGAACATTCTTTTATTAGCAACTGCTTTTGGTCAACAAACGCCTGCTAGTAAACAAATAAAATCAGTTTTATTCGTTAACGCTACGGTTCATACGGGTGAAGGAACAGTCCTTTATAATAGTGCAGTAGGATTTGAAAATGGAAAAATAACCTATGTAGGAGATTCTCTAAACCTACCTGCATTTGATACTGTTGTTGACGCAACTGACAAACATATTTATCCGGGATTTATTGCAACTAATAGCACCCTAGGTTTAGTAGAAGTGGATGCCGTTAGAGCAACCAGTGACGTGGATGAATTAGGAGATTTTTTGCCACATGTAAGAACCGCCATTGCCTATGATGCAGAGTCTAAAATAGTAGAAAGCATGCGTCCCAATGGAGTATTATCGGCTCAAGTAACCCCCAGAGGAGGTCGTATCTCAGGTAGTTCTTCAGTAATGCAAATGGATGCATGGAATTGGGAAGATGCCATTATAAAAGCAGACGAAGGCATTCATCTAAATTGGCCTAGACCCTACACTAGGGGTCGATATTGGCTAGGAGAAGATCCTGCATTAAAAGTGAATAAAAATTACCTTTCAAATATTGAAAAACTCAAGGCATTTGTAGAAAATGCTAAAGTATATGATCTAAAACAAAACCCTGCTCACCTTCCCTATCAAGCAATGAAAGGGCTTTTTAATGGAACTAAAACAATGTATCTACATGCAACAGATGAAAAGCAAATTGTTGATGGAATAAGCTATTTAAAAGAATTGGGTATTGACAAAATTGTTTTGGTTGGAGGAAATGAGTCTCCAGAACAACTAAAATTTATAAAAGAAGCTAATATTCCTGTTATTGTTTCTAGACCTCACCGTCTTCCTGACAATGAAGATGAAGATCCAAAACAATCCTTCAAACTGGCTTCACAATTAATTCAAGCTGGAATTCTAGTGAGTATAGATGTAAGTGGAAGAATGGAAAGAATGTACACTAGAAACCTTCCTTTCTATGCAGGTAGCTTTGCTGCCTATGGAATTGACAAAGAGGTTGCTTTACAAATGATCACTTTAAACCCTGCAAAAATATTAGGTGTTGAGAAACGCATAGGATCTCTATCAATAGGGAAAGATGCCACTCTTTTTGTTTCAGAGGGTGACGCTTTAGACATGCGAACAAATATAATTTATAAGGCTTATATAGGAGGAAGAGAAATCAGTCTAGAAACACACCAAACTGAGCTTTGGAAACGATATTCAACAAAATATAACACTACTAATTAGATTTTTTTTTAAATAATTAGCCTATCAATGCCGATCCCTTTTACGCCTAAGCCCCTTGCTTTATTCCTGTGTTTAGCTACTTATTTCATTTCTGCACAAACACCAGAAAGATCTGTTTTAGTTAAAAAAATTGATCAAGAGATTGTGCTGGATGGAAAGTTAAACGAAGCTTTTTGGCAGACAGCAAACAGTGCTGATAATTTTTGGCAACTTTTTCCTACCGATTCACTAAAGTCCACAAATGAAACTATTGTTAAAATAGTTTATAATGACACTCATTTATTGATAGGAATTGAGGCACTCGCTGTAGATGAAAATTTTATAGTAAGTTCTCTCAAGCGTGATTTTAGCGCTAGAACTAATGATAATGTTACCGTTTTATTTGACACCTTTAGAGACGGTCAAAATGCTTTTCTATTTGGGGTAAGTGCTTATGGAGTTCAACGAGAGGGTCTTATCTCTGATCGTGGAGCTGCCATCAATGGTTTTAATTTAACTTGGGATACCAAATGGCAATCTGAATGTATTCGCTTCAAAGATCGATTTGTGATTGAAATGGCAATTCCGTTTAGTTCAATTAAATATCCTGAAGGAAGCCAAAAATGGGGATTTCAAACTTATAGATACGATTTACAGTCTAATGAAAGAAGTATATGGACAAACGTAGATCAAAATCAAATTCCGATAAATATAGGGTATTATGGAGCGCTTGTTTTTGAAGAACCCCTTCCGGCGAGTAAGATGCCTATATATTTGATTCCTTATGTAAATGGAATTATATCAAATAATTTCAATGGGGAGCCAATTTCAAAAAAAGTAACTGTAGGAGGCGATCTAAAAATTCCTGTGGGAAATAGTTTAAATTTAGATGTCACCCTAAACCCTGATTTTTCGAACGTAGAAGTTGATGATATAATCACCAACCTGACTCGTTTTGAAATTTCTCTTCCCGAAAAAAGACAGTTTTTTATTGATAATGGTGACTTGTTTGGAAATTTTGGAAGCTTTAGAGATGCTATACCTTTTTTTTCGAGACGTATTGGTATCGCAAAAGACCCTAGTGGAAATACAATTCAAAACAATATTATAGGAGGGATTCGACTTAGTGGTAAACTGGATCAAAATTGGCGCATTGGGGTGTTAAATATTCAAAATCAAGAGGATCTTCAAAACCAAATAGCCTCCAACAACAATTCCATGTTTGCATTGCAGCGCAAAGTGTTTGGACAATCTCAGATCGGTTTATTTATGGTCAATAGACAAACCTTTAAAGACTATGCCTTCTTAAAAGACACAAATCGTTTCAATCGAGTCATTGGTTTAGATTACAATTTAAATTCTGCCAATAATAAATGGTTGGGTAAATTTTACACACACAAATCTATTCAACCTGATGATCGTCAGGGAAATCTATCAGCACAAGCAAACTTAGTTTATAACACACGTATTTGGCGTTTTTCTTCAGATTGGGTATTCGTTGATCAGGACTTTAGATCTGACCTTGGATTCATCCCTAGATCCGGTGTTTTCAAATCTGGAACTAATATGGTTCGAAATTTTTATCCCAAAAAGGGAAACATCAATTCGCACCAAATTGACCTACTCAATCTAATGTGGTTTCAGCAGGATTTAGATTATCAAAAAACGGATCATATCTTTCGATTGCAATACCAGCTTGAATTTAAAAATCAATCCCAACTAGAACTTAATTCTAAAACTCAATATGTTTATTTATCAAGCCCATTTGACCCTACTCGAAGTGTAGGAGGAATTCCACTTCCTGATTCTAGAGGATATAATTTTGGAGAATGGGGGATACGTTATTTATCTCCATATGCAAAATCATTTAATTTTACTTCTGAAATTTCCTATGGTACCTTTTTTAATGGTACTCGATTTTCCTATAAGGGAAGTGCACTCTATAGAATTCAACCTATAGCTGTAATTAGTTTACTATGGGATTATAATAGGATTGAATTACCCAAACCTTATTCCTCAGCAAATCTATTTCTAATTAGCCCTAAATTTGAATTGACACTCAATAAAAATTTATTTTGGTCCACTTTGATTCAATACAGTAACCTAACAGATGATTTTGGAATAAACTCAAGGATTCAATGGCGTTTTGCACCACTATCAGATCTTTATTTAGTGTATAATGATAATTACTATACCCAAGAATTTGGACCTGTTTTCAGGTCTATAAACCTAAAACTTACGTACTGGCTTAACTTATAAAAGTGACGATTACGTTAAGAAGCGTTTTGTTTCTTGATTAAATTCAAGGCTGAACCTTCTCTAAACCATTGTATTTGTTGTGCATTATAAGTGTGATTTGCCTGAATTGTATGGGTTGTCCCATCTGAATGAAGCACTTCTATGTTGAGTGGCTTACCTGGTGAAAATAATTCCAAATCTACAAAGTTGAAAGTATCATCTTCCTGAATCAAATCGTAATCGGATTCATTTGCAAAGGTAACGCCCAACATCCCTTGTTTTTTCAAGTTGGTTTCGTGAATACGAGCAAATGATTTAACCAATACAACCTTTACTCCTAAATGACGTGGCTCCATAGCTGCATGTTCTCTTGAGGAACCTTCTCCATAATTATGGTCTCCAACAACTATACTCTCTATACCAGCAGCTTTGTAGGCGCGTTGCACATCTGGAACTCCTCCATAAACACCTGAGAGTTGATTTTTAACAAAGTTTGTTTTTTCATTAAAAGCATTAACTGCTCCAATCAAACAATTATTAGAAATATTATCAAGGTGACCTCTAAAGCGCAACCAAGGTCCTGCCATCGAGATATGATCTGTAGTACATTTCCCTTGAGCTTTGATCAGTAACTTGGCTCCCATCAAATTATTTCCGTCCCATGCTTGAAAAGGTGAGAGCAATTGTAACCGTTCTGAATCTTCCTTTACAACAACCTCAACAGATGAGCCATCTTCTTGAGGCGCTAAGTACCCGTTTTCTTTAACATCAAAACCTAAAGGGGGTAATTCAACTCCTGTAGGTGGATCTAATTTAACTTTCTCTCCCTCTTGATTTAACAAAACATCTGTCATTGGATTGAAATCTAATCTTCCCGAAATCGCAACCGCAGCAACCATTTCCGGTGAAGCTACAAAAGCATGAGTATTAGGATTACCATCTGCCCTTTTTGAAAAGTTTCTATTAAACGAATGAATAATCGAATTTCGCTCTTGTTTGTCAGCACCTTCACGAGCCCATTGTCCTATACAAGGTCCACAAGCATTAGTAAAAATCTTTGCGTTTAAATCTTCAAAAATAGACAACAAACCGTCACGTTCCGCAGTATAACGAACTTGCTCTGAACCTGGATTAATTCCAAATTCTGCTTTGGTAACAAGCTTTTTTTCTACTGCTTGTTTTGCAATAGAAGCGGCACGTGCTAAATCTTCATACGAGGAGTTCGTACATGAACCTATTAGACCCCACTCAACTTGTAAAGGCCAGTCATTCTTTTTTGCAACCTTACTCATTTCTGAAACTGGGGTTGCTAAATCAGGAGTAAAAGGGCCGTTTATGTGCGGAGTTAAAGTATCTAAGTTGATTTCGATAACTTGATCAAAATAACTTTCTGGATTAGCATATACTTCTGGATCTGCAGTTAGGTGTTCTTTAACTTCATTAGCAGCATTTGCAACATCATCTCTACCTGTGGCTCAAATAGCGTTCCATAGATTCATCATAACCAAAAGTTGAAGTAGTTGCCCCCACTTCTGCTCCCATATTACAAATGGTTCCTTTTCCAGTACAAGACATGGATTCTGCACCGTCACCAAAATATTCAATTATGGCACCTGTACCCCCTTTTACAGTAAGAATACCTGCTACTTTTAATATAACATCTTTCGGTGCTGTCCAACCGTTTAATTTACCTGTTAATTTAACTCCTATTAACTTAGGAAACTTCAACTCCCAAGCCATATCAGCCATAACATCAACTGCATCTGCACCTCCTACCCCAATAGCAACCATTCCTAGGCCACCAGCATTTACTGTATGAGAATCTGTACCGATCATCATCCCGCCGGGGAAAGCATAGTTTTCCAACACAACTTGGTGAATAATTCCTGCACCAGGTTTCCAAAAGCCGATCCCATATTTATTAGAAACTGACTCTAAAAAATTAAAAACTTCAGCTGAGGTATTGTTCGCAGATTTCAAATCTTGTGTTGCACCGTCTTTTGCTTGAATTAAGTGATCACAGTGAACCGTTGTAGGAACGGCAACTTTTGTTTTTCCAGATTGCATGAACTGCAATAATGCCATTTGAGCTGTTGCATCTTGACACGCAATTCGGTCTGGAGCAAAATCAACATAATCACTCCCACGGACAAAAGCACGTTTTTCAGACGATTCCCAAAGGTGTGAATAAAGATTTTTTTCAGTCGCAGTTAAAGGGCGTCCTGTAAGTTTTCTAGCTTCAGCCACTCGGTCAGAAAGGTGACTGTAAACTTGCTTAATCATGTCAATATCAAAAGCCATAACTCTGTTTTTAAATTCTGCACAAAACTATAAAATAAATACATGGTATAGTTATATTAATAAAGGTTTTAGTGAGAATTTTAGAATTCACATCCTGAATGCTCTTGGAATTCATTAATTAACAGAATCTAACCCGTTAACCAATTCTTTTCTATACCCGTTATAATGAGATATTCAATAATTGACCACTAAGTTGAAGGAGTCTTAATTCAGCTAATTTCGCTTGATATTTTGCAAGAGTCCATTGATTTTGAGCATTCCTTAAATTGATCTGAGCTTGTCTAAATTCAATAGCAGTGATCGAACCTAAATTATATTGCGCTTGAGAGCGCTCAAAGTTATAGGATCCTGTTTCTACTTGCTTTTCTTGAATGCTATATATCATCTTTGCATTTTTATAACTCTGTAACGCATTTGATAAATCACGCTCAAAAGTGAGTTGGATTTCATCGGTCAGAATTTTTTGATTCTCTACTGCAATTTTTGCATTCTTGACCCGCGTAATTGATCTTCCACCGTCAAATAAGTTCCAACTTAAATTTGCTCCAAAACTCATAGAATAAGTATTATTATTTGTCCCTGGGAAAAAAGCAGAAGCAGGACTTTGATTTAAATTCCAACCATAAGAGCCTACCAAACCTATTGAGGGTAGATATCCAGACTGACTGACTTTGACGTCATAAGAGTTAATTTGTGTGTTTTGCTTTTGCTTCAATAAACTTACATTATACGCTGCAGCATTTTCTAATAAAGCTTCAATCTGTATTTCAGAAACGAAATCAACTTGGGTTGATACTGAATATTTATTTTCCATAGATTGACTAAGCAACAAGTTTAAGTCGCGCTTTGCATTATCTAACTGTTGGGTGATTTCCAACACACTGATACTGTCATTGGTCACATCTACTTGAGCATTTAAAACAGCAAGTTTGTTCGTTTGCCCATATTTAAAAGCACTCTCAGCTCTACTTTCGCGCTCTTTAGAAACTTCTAGGGCTTGCTTAAAAATTGATTTAGACTCTGTGAGTTGGGCCACATTAAAATATACACTATACAATTGTATTATTGTAAACTCGATTGTTTCTCGCAATTGCAATTCACTTAAAGCATATTGCTCTTTCAATCTTTTGTAGGTGAATTTTCTTCCTAAGCCATCAAAAAGTGTATAATTTAAATTGACTCCTCCATTAAATCGTTGAGACTCCTGGTCATCTAAATTCAAATTAGGCCGTGGAGAACCGTCCTCTAAAACTTGTCCTGGGAATACTATTTCTGAATTTGAAGAGGTGAAATTTGAACCTCCATTAAGGGAGATTGTAGGTAAAAATCCAGAGTTAAGAAGGCTACTATTATTTTTTGAGATCTCTAGATTATTTTTAGAAACTTGAATCCCAAAATTTTTCTCTAAAGCAATCTCTAATGCTTCTTCTTTTGAAATTGTCTGTTGTCCCAAAAGTGGGTAAATAACCAGGTTTATTAAAATGAATACTATAAATCCTTTCATTCTGCTTCATTATTTGAAAGTTCACCCGCAGTAATTTTCTTTTTATCTTCTGCTTCTATTATTGGACGTTCTACGGACTCTTTTGATGGGAAATCACCCGTAATAAGCCATTTGACATACACCTTCATTTCGTTATTAAGGGAAAGGAAAATAGGGAGTACTATCAAGGTTAAAAGTGTTGCAAAAGCAATACCATAAGAAACTGTAATCGCCATTGGTTTTAAAAATTGTGCTTGTCTACTTTTTTCTAAAATCAAAGGGGTTAATCCTGCTACAGTAGTTGCAGAAGTCAAAAATATAGCCCTAAATCTAGATTTCCCTGCATCAAGAAGCGCATTATTGAATGTCAATCCTTCCCTCAAATTATTATTAAACTTACCAATCAAAACCAATCCATCATTTACCATAATACCGATCAAGGCAATTATTCCCAATAGTGAAATTATGTTTACAGGGAAACCATGAATCCAATGTCCCCAGGCTACGCCAGTAAAACTAATGGGTATGAGTAAGAATAGAAGAATAGGTTGTGAAAAACTTCTAAATGTAAATGCTATGGTCATGTAGATGAGAATTAATATGGGTAGACCTGCAATATTTAGGGAGGCTGCTAATTTATTAGCTTCACGATTTTGACCTTCATAAGAGGCACTTACAGAGGGATACTTTTTTTGAATTAAAGGAATAATTTTAGTCCTGAGTTCAGTCATAACATCAGTGGCAGAAGTTTCTTCAGCATTTTTTAAATCTGCGGATAACTGAATTTCTCTCCTACCATCCAAATGATTAATTAATACATCCCCTCTTTTAATTGCAAAGCTTGCAATTTCTTTAAGCGGAACTAGTTGCCCGTTGGGTAAATCAATCTTCATATCCTCCAGCTGTGTAATAGAAGACCTATCTTCTTTTTTATAGCGCACCCAAACACGAATCTCATCTTGACCTCTTTGAAATCTTTGAGCTTGTACACCAAAAAATCCAGCTCTAACTCGACTCATTAAATATTGTAAGTCAATACCCAGAGGATATGCATTTTGCTTTAACTTAAGACTGATCTCCTTAATTCCTGCAGGATCATTATCTGTAACATCTTTCAATTGGTCATTAGAAAGCATGTTCTGCTTGAGCTCATTTTTTGCAGCTTTTAATTCACGTATGTTATTGGACAGAAAGGAGACGGAAACTGGGCTTCCCCCAAAATTTGATCCTGAGCCATAAACGATACTTTCGACTCCAATTATTGGCCCTACAAGTTCGGCTAGTCGCGTTGAAACTAAATTTGCTCTCAAAATGTCTGGGCGTTGTTCCCAGGGAAGTAAATTGATTGTCAGAGTTGCACGTGAAGCTCCATTTCCAAGAGTTTTAATTGAATTAACAAAAAGGCTTTTCTCATATCCCTTTAAATATTTTTCTGTGAGCTCCTCTTCAACAATTTTTGATTTAACTTGAATCAAACTGATAATGGAATCTGTGATTTTCTCATTTGTTCCATTGGGCATTACTAAAGTAACTTGAATTCGGTCACTAGCAATAGAAGGGAAAAATGAAGTTCTAATAATTCCACCCCCAAAAGAACCAATTGTTAACATTAAAACGCCTATAAAAAGGGAAAGGATAAGCATTCTATTCTTTAGGGAAAAATCCAATACGGGGACAAATACCAAATCACGCATGGACTGCATGAATTTATCTCCAAGCTTATTAATTTCCCTTAATTTAGAAAATCCTTTTGCTATCAAAGTCTTAGGCTTTTTCTTCTTTAAAACTAAAGCTTTTGAATTTGCTAGGTGAGCGGGTAATATAATTAGAGCTTCTATTAGAGATATGACAAGTGTCAATATTACCACTACAGATACTTCTCCAAAAAACTCACCGATTCGACTGTCTAAAAACAAGAATAAAGAAAAGGCTAAAACAGTCGTTATTATTGCGGAAACAACTGGGGGAATTACTTCTAATACACCATCTATTGCTGCACGATAAGGACTCTTCCCTTTTTCATACTGCTGGTATATATTTTCTGCAATCACAATTCCATCATCCACAAGAATCCCGATAACGATGATCATTCCAAATGTAGATAGGATATTAACAGTTACTCCAA
>Ga0209716_1002222_pt1 | contig 13062 bp, 9 predicted proteins | sample COGITO_mtgs_1205_FD_184811 | JGI IMG/M metagenome (GOLD analysis project Ga0209716, IMG submission 184811) | Pelagic marine microbial communities from North Sea - COGITO_mtgs_120531 (SPAdes) (version 2) | ecosystem: Environmental > Aquatic > Marine > Epipelagic ...
ATAAGTGCTTGGCTGTTGCGTCAATTTGGAAATTTGAAGGGACTGTTCTAGCAAATCGGCCATGGTTGGTTGGGTTGTCATACTCGAGCCATGAGCATCATAGGTTTTGAATGCTCTTGTCATCAGTCTGAGCACGCATCACCGAGTCTTGGGAGTAGACTTTGATAGCCATCAAATTGTCAAGCCGCAGTCTATTGTTATTTGATGACAATTTTAGGACAAATTCGAGAGAAGGTTCTTTGATGAATTGAAACGTGGATTGAGCCGAGAATGATTACGACGCATCAGGGTCTCCCCATTTTTTTCCTTCATTTTCTATCAACCTGTCTAAAGCTGCTTGCTGTGACTGTCTTAACTTCGGGCTGTTTCTCTCATCGTTGGCGGCGTTTTTTAGAGAACTCTTAAGATTAAAGTAACTTACTTTGTCCCTTTCATTGCGTTCCGCTAATTTGGAAAGCCGTTCTGCTTCTTTGAACTTCCGTTCTTCTTCATCCAAAATCCTTTTTTTTCGGAGATTTTCCTTCTGTTGATTTCTTCTTATTTTAGGTTGTTCTGCTTGTAAATCAAAAAAGCTCCACAAATGCTTCTCATTCCACCCAGGATACCAATCGAGTGTGAAATTTTTGCCATGTTTTTGTTGTATTTCCTTCATTATCTTGTAGAATTGGGTTTGATCTTCTGACAAACTCCAAGACTCTCTTTGCTCAATACGATCTTGCACGGCCTTGTCGAACTCCGCTTTGCGTTTCTCCGCTTCCGCTTTGCGTTTCTCCGCTTTGCGTTTCTCCGCTTTGCGTTTCTCCGCTTTGCGTTTCTCCGCTTTGCGTTTCTCCGCTTTCTTTTCACTTAATGCAGCTTCAAAAGCGTCGCGAAGATGATCTAGGGGGAAAGTGCTGTCAAGTCCAACCTCTTCTTCTGTCAATTCAAACTCCTTTTCGAGTTTCGCAATAGCTTGTGGGTAGAGAACATCTTGCCATTCGCGTACGGAATCTTCGAGATCTTGTTTGGCATCTTTTGCTTCCTGTACCCTTTGTTCAAGCTGGATTTTCTTTGCTTCCTGTACCCTTTGTTCAAGCTGGATTTTCTTTGCTTCAAAAGCACGAGTAACTTCTTCAATGTTGGTAATAGACTCTACATCGATGTCCAAAGGAAAGCCAAACTTGTTTTGACATTTCGAGATCTGCTTCCTGACATTTCTTCTAAATGCCTTCTCATCATCCACGTCAAACCCTTTTTTACGTTCATTCCAACGGTGTGTGCGTTGTTCAAGTGTGGCCTCAGCAAGAAGCAATTCAGACACACCACCTTGCTGTATCCATCGACTGAATTCTCTATCATTGTCGAGACACTCAAGTTCGTTGAGATTGATTTCAATGAGGTTCGTACCGAACTTGTCATGCTTCTCTCGATCAGGCGCTGATGTTAGGATCACTTCGATGGCAAACCAACTTTCATCTTCAAACTCGACATACACATCCGGCTCAAACATGCCGAGGCCGGTTACAGGTCGCTCTTTCATGATTGATTCGATTCTCTTACCACTGAGCACCATTGAATTGCGCAGCATTCCGTAGATCTCGTGGACAACAATGTTGTGGAATCTAGTTGTTCCGGTAAAGTTTGACTTATTTCTACAACCATCTTGGTTGTGGAGACTTGAGTTGTTTTTGCCATAGCCCCATTGCCTCTGAAAACACCATGCCTTGTTAGGGCCTTGACTTACTGATACGGCCACTCCGCACTCGTCTAAGTCCTCACAGCATCTGTAACGCCCAGTTTTGAAATTTCTCGTACCCCACTTGGCCTTCGTTGCCCCGGGTGTAAGTGGCTCAGTCCAAACTCCACCCCAAGGATCACGAAAGGTATCTCGCCTTTTCATGGTCTCCTCGTGTGACCAGTCTTCCATGTCACCGATGTAGACTGGGCCGGGGTGGCTACCGTCGGTTGGAGCGGTGTCCCAAGCCCAGCGGCTGTCGCCGTCCCTCGCCTCGGTCATCGGTTCTGTCTCATTTCACTATGCCTTGAACTTTTTCCAGCGGGTATTTTTGGAGTTCTGGGCCCCGTATTGACTCTTGAGATTGTCCAACTCCCACTTAGCGTCCCTTCTTTTTCTGTTAGTGAGATCTGAGTTGTTCGCTATCTTTAACAGCCTACTGATTCTTTTTTTATACTCTTTTTTGGATATAGGTCGAGATTTGTAGGTTTTCTTAGGTTTAGTTCGTGGTTTGGATTTTCGAACATTACTGCTTCGCTTTTTGCGTTGTTCGATTGTAAGCCCCGTGGAATCTGCTGCTGCAGTAGGTGTATTCCGTTCAAACACTTCAGAAACAGCCTCAAGTCTTTGTAATTCCATCTCTGCATGTCTTCGTGTTGCTGCTTCAATCTCCATCTGTAGATGGTTTGCTTGCTGTTGGGCATTGTTCAAACGTGTGAACAACTCTTGTTCGTAAAAGCGCTCCACATCCTCGAGTTCGGTGACGGAATCCCACTGAATGTCAATTGTGAATCCAAACTGGGTAGCGCAGACACCCATTCGGTTATCGAAGGCCTTGCGAAACTCACGTTCGTCTTTTCGCCTCCACTTGTTCTCACGCGCTTGCCAACGTTGTGTGCGTTGTTCGAGTGTGGACTCAGCAAGAATCAATTCAGACACACCGCCTTGCTGTATCCATCGGCTGAACTCTCTGTCATTATCGAGGCAATCAAGGTCGTCGAGGTTGATTTCAATGAGATTCTTACCGAACATCTCATGCTTGTCTCGATCAGGTGCTGATTTTAGAATCACTTCGAATGCGAACCATGTTTCATCTTCGAACTTGACATACACATCAGGTTTGAAATTGCCTAGGTCTGCTACAGATTGCTCTTTTGTGATTGATTCAATGTCTTTCCCACCGAATTCGTTTGACAGACTGAGCATGCTGTAGATCTCGTTGACGACGATGTGGTGAAATCGGCTTGTGCCTACATACATGGCTTCGTTTTTGCATTTGTATTGGTATGTTCTTGGTATTCCCCAACTCCACTGCCGTTGGAAGTGCCACGCGTTTACTGGCCCCTGTTTAACAGCGACGAACAAACCACAATCATGCATATCGTGACAACATCGCATACGTCCGCTATCAAATGTAATCTTGCCCCATTTTGCCTTCGTTGCTCCGGGCGTAAGTGGTTCAGTCCAAACGCCCCCCCAAGGTTCTCGATTTGTATCGCGTCGTTTTCGAGTTTCTTCGAGACACCAATCTTCCTTGTTTCCGATGAAGACTGGTCTTGGAGGACCGCCGTCCGCTGGCGCTGTGTCCCAGGCCCATTTCGAGTGGTCATTGTCCGTCTGCATGACTTATCAACAAATCAACAGGATATGAACAAAGCGAAAATCAGTTTTTCGTTCTGAAGGGATTATGTTGATATACTTCGTCGGAGAAGGATTTCTTGCTAGAACCGTTGGAGTCGCTCTCACTGGGAGTGGTTCAAGACGATGGCGAAGGTGAACTCTATGGAAACGTACATACTGAACAAACAGAGTGTCGCAAGACACGTCAAAAAGGCCCGCATTGGAACATACATCCTCGGTGAATTCGACCGAGCAAACCGGTTTATCCGCCGTTACGTCGGACGATCAACGACCCGGTTACATGAACGATTGAATCGACATGCGAACACGAACCAATGGCCAGCTTTCCAATTCCACTACTGGGAGACTCCAGAAGAAGTGTTCCAAATGGAATGCCTTCTCTTTCATCACAACCGCGACACCATCGTGAACAAGCGTCACCCAGACGCTCCACGCGGCTTGAATTACAAATGCCCCTACTGTGTTGACAGCCGTGAGAAGCCTCTCACCAAATCAACGCTCAATGAAATGGCAAAGCAACAGGGGTTGAACTGAATGGAGGAACGAAATGTACCCTTTGTCATTTCAACTGATTTCCTTCGTGGCAGTTTCGATGGAGGCCTCTCCATTGACTATGCCATCTGTGAATTGGTTGACAACTCGCTTGATGCAGGCGCAAGAAACATTTGGATCATCCTCGATAACACACAAGGCAAGCGCATGCACATTATCGTTGGCGACAACGGTGAAGGCATCCCAACACGCATTGAACATGAAGAAGGCAATGACGAGGGAATCCCCTATGTCATGGCGTTTGGTTCTGGAAAGAACATGATGGGCCGTAAAGGTGGCGACATTGGCATCTTTGGTTTGGGCCTCTCCAAGACCATTACCGGGCTTGCCCGAGACGAAGGTCGAGCCATCATCTTCTCGAAGAATGAAGAAAACTCGGACTGGCGCTCTTGCATTTACGAGTTCAATGACATCGTGCAGAACGATTGCATGCTGCCTCAAGAGAAATTCCGCCCACTCCCGTTCCATCCTCCAGCAGACACAGGTACGGTCATCGACATCGAACTCAATGATGGCGAAGACATGCGACCTGGTTCGCACAAGGACCGACTGTTGTCCATGCTCGGGCGTGTGTATCGCAAGTCCATTGCTGACGGCGTGACCATTCACGTTGGAGTGCAAGGCAAGAAGAGCAATTCGATGAGCGTCACTCGACGCTTTGACCCTCTTTGCCTCGATCCTGAAGCGTTTGAAACCCAATTGCTTGGTGTTGCAAAGTCCTACGATGTTCCTTCACTGGTGTTCGATACCAACAACCCATTGGGTGAAATCATCGACCCTGCCACCGGCCAACCCGCCGTCATGACCTTCCAGTTGTCACTCGCTCCAAAGGCTCGAGTTCGACTGCGTTTGGAAGACAAACTCGCAGGAAAAGATGTCCCTGCGCAACAGAAGGTGATGAAGCGATTTGGATTTGGTCAAGACGGCCAAGGTTTCTCATTGCTTCGAGAAGGGCGTGAACTTGCAGAAGGAAAGCCGTTCGGTATTTTCGCAAAGCACCCTTGGTACAACTACATGAAGGGAGAAATCAACTTCCCAGTCTGCCTTGATGACTTGTTCACTGTGCAAGCCAATAAGTCTCGTTTTGACTTGAAGCCTGCACTCAAAACACTGCTCAAGACGCATCTGAAACCTTACACAGACATGGTCGTCCGAGATGTACGTAGTAAGCCTCCCAAAGAGGACAATGCTGGTGCTCAACCAGTCGCTGAACGCCTGGCTAAGCAATTGCGACCCTTGTTGCCTCAGGCCAAGATTGATGCCGAGGAGCAACAACAAGGCAAAGAGGTTCGACAAAAGATGCGCAACCTGTTTGTCACCGAAGCACAACAAGAATCCCAACCACTGATGAAGCAATTGCAACAAGATTTGTCTGACGCTAAGGACCCACAGAGCAAGGAAGACGCCAAGGCTGCCATCAAAGAAGCACAAGATCACCTCGGCGAGATGATCCGACGAATTGAGAACCGATGGGACACGGCCTCTGGAATTCGGATTCTTGAAGAGGCACTCGGGCACCGTGATCTGTATGAACTGCGCGATGCAGGCGATGAAGCACACATTGTCATCAACACTGAGACCACCTTCTACAACCTCGTGTACAGCAAAGTCAAGGGTGATGATCACCTTCGTGGACTGTTGGATTTGATGCTCGCCTCCATTGGCTATTCGGAATTCTTCGACGGCAAATCCGGCGACGACCAACTCAAAGGCTACTGGATTCGCGCTCGGCAAGAAATCTCTCTCAACGCCGCTGACTTCGTTCAATCAATGCCCACTTCCAAGCAGGAGGCGGTTGAATGAGCGAAGAGCGCAGCGTGAAGATCATCAATGCCAAAGGTGCGTTGCAGAGTTTCAAGCACGAAGGGGTCTCTTTCGAGCACGGCATCTGTGAACTGATTGACAATTCGATTGACGCTGGTTCGAGAAACCTGTTGCTGGCGTTTTCCATCAAAGATGAACAACTCACCTTGGCCATCCTTGATGACGGCATTGGCATTCCAGAACTCGACGGGAACAATCAACCAGCGAATAACATCCAACTCGTTCTTCGCTATGGTGGCAAGCTGGCTCACAAAGGTCATCCTTTCCCGATTGGTAAGTTTGGCTTCGGACTCTCTCAAACGGCAACTTGCTTGTCCACGCGGACAACAGTGTATTCGAAAGTGAACGGGGGCTCATGGCGCTCTTGCTTTATTGATCAGAAAGACTTGGAAGAACACCGTGCTTTCCTCCCTCCTGAACTGAAGAACAACGCTCCAACCATTGATGCCTACCTTGCTGCTCTTGATGACGCAACTAAATTTGAAAATCTGCAACAAGGCACCCTTGTGGTCATGGAAGGCATCACTGAATCAGGCTACAGCCGAACGGGCAGCCTTCAAAATTTCTTGGAGCGAGAACTTGGTCGCATTTACCGGCATCAATTGTCCTCCGGCGTCTCGATGCACTTGGTGAATTTGGATTCCGGTGAGCCTGCAACGAAGGTCATCATTCGTGACCCATTGTGCCAAATGACTGATTCGTACGAAGTCAACCGCTATGGCGGCACCATGCCTGTCAAAGGGAACGTGCGTTTGGTGTTCGACGGCGTTGATGTCAAATCCTATCCTGCGATTAAAGATCCAGTAACGGGTGGATATGCCGTTGTTGAGATTTTGATGGTGAACTATGATGTTCGACGTGTCTACAATGCGCTGGGTGTTCAAGCCAACGCCACCGTCGGTGGAAAAGAGGTGGAAAGCCGCAAAGGGCGAACCAACCTCGGCCGAGCCGGCTTCAACCGTATTCAACAGGGCTTCAGCCTTGTACGAAACGGACGTGAATTGCGCAGCGGACAATCATTGGGCATTTTTACCAAAGATGCTCAACTGAATTACTTCAAAGGCCAAATTAGTTTTCCAACATGCTTGGATCGATTGTTCGGTGTTCAATACGTCAAAAATCGATTTGGCATCGACCCGCGGCTTGTCGATGTGCTTCGTGACCGCTGCCAAGAGACCATCTATGGCATTCGTGGAGCAACAAGAACCGATACATCACGCGAGCGTGCGCGCTCTCATGCTTCAGTGACCCCAACTGCGGAAGAACGCAGTGGAAACTTGCGGGGCTTATTCAAGCGTCCAGCACCTCCAGCAAAAGAGCACGAACAACTCAAGGCAGAACTCGAGAAGGCCAAACAAGCACGAATTGAAAAGGTCAAGCAGGAAGAACAACTTGCGGTCATGAAGGCGAAACAGGCTCTTGAAGCGGCAAAACTGGTTGACAAACCAAGCGGCATTAAGGCAGCGAAAGAGAACCTCAAAGCAGCCGAAGAGCGCAAGAAGGAACGGGTGAAATCCATTCGCAATCGCTTCCAAAATGACTTCTTCATGCGAAAGTTCGTCGAACCAATCCCTGGCGGTGACCTCTATGCATTGCGCGATTGGCACGATGAAATCTGGGTCATCATCAACCAAGATTCAGAGTTCTTCAAGTCACTTTATGCCAACACTACGGCGCATGCAGAACGTCAAGCGCTGCTCGATTTGATGATTTTCGCCATCGCCCATGCAGAAGCGGCTCGCGCCAATTCCGATGGCATGAAGCGGTTCTGGAAGGAAACTCGCGGTAAGATCACCCGGTTCTCTCAACTGTTCGTGACCCTGTTCAAGGACTATGATTTCGAAGCAAGTGACCCTGAAGTCGAAGAAGAGATGAACGCAGCCTACGAATCGGCACCGGAACAAGTCTCTCTCTATGACTGGGGTGTTGAGTGATGCAGTTCACTGAAGCACAACAGACAGCCATCGACCACCGTGATGGCCATCTCAGGATCGTTGCATGTGCTGGCTCGGGTAAGACCCAAGTCCTCGTGCATCGAATTGTTGGGCTGTTGAACGAGGGCGTCTCGCCTCGCAACATCATTGCTTTCACCTTCACAGAGAAAGCAGCTGCAGAACTGAAAGAGCGTGTTCGAAACGCAGTCGTTGAGGCGGGTTTATCGCTCAACGGGCTTGTCGAGATGTTCATTGGGACCATTCACGGATGGTGTCTGGACTTCTTGCAGTCTTCGTTGAACAAGTACCTCAAGTTCCGTGTTCTGAACGAAGTGCAAACCAAACTGTTCATCAGTCGTTATTCTCGCCAAAGCGGCTTGTCGACTGTAGAGTACCTGAGCGGGGCTCAACTCAAACGGCACAAGCACGACGTGCGCAAATACCACGAGATGCTCAATGTGCTCAGAGAAGACGACATCAATTACGGTGAAGTTCCTCCATCGTTGCTCGAAGCGCTTGACATGTACCGTGAATTGCTTCATCAGCATGCACTGTTCGATTACAGCGAATTGATGCATGTTGTGGTTGAAGGATTCAAGAGCAGCGACTCTCAATGGAAGCGTGCCCTTGAGGGCTTGCATGAACGCCTTCAGTACTTGATGGTCGACGAATACCAAGATGTCAATCCCATCCAAGAGCACTTGATTTCGATGATGATCGGCGGTGGCGCGAACCTCACAGTGGTTGGTGATGACGACCAAACCATCTACGCTTGGCGTGGCTCCAACCTTGAGAACATTCTCAATTTCAATGAACGATACGATAACGTGACAACAGTTCAGGTGACCAAGAATTTCCGCTCGACCCCTGCAATCGTTGAAACAGCAAAGCGTGTCGTTGAGAACAACCAACAGCGTCTGCCTAAAGCCTTCGAGACCGGTTCACATCACATCCACGAAGATGGTGACATGATGGCATTGAGTTTTGACAGCCAAGAAGAGGAAGCATCTTTCATCGCTCAACGAGCAGAAGACTTCCTCGGCATGCCGTACACTGACGATGCCACTGGTGAAGAGCGAGGATTGGCGTGGGGCGATATGGCGATTCTTTTGCGCAGTGTGCGAAAGGACGCTGGGACTCTCATCGAGGCCCTGCGGCAACGCGGCATACCTTTCGTGGTGAGAGGCGTTCAGCAACTCTTCGACCAACCCGAAATCCAAGCATGCGTTTCACTGTTCGATTATGTTGCAGGCAAGACAAATCACCGTTCTTTGGAAGCGGCGTGGATTGGGGCTGACCTCGGCATCACCTCCGAGCAATTCCAAGAAGCACTGGCAAGTCTTCCTGACATCCACGACGAAGACATTTCGTGGTCGGATTTGGGCCTCCAAAAACTGTTCCTCGCATTCTTGGAACACCTTGGGTTGACGGAAGAAGGTGTGCCGGATGCCCACGATAACGATGCAGGAGCACTGATTTACTTCAATCTCGGAATGTTCAGCCAACTCATCTCAGACTTCGAACAAATCCACTTCAAAACGCCGCCTCCTTCAAAATATGAGGCGTTCACCAACTGGTTGCAATACGATGCTCCAGATCTCTATGACGAGGGCGGCCTTGATTCAACCATTTACCAACCGAATGCAGTTAACATCATGACCGTTCATCAAGCCAAAGGACTGCAATGGCCATGCGTGTTTATGCCTGCCTTGCAACGAAACCGATTCCCAGCAAAAGCACCGGGCGGGCGCACCCTTTGGCACCTTTTGCCAAAAGAGGCAGTTGACAATCAGGAACGGTATGCGTCCTCCGAGGAAGACGAACGCCGACTGTTTTACGTTGGCATCACCCGAGCTGAAAAGTACCTCACATGTTCCTTTGCTCCGGGGGAATCAAGGAACCTCAAGCGTCCTTCCAAGTTCCTCCAGGAATTCGTTTACGGTGGGTACGCCCTGACGGAGGAAATCGAGCGCGACTGGGCAGAACCGATGACCCCAACACCACGTGTCTCTGCCCCTTCTTTGTCGATCTCATTCTCTGAGTGGAAGTATTGGTCTGAGTGTCCATATGCATTCAAATTGCGCTTCATCTTTGGATTCAATCCGCCCTTGGTTGAAGCAATCGGCTATGGGAAGTCACTTCACGATGCTTTGGCTGAGGCTCACCGTAGAGCCATTGCTGGAAAAATGCCAACACAGGAAGACATCGGGGCTCTTCTCCACAACCACCTCAACCTCCCGTTTGCATACCCGACGATGCATCAGAATCTCGAGAAAGCAGCAGAACGTGCCTTGGCAAATTACTTTCAAAACCACAGCCACAACCTTGTGGATGCAATTCACAGTGAGAAAGCGATTGAGTTCAGTCCCCGGCCTGGCTTGGTCGTACAAGGGCGCATTGACCTCGTGATTGAACAAGCAACGAACATCGTTCGTCTCGTGGACTTCAAGTCAACCGCTCGTGCTCAAATGGATCAAGTCTCGAATGACCAACTCATGATTTATGCTGAAGGTTTCAAGGAACTTGAAGGTAGATACCCAGACTACATCGAAGTCATCAACCTCGATGAGAACGGCCAAGCAACCCGCGACAAAGTAGAGGAAAGCAAGGTCACCAGAGTGATTGACTCCCTGCAAGAAGCAGGCCACGACATTCGTACAGGTCGGTTTTTGAGGGTTCACACTGAGAGTTCGAAGTGTGGGACATGCGACATGAAAGGGATATGTGGACGGTGATTGAATGGATATAATCTGTAACAATGCGAACAAGCGGCTGATCAAATTCTATGACGAAGTAGCCAGTGACTGCGATGTGCTGTTGGTGCAAGAGTGGGCGAGCCATGCAAGCAAAAACGTCTTGCAAAAAGAGGATGAATATCCCTCTCACTCTCATCGACATGTCACGAAGTACCTTCTTGCCGAATCCAAATTGGGGCTCGAAGTATTGTACACTGAGGACCGCATTCAAATTTTGAAGATTGAAGACTACACGATTGCAAATGTGTACTTGCCAGCAGGAACAACTCGGGAACGAGCGGACTTTTTGGTTCATCTTCGAGATACAATCCTTCCACAGTACGCAAAAGTCTCACTGATTGTTGGCGATTTTAACCTCGCTCCAACGATTGAAGACGGATGGTACGGCAATGAAATTTCACCATGGACGAAGGCTTACGAACGCAAAGAGTTCGTCGAATTGTGTGAGCGGTACAACCTCACAGATCTCGGGCAACACCAGCCATGGTCAGCAACCTTTGAACGCATGAATAAAGGCAAACTGAGTGCTTTTCGTTGTGACTTGGCGCTTGCTCATTCTGAGGCTTGGCAGTGGGTGGACTACCTCCATGACTTGCGAAAGGGTAAGAAAACCGACCATAGTGGTGTGAAGATAAGGAGCGTGACTCAATGAGATTTGCACCAGAAAAAACAGCAATCAATCGAATGGGTCGCGATGGCAACCCCAAAATGACCATGCCAACTCGTTTCTTATTGGAAAAAGGGCAACCGGAATTGTTCCAACGCATGCAATCATGCCGCCGAGTCCTCGATTTCGGTGCCGGTAAGAGCTTCGATGCACAGCTGCTGGTTGAACGATGTGAATTCGTCGAAGAAGGTGTATCATATGACCCGTATCCACGTGAAGGGTTCGAAGATCGAGCAAATCATTTGGAGGGTTTTTTCAATTTAGTCATCTGTAATTTCGTTCTTAATGTCCTAGAAACAGAAGAACAACGGCGTGCTGCTGCCATGGAGGCGTTGTTTCTGGTACGGCCAGGTGGATACGCCATGTTCTCAGTACGTTCTAACACTGAGATTAACAAGAAAAATTATTCAAGAAAAATATCCCATGATACTTTCATTTCGAAGACGACGAAGGAGTGGTACACGGTGCAGAAAGGGTACAGTGAACCGGAACTGGCGGCATTTATTGGAGGCATATCATCAAACGGGCAAGTCGATCAAATTCCTCTCCACAAGAGGCCATCTCGTGATTGTACGATGGTTCTTTTCAGGAAACGCCTTCCTAGTTCTTGAGCCATAGTAATGTATGGCTCACTGCATGCTTTAGCGAGCACTAATTTCTGTAAACTTTGGCTCGAGCGAGATACGTGTGACATTTTTTAACCGTGAAAGAGTTAGATGCAGCATGGGCAATAATCCGTTTGCAGAAAGGACTGCTTACTATCTCGGAGCTGAAAACTCGAACTCAGAATGGTTACGGCGATTCATCATAAAGCACAACCGTCATCCTGCAAACAGAGTCCCAAGTTGGGAATTGCCTCGTTTACGTATGATTGTTGACATATTGTCGAGGATTGAGGAATCCAAAAGCGATGATATAATGAATTTATTTGAATCAATTTCTGAAACCGATTTCTCTGCCAAAAAAACAACAACACAAGAAGCTGATACAGAGATCAAACGGATGGAGGATGCTTACCCTAAGGTTCCTACTTTTACATTTCAAGAGCCTTCTATTGAGTTCGGTCAAGGAAAGTTGGATGAACCAGCACTGTTGGAGTTCGGTCAAGGAAAGTTGGATGAACCAGCACTGGTCGAGTTTGATTTCGGAGATTTTGATTTAGGAGATGCGCTACCAGAATTCGGAGAGTTGGATGAAGAACCATTAAGCGGAGAACCGAATTTATTCTTTACCCACCTCGACTCTATGTTTGGAACGGAAATAGAGGAATATTTTGATTGGCCTAGTACAGAGGTGAATCCTAGTTGGTTTGGGATAAGTAACTTGGATAGTAGCGAATGGCCAAAAAAAGGAGTATTGAAACGGATGGGTTACTCAGTAGCTTCCAAGGGGTCGATATCAGATAGACGTAGAAAGGAAATTCTTGATTATGTGTTTCAAAGCGAGAGATTACCATTTGTACACAGTTATGAACACATGATTGAGTGGGGTGCGGCCAAATCTGTTGCTAGATTAAAAAAAATAGCCAACTCCATGGCCAGCTTTGGAAGAAATATGCGAAGGAAAGGGATGAATAATCCTTTGAGGAAATACGATGATGATTTAGCTTATCTCAAAGAAACCTACTATCTACCACTTAACGATTCTTGGAATTGGCCAAGTACAGATGAGTACTGAAAACAGGCTGATAAAGGATTTACCGTTGCTGGAACAAGAACTCAATTTACCGCTTGAGATGTAATCGCTTGTCCTTCGATGGAGGACTTGGCTGAGGGGTCTCTTGCTTTTCTTCTTCGAAGATATACATCCGTTTGATGATGGTCACCCAGCGGAATGTGCGCTTGAGAACATGTTTGATTGAGACTGGAAGTTTGACGATTGGCGCTTTTCCATTCTGCACGACGAGGTTTTCTCGCTCAATTTTCACATAGACATCACCTTCGTTGGTCACGATGACCTCATCGTTTGGACTGA
>Ga0209716_1002226_pt1 | contig 13024 bp, 16 predicted proteins | sample COGITO_mtgs_1205_FD_184811 | JGI IMG/M metagenome (GOLD analysis project Ga0209716, IMG submission 184811) | Pelagic marine microbial communities from North Sea - COGITO_mtgs_120531 (SPAdes) (version 2) | ecosystem: Environmental > Aquatic > Marine > Epipelagic ...
CTCTTAAGTTCTTGGTACTAGATGAATACGCTGATATGAAACCAGCAGTGTTTGACCAAATCCTTCGTCCTGCCCTAGCTGACCAACGTGGTAGTGCTTTATTCATCGGTACTCCTATGGGTCGTAACCACTTCTATGAGCTGTACAAGCAAGCTGAGTTAGGGGATGACCCTACACTAGAGTCTTGGCACTTTACTTCGTATGACAATCCCCTATTAGCAGAAGAAGAAATAGAAGCTGCTAAAAAGACTATGAGTTCCTTTGCGTTTAGGCAGGAGTTCATGGCATCGTTTGAGGCGCAAGGTAGTGAATTATTTAAAGAAGATTGGGTCAAGTTTGGTGAAGAAGCTCCAGAAGTGGGGGACTATTTCATTGCTATTGACTTGGCTGGTTTTACAGACGTATCTAAAGTTAATACATCTAAAGCTAAGAAGCTTGACCAAACGGCTATTAGCGTTGTTAAAGTAAATGAAGAAGGCTGGTTCGTAGAAGAGATAATCTACGGTAGATGGGACGTTAAGAAGTCAGCAGAAAAGATATTCAGAGTTGTAGAAAAGTATAAGCCTGTCTCTATTGGTATTGAGAAGGGTATAGCTAAGAACGCTGTACTTCCATATCTTATGGATATACAGAGAGCTAGGCAAAGGTTCTTTCGTATAGAAGAGCTAACACACGGAAACAAAAGAAAGATAGATAGGGTTGTTTGGAGCCTACAAGGTAGGTTTGAGAACGGAGCAATAACCCTAAACACTGGAGATTGGAACGCAGAGTTCCTAGATGAGTTATTCCAGTTCCCTAACCCCCTAGTTCATGATGACCTTATCGATTCTCTAGCATACATAGACCAACTAGCTAAGGTTAGTTACTCGTATGAGATAGAGTATGAAGATGAGTTTGAATTTATAGACCCTCACGCAGGATACTAATGTATGGAAAATGAAGATAATCTACTGAACAACATTACCCTAGAGCAATGGGTTATGGAAAAGTGTGAAGGGTGGCGTGACCACTATGACGATAACTATCGTGCACCACATGAAGAGTATTACAGACTTTGGCGTGGTATCTGGTCTAAGGAAGATAGCCTAAGACAAACTGAACGCTCTCGTATCATTACTCCTGCACTACAGCAAGCAGTAGAATCGTCTGTAGCTGAGGTAGAAGAGGCAACCTTTGGTAGAGGTAGCTGGTTCGATATTAAAGACGATATGCAAGACCCTACAGGCTCTCAAGACATAGAGTTTTTAAAGAATCAACTAGCCGAAGACATGACCTTTGCTAGAGCTAGAACTTGTGTTTCGGAATGTTTACTTAATGCTGCTATCTACGGTACTGGCATCGGTGAAATCTACATTGAAGAGACTACAGAAAGCATACCAGCTATGCAACCTACCCCAGATGGTCAGATGCAAGCTATAGGGGTTATGGAGCGTGATAGATTCTTAGTTAAACTACGCCCTATCATGCCACAGAACTTCCTTATCGACCCACTAGCTACATCTATCGAAGAAGCACTGGGTTGTGCAGTAGATATGTACGTACCACTACACCAAGTTGAGATGGATATCGAAAAGGAAGTCTATCGGGACGTAGATGTAGAGACTATTGCTGCAGATGATGACCTTGAGCCTGACCAAGACATTACAGTAAACGTAGATGATAGGGTTCGTCTTACTCGTTACTACGGATTAGTTCCTAAATCCCTGTTCGATGAGGCAGAAGGTGAAGAACTAGAAGAAGATGAAATTGCTGTAGCATTAGGTGAGACAGAAGAACAAGAATCTGGCTATATTGAGGCTATGGTTGTTATTGCTAACGGAGATACCCTACTAAAAGTAGTAGCTAACCCGTATATGATGCAAGATAGACCTGTTGTAGCGTTTAAATGGGATGCAGTACCTAGTAAATTCTGGGGTCGTGGCATCTGTGAGAAGGGATATAACAGTCAAAAAGCCCTAGATACAGAGCTACGTGCGCGTATAGACGCTCTTGCACTTACTGTACACCCTATGATGGCAGTAGATGCTAGTCGTATGCCTAGAGGCTCTCAGTTTGAGATACGTCCGGGTAAGACACTACTTACTAATGGTAACCCAGCAGAGATATTACAACCATTTAAGTTTGGTGCTGTAGATAATATCACCTTCTCTCAAGGTGCACAGCTACAAAACATGGTACAACAAGCTACGGGTGCAGTAGACACTGCAGGTATGCAGAACGCTATGAATGGTGATGCAACTGCTGCTGGTATCTCTATGTCTTTAGGTGCAATTATCAAGCGTCACAAGCGTACCTTGCTTAACTTCCAAGATAACTTCCTAATCCCATTCGTTACTAAAGCTGCGCATCGTTACATGCAGTTTGACCCACAGCTTTACAAAGCACAAGACCACAAGTTTGTAGCTTCTAGTTCTCTTGGCATCATTGCTCGTGAGTATGAAGTAACACAGCTAGTACAACTCCTACAAACCATGCCAGCAGAAAGCCCTATGTACAGCTTCCTAGTTCAATCTATTGTTGAGTCTATGAACCTTACTAAACGGGAACAAATTCTTGCAGGTATCGAGCAAGCTAATCAGCCAAACCCAGAAGCACAACAAGAAGAAGTTATTCGTAAGCAGTTTGAGCTCGAGATTGCTAAGGCTAACCTGCAACAAATCCAATTGCAAAATGCAGAGATACAAAGTCGTATTCAGCAAAACAGTGTAGAGACTCAGTTACTACCTGTGGCAGAAGAGACTGACCGTATCGAAGCTATTGCTAAGACACTACCACCTGATGAGTTTGCACAAGCCGTCAAGATGGCAGAGCTTAGCTTGAAGCAGCAAGAGTTAAAAGTAAAAGAAGATATTGTTCAAATGCAAATGAGGAGTCCTAGTGGTAACTAAACCAGAACTTGATAAAGTACTGATAGAAATTAACAACATCTTAGAAGGAATAGACAATCGCATTACAAACTTAGAAAAAGTTAGCAAACCTAAGCCAGTAGCAAGAAAGGCTACAACTAAAAAATAAACATAAACATACACCTATCGGGAGAATGTATGACACCAGAAAATGTAAAACACTACGAGAACTACTTTGACTTGTTTAACTCAGATGGCTGGGCACAGCTTATGGAGCAAGTTCAAGTAGACAAGGATAACTTCCAGATTGAAGCTATTGCAGATGAAAGAACTTTGTTTCACACACAAGGACAACTTTTTATCTTAAATACTTTAATCAACATGGAAGATATGGTCAGAGCAGCGTACGACTCTATTCTAATTGGCGAGAGGGAAGCCGTTAATGGCGAATAGAATCTATGACTTTAAATGCTCAAACGGACATATTACTGAACGCTTTATAGATTCTGAAACACAGACTATAAAGTGTCCTGAATGTGACCAAGATGCAAAGCGGATAATTTCTAAATGTTCTTTTGTATTAGATGCTATATCCGGAGACTATCCGGGAGCAACTATGAAGTGGGCAAGAGAACATTCGAAAGCCGCTAAGAAATAATCTTTTAATTTTCCACAATACTTATTTAAGAGTACGGAGTTTATAATATAATGGCAACAATACTAGATGCACCAGAGGAATTTAACGAAGCAGGTTTACAAGAAGGCGAAGAGCTTTCTACGTTCGACGAACAAGAATCCGTAGAGGACAACCTTGAGCAAGAACAAGTAGTAGAAGAGCAACCTAAAGAAGAGAGTAGTTTACCAGATAAATATAAAGATAAGTCTGTAGCAGAAATTGTACAGATGCATCAAGAAGCTGAGAAGCTAGTTGGTAGACAAAGCTCAGAAGTAGGGGAACTTCGTAAGGTTGTAGACGACTTCATTAAAACAAACCTCGACAACAATACCCACGAAAAACAAGCTGAGGTTGAAGAGATTGATTTCTTTGAAAAACCTAAAGAAGCTATTGAACAATCTATATCATCTAATTCTGATATTCAAGAAATTAAACAGATGAAGATAGACATGGCTCGTAGAGATTCTATGAATAGATTGGAACAAGCACATCCCAACTTTATGGACACTGCTACATCGGAAGAGTTCCTAAATTGGATTAAGGCTTCTAAAGTAAGGACAGAACTTTTACAACGCGCTGACAGTAACTTTGACTTTGATGCAGCAGATGAGCTTCTTTCTACTTGGAAAGAACGAACTCAGGCATCTACAAAGGCACAGGAAGTTGTTGAAAAAGATAGAGGACAACAGCGTAAGGCTGCTTCTTCTGGCTCTGCTAAAGGAACTGGAGAAAGTAAATCTAAGAAAATCTATCGGCGGTCTGATATTATTAACTTAATGCAAACTAATCCTGCACGTTACTTAGAATTGTCTGATGAATTAACACAGGCATATTCAGAAGGTAGAGTGCGGTAATCTTAAATTTTTATAAAGGTAAAATATAATGGCACTTGGTTCAAATCATGTAACAAACACAACTGGCGCAACTTTCATTCCAGAGTTATGGAGTGACGAGATTGTAGCTGCTTATAAATCTAACTTGGTACTTGCTAACTTGGTAAATAAAATGCCAATGTCTGGTAAGAAAGGTGATACTTTACATATCCCTAAACCTACCCGTGGTTCTGCTTCTGCTAAAGGTGCAGAGGCTCAAGTAACTTTGATTGCTGCTACAGAATCAGAAGTACAAGTCAGCGTCAACAAACATTATGAATACTCTCGTTTAATCGAAGATATCACTGATGTACAAGCCCTAGCTTCTATGCGTAAATTCTACACAGATGATGCTGGTTACGCTTTAGCTAAACAAGTTGATGATGATTTGTTTGCTTTAGGTAAATCACTAGGTGATGGCGATGGTTCTGACTGGACTCATAGCAACAGCTTCTATGTTGATGCCGCTAACGGTATTGCTGCTTATGCAGAAGATACTGTAGCTGCTACTGATATTTTCACTGATTTAGCTTTCCGTGAACTTATCAAGCAACTAGATGATAACGATACTCCTATGGAAGGTCGTTTCATTGTAATCCCACCTAGCGTTCGTCAAACTATCATGGGTATTGACCGTTACAACTCTAGCGACTTCGTTGATGGTCGTGGTGTAATGAATGGTCAAATCGGTACTTTGTACGGTATTGATGTCTACGTTAGCTCTAACTGTCCTGTAATTGAAACTGCTGCTGCTAACACAGCCTCAGCTGTTGACACTAAGGGTGCTATCATTGGTCATAAAGACGCTATGGTACTTGCAGAGCAAATGGGCGTACGTTCACAAACTCAATACAAGCAAGAGTACTTAAGTAACTTGTTTACTTCTGACACTCTTTACGGTACACAGGTTTTACGACCTGAGTCTGCACTTGTTGTAGCTGTTCCAGCTTAGTAAGCACTAACGGTATGGGGGGCTTAATTGCCCCCTGTATTTATTCTTTTTAATCTACACACAAATACAGAATATTTAGGAGACTTGCTTTGAGTATATACAGAGGTTCAGGTGGTTCAGGAGACGCTAATACTGATGCTACAGTAAATGAAGTAACAGAGTTAGTACAAGATGCTTTAGGCTATAAAGATGAAGCAGCTACCTCTGCATCTAACGCTGCAACAAGTGCTAGTAACGCTGCTACTTCTGAATCTAATGCTAGTACCTCAGAGACCAATGCAAGCACAGCAGCTAGTGGTGCTGCTACCAGTGAAACAAACGCAGGTACAAGTGCTACTAACGCAGCTACGTCTGCCACTAGTGCTTCTACTTCAGCGTCCAATGCGTCAACTTCTGCAACAGCAGCACAGACTGCACAGACAGCAGCAGAAGCAGCAAAAGCTAGTGCAGAGACAGCAGAGACTAATGCTAGTGCATCTGCCACATCAGCAACTAGCTCAGCAAGCACAGCAACTACACAGGCTGGAATAGCAACTACTAAGGCTGGGGAAGCAGCAACTTCTGCTACCAATGCAGCTACTAGTGAGACTAATGCAGGGAATAGCGCAAGTACTGCTTCTACTTCTGCATCTAACGCAGCTACTTCAGAAACAAATGCTGCAACATCTGCTACTAATGCAGGAACAAGCGAAACTAATGCAGCAGCTTCAGCAACGGCTGCAAGCTCTTCTGCCAGCTCTGCATCCTCTAGTGCTAGTAGTGCCGCGGGTAGTGCAACAACAGCGACTACAAAGGCTTCTGAGGCTGCTACAAGCGCATCTAATGCTGCTACATCAGAAAGCAATGCAAGTACCTCTGAGACTAACGCAGCTTCTAGTGCCACTAGCGCAAGCTCATCAGCTTCTAGTGCAACTACAAGTGCAACAAATGCAGCTACCTCGGCAACCAATGCTGGCACATCTGCGACAAACGCAGCTAACTCAGCTACTGCTGCCGCAGCTAGTGCAGTAACTGCTGCTAGTTTTACACCTAGCCAAACTGGAAACGCTGGTAAGTTTTTAACTACTAATGGTTCGGTTACTTCTTGGGGTGATGTTACAGGCGGTGGTGACGTAGTTGATGACACTACCCCACAGCTGGGCGGAGACCTAGACTTAAATAGTAACGACATTACTGGCACGGGTAATATAAGCCTAGCAGGTACAAGTACAGTTACTCCAAGTATCACCCTCACTACAACAGAAGACAGCAGTAGTGCCGCACCTATAATTGAGTTAAAGCGTAATAGTGCCTCACCTGCTGATGGCGATTACTTAGGACAACTTAAGTTTGTTGGTGAGAACGATGCAGACCAAGAAGTTATCTACGCTAAGATTACTGGTAAAACTAGTGATGTTACTGATGGTACAGAAGATGGTCTTATCGAGTTTGCTGTTAAAGAGAATGGTTCTAACACTATTGTTGCTAGAATAACTAAAGACTCTCTTAACTTAATTAACTCTACCGACTTAGAAGTAGATGGCTCAGTAACAGCAACATCTTTTAGTGGTGATGGTTCTAGCTTAACTGGCTTGCCAGCGGGATATACAGACTCAGATGTTTTAACACTGTTTAATGCTGGGGGCTCTGCTCCAGTATACGCTTGTCGTGCTTGGGTGAACTTCCAAGGGTCAGGTACTGTATCTATTAGGGATAGCGGTAATGTAAGCTCTATTACAGATAGAGGGACAGGACGGTATACAGTAAACTTAACAACCAGTATGGCTGATTCTAACTATGCCACTTTAGGCTCAGCACAAAATAGTACAGAGGGTTCACCAAGAAATACACACGCAAGACCTTTTGATAGCTCAAGCTATTATATTAGTATTGAAAACCACCTAAGCACTTATGCAGATGCTGCGTATATAAGCTCTTGTGTACTAAGCTAAACCCTCCTAAAAGGAAATCAAGATGAACCAAAGAATTATTTACGATAACGGTGAGGGCGGTGTAGCAATTATTATACCTGCCGTGTCAGTAGAGTTAGCACTTAAAGATGTCCCTGCAGGAGTAAGTTACGAAGTTGTAGATGTAGCTGACATTCCAACAGACCGTACCTTCCGTGACGCATGGAGTATTGAATAATGAGAGTTGTCGTGGATTTAGACAAAGCTAAAGAGATTGCTCACGACGTCCGCAGGTCAGTACGGAATGAAAAGTTTGCACCATTAGATATTAAAGCTACCATTCCTACTGAAGCTGAGGCTGCTGAGGCTGCTCGTCAAGTTATACGAGAAGAAGATGCACTGTTGCAAACCTCTATGGATAACGCAACTAGTGCAGAAGAATTAAAAACATTACTACCGGAGTAGATTTAAAATGGCTGTAGTTCTTTGTCATGGGTTTAATGTTAAAGATGGTGGTAAGGGTACTACAGATACCTTAAAGGCGATTGTAGAGCGTTCTGGACACACTGTACTAGAAGCTGACTATGGCTTTTTTGGTTTGTTTGCAGTCAGGTTCTTCTCAGATAACATAGCCCAAGTCATATCTGGAATGACTCCTGAAGGTTCTATAGGTGTTGGACATAGTAACGGTTGTAATATACTCCTGCAAGCCTCAGAGTTTGGCGCTTCTTTTGACAAGTTAATTTTTATTAACCCAGCATTAGATAATGATTTTGTAGTTCCCAAACAAATAAAAGAAGTTATAGTTATACATAACAAAGAAGATAACGTAGTGCAAATTTCTAAGTTTATTCCTTTTCATAGATGGGGTAATGCAGGGAAGGTAGGCTACAAAGGGCAGGATGCCAAGGTCACTAATATAGAGTTTTGCACTACAGGGTCTAATCCTCATAGTGATATATTTGTAGCTGAGGATTTTGAAGAGCTGTTTTCCAGTCTACTATAACAATGGAGTTTAGTAAACCAGAAATCTTGGCAGTTATTTCAGCTCTCACTTTTGTGATAGGTGTACTATGGAGGTTGAAAGTTAGTCACGATAAAGAGGCAAAGGACAGACTACAAAAATATGAAAGCGATTTTGAAAGTGCTAGAGAAACTATACTTCAACTAACAAAAGATTATTCTAGATTGGAAGGTCGTATAGATGGGATAGAAGGTTTAAGTAGGCGTGTGTTACAAGAAGTCAGGTCTTTAAAGGAGGACTAATGTTAGAAGTACTAGAACTAATTTCAATAGCACTTACGGTGGCTGTTATTATACTTTCTATTGAGGTAGTAAAACAATGGTTTCCTAGTGTTAGGCGTAGTGTAGCGCGTAAGAAGTCTCTTACTGCTGAAGAGTGGTTAATATTAGGGGTGTTTGTTAGTTTCGTAGGTGGAAGTTTTGATAACTCATATTGGCTTACTGCTTGGTCTTCTTTTTATATAGACAGTACATCTAGCTTTACTCATACAATTATGTCCAATGGCTTTTTAGCTAACATACCTTTCAGACAAATAACAGGTATTTTTGCAGCTTACTGTCATTTAAATGCTGCGGTTTTATATTCAACAGATGGCAAAAAACATTTAAAAAATGTAATGCTTATCGCAATAGTATTAGGGTTTTCTTATAGTTTACTTTTATTGTTTTTGTAAACCTAATTACAACAAAGGGTTATAATACCCTAGTAAAATAAATAAAAAAACACTTGACAAACCATTCAAAATATGATACAATAAATAAAATTTATTTTAGGAAGTAAATAATAACTATGACTTATTTAGAAACAGTAAATAAAATCCTAAAGAGATTAAGAGAGAGGACAGTTACGTCTGTAGAAGAAACTCCTTACTCTGCTCTCATCGGTGTATTCGTTAACGACGCTAAACAAGTTGTGGAGGAAACATGGAAATGGTCTGCTTTACGTACTACACTAACGGCAACTACTACGTCTGGTATTTTTAGTTATGAGTTAAATGGTACTCAGAACAACTTTGACATCTTAGATGTGGTTAATGATACTGATAACTTCTTTCTTCAATACAAAGATGCTCATAGTTTTAATGGGTTGTTCTTAAACTCTGACCCAGCTACAGGTTCTCCTTACTATTACAGTTTTAACGGTATTAGTACTGATGGAGATACTCAGGTAGACTTATACCCTATACCTGATGCTACTTATACATTACGGTTTAACATAGTACAACGTCAACCTGACTTAGAAGCAGAAGCAGACGTTATTCAAGTCCCAGCCAAACCTGTAGAACTATTAGCGTATGCTATGGCTATTGAGGAGCGTGGCGAAGATGGTGGTGTCAATCCTGTTACTGCCTACGCTATAGCAGAACGTGCCTTATCAGATGCTATTACCCTAGACTGCGGTAAGCATCCTGAAGAAATTATCTGGGTGGCTCACTAATGCGGGCTAAGAGCGTAATGACAGAGAACTTAACTACGGCTGCTCTTACTGATAGTACAGCGTTATTGTATACTGTACCACCTAACGCTAGAGCCAAATGGGTATTAGCTTTTGTGTCTAATGGGTCTGGTTCTACTGTAAGTGGCGTACACTTAGAAATATCTAATGGTGTAGATATAGTTGTATTGGGGTCTAAGTCTTTAGGTTCAGGTGACTATATCGAGTTAGAGATGAATGGTGGCTATGTGATTCTAGAGTCTGGCTATGAGTTAAGGGGTAATGCTGGTTCTACTGGTGTTAGTTGTATTTTAACTGTGGAAGAAACTTCTAGTACGGTGACTTATAATGGCTAAACCTTTACAACCCGCATCAATCGTAGCTCCCGGATTCTTTGGTCTTAATACTCAAGAGTCTGGTGTAACCTTAGAAGCTGGCTTTGCCCTACAGGCTGACAACTGTGTAATAGATAAGTATGGTAGGCTAGGTAGTCGTAAGGGCTGGAGATACCAAACTACACAACTTAGTGGCGTTATAGGTGATAATGCTAATGTTAATTTATTAGGTACTCATATTTTTACAGACCTAGCAGGGCTTAAGTTAAACTTGTCTTGGAGTGAAGATACTTTTTACAAAGGCTTAGAAAATTTAATACCTATAACTCCTACTACTACAGACACAATAGAAGATGGAAACTGGTCTTCTGCTACTCTTAATGATAGAACATACTTCTTTCAAAAAGAATATAAACCTCTAGTATATACAAACGAAACTTCATCAGAAGTATTTAAAACAATAGATACCTTTGCTGGTTATGATGGTACTCCCCCAGAAGCTAGTATAGTAATGTCTGCTTATGGTCGACTGTGGGCTGCTGCAACTGAAACAAATAAAACAACTATATACTTTTCTGACCTATTAGATGGTACTAAGTGGGGTTCAGGTAGTGCTGGACAACTAAACATAGCTGGTACATTCGCTAAGAACAGTGACGTTATTACTGGGCTGGGTGCACACAACGGTTTCTTAGTAGTATTCTGTAAAAACTCTATTATGTTGTTTCAAGACACAGATAGTTTTGAGGCTAGTTTTGATGTAACTACTTTATCTTTAGTAGAGACTATTGAAGGTATTGGTTGTATATCTCACAACACTGTACAGAATATAGGGGACGATATTATGTTCCTATCTGCTACAGGTGTTAGGTCTTTAGGCAGAACTATCCAAGAGAAGTCACAACCACTAAGAGACCTATCTAAAAACATACGTGATGATTTGATTACGTTAGTAGAGAATGAAGGTACAGACACTAACATCAAAGCTGTGTACTGCCCTAACTTTGCCTTCTATCTACTATATTTTCCAAGTGCTAATATTATATATGCTTTTGATACTAAGACACCACTGCCTGATGGTGCTTTAAGAATTACTAAGTGGTTGGGAATAAAGCATACTAATTTTATTTATGATGCTGATGAACGAAAGTTATTGTTCTGTCAATCTAACGGCTTGGCTGAATACTTTGGTTCTCAAGATAACGGCAGTTCATTTAACTTTAAGTATTACACTAACTACTTTGACTTAGGCAACAGTAACATGACTAAGTTAGCCAAGAGACTAAGTATAACATTGATTGCACCAGACAACCAAACATTTGTAACTAAGTTAGGCTTTGACTATTCCACTAATTATTTTAGTTATGCCTATGTTATTAAAGGAGAAGGCACACCTTACTACTATGGTATAGATGAATATACAGTAGCAGAGTATTCTAGTGGGGTGGGTATCGCAACAGTTAGTAATTCTGTGGGTGGTAGTGGCAAGGTGTTACAAGCAGGTTTTGAAACAGAAATTAATGGCGCGCCTCTTAGTATTCAAAGAGTAGATGTATTTATTAAATCTGGAAAAACACAATAAAGGTATTATAAGATATGAGTAACTATGTAAAAGCCACAGACTTTGCTTCTAAGGATGCCTTATTGACAGGCGACCCACTAAAGATTGTAAGTGGTACGGAAATAAATGATGAGTATAACGCTATCCAAACTGCTGTTAATACTAAAGCAGATATAAATAGTCCCGCATTAACAGGTACACCTACTGCTCCTACTGCTGCGGTTGGTACAAGCTCAACACAATTAGCTACTACTAATTTTGCTACTGTTGCAATACGAGCCTTATACCCAGTAGGAACTATTTATACTAACGCGAGTAACGGCACTAACCCAGCCACCTTATTAGGTTTTGGTACTTGGGTAGTGTTTGGTGCTGGGCGTGTTATGGTTAGCTTGGACAGTAGCAACTCCCTTATGGACTCCGCAGAAGAAACTGGTGGTACTGCTGATAGTGTAGTGGTAGAACATAATCACACCGCTGATGCCGAAGCTGAACCAGACCATTTCCATAACTTAGAATCTAAAAATGGGGGTGGTTTTACTGATAATGATGAGAGTGGTGAATTTGCTGAAAGTACAGGTAAGAGTTCTGGTAGGACAACTAGCGCTGGTGGACATGACCATGCTATCACTATTGATAACGAAGGTGTAAGTGGTACAAACCAAAACTACCAGCCTTATATTACTGTTTACATGTGGAAGCGGACAGCCTAGTATGAAAATTACACATTTCCCTAATCAAGACGTAGATACTATTTATTATAAAATAAAAGATTATCTAGAAGGTTGTGCTAAATACACCTATGGTAGGTTTACAGCACAAGACATTAAAAACAATATAAAAAATAACTCGCATCAACAGTTATGGATAGCTCATAAAGAAGATAAAATCTATGGCTTTGTTGTAACTCAACCTACTCAATACCCACAGAAAAAAGTATTAGATATGGTTTTTACTGGTGGTATAGAGTTAGAACTTTGGAAAGAAGATATGTTAAAAACAATACAAGGCTTTGCTAAATCAACTGGGTGTGAAGCTATTGAGTCACAAGGTAGAAAAGGTTGGGGTAAAGTCTTTAAAGAAGATGGGTTTGAATCCCGTTTTATGTTCTATGAATTACCAGTAGAGGAGATAGTATAATGGGTAGTGGTGGTGGAGGATTAGGTGGAGGTTTGTTTGGTGATACTCAGTCTACTAATGTAAAGATAAACAAGAATGTAAAGAAAGCTGCTGAGGAGGCTAAGTTTAAGCCTTACACTTTAGCTACTACTACAGGTAGTACTACATGGGATAAAGATAAAAATGCTTTCTCTGTTGATTTATCAGAACCCCTTAAAGGTATTCAACAGGAGTCTTACCTTGGTGCGCAAGGGTTATTACAAGAAGTACCTGAAGCATTTGGAAGAGAGGTAACTCCTTTTGAGTTTGAACGAGA
>Ga0209716_1002246_pt1 | contig 12933 bp, 2 predicted proteins | sample COGITO_mtgs_1205_FD_184811 | JGI IMG/M metagenome (GOLD analysis project Ga0209716, IMG submission 184811) | Pelagic marine microbial communities from North Sea - COGITO_mtgs_120531 (SPAdes) (version 2) | ecosystem: Environmental > Aquatic > Marine > Epipelagic ...
TTAGACACCGTCATGCTGCCAGCTGTTGGAAACGACATCCCAACACGGGGAATGACAGTGACCATCTCCGCGTCGTTCCCTCTTTTAGCACCAGTAACCCACAACACCTTATCGACTGTTGAATTTCTTTCCCATTTGGTTGCCACCATAGAAAGCTCTCGGTCGCCTACATTATGTGTTGTACCTTTTAGAAGATTGAATGGTTGAGTTGGACTGAAATTTTCAACATACAGATTTGCCGCAGGGACATCAGACAGCGTTCCAGTCCCACTATTTGCGTAGTACCAACCGCTATATCTGAAATTGGCTTGATTTATTGGGCTCAATCCACTAGCAACACCAGATGCTAAGAACTGAGTGCTGTTCCCAGCGTGTCCATTAGATGTAACCAAATCGTTAGTAGTCATGCTATTCGTGCTGATAAAATCATCAATCGCATCATTAATTACTTCATAATATTTTGGTAGAGTACTCGTAGTTGAACTGGAAGAATAATTTGGCAACACCTGCCCTGATTGAGATCCAGGAACTGTGCCACCACCTCCCACACTGAATGTGACTTCTTGATTTTGGTTAAATCCGTGATCAGGCAAATAGAATGAATTCCCTGTCGGGTTGTTTACAATACCAGACAGTGTATATGTTCCATCAGCTCTCATTACTCGTTGGCTTTGCAGCTTGAATCTATCATTTGATACTTTCTCAACGGTATAGTCACCATCTGCCAAGTTAGTTGGTGATGTACTATTACTGTAACTTGTAGTGCCATTGTGTATCAGAGGAGCATTACCAGCTGTGGTGGTCAGATTAATAGAGTTACCTGTTGACAGGCCATGGTTAGTGGAAAATAAAGTATCAGCCTCCTCATCCATAACAACAGGAAAAAGATAGCATTTGGAGTTTGCGTTTGTAGTACCATTGAAGGTAGTAGTACGTTGATCATAATAGCTTTTGAAGGTGAGCATATGATCTGTATCGCCATTCATTGCATTATAGCGCTGACCAGCCCAAGACTGTGTGGAGAATCTAGTCCAGTCCTCAACAAAATTGTATATGGATGGGGGGTTATTTGTTGTACCTAGAACAAAATTAGAGCTGTGGTATTGACCAAAATGTACAACACTATTCCTATTAGCCCAATAATATTGATTGGCGTTATTGTAGTTATTAAAAAATGGAAAATATGCTACTACTGTACCAGTTCCTAAACCATTCATTGCATCCCTAAGATCCCAACCAGATCCCGATCCGCTGCTATGGTAACTCCGCGTGCCCCATCTTGTATATGAGTTCCTATATCGTTGATAAATTTGATATACTTCATAGACTAAATGGAGGCTATGTGTACCGTAGTTTGATGTTCCGGTGGAAGTCAGGTTTATTGGTGCACCGCTAACGCTGGATGAAAGTTTAATAGTATTGGCATCTACGACAATTACCCAGAATACTTGGAAGTTAGTTAGCCCGCCAATAATAGTATCGCCAGGAGGCGCAAGATACATTACAGTATCATTGTTTTTCATCCCATGGGCAGTCCATGTGATAATATCATTGGTAACATTAACAGCAGAAGGACCAAACTTCAGGTGATGGCGAGATCTAATCTGGTTGGTATTTGTTTTCGTTTGATCAAGCGTTATGATAGTACTAAGTCTATCCGAATCATCTACGACAGGCCGCCCATCTGCCGCATCAGAATCAACATTACCTGTTAGGTTTGTTGTTCGTTGACCAACAGTGTTGACAAGATAGAAGTTACTGCCAGGTTGAAAACCATGCTCATCGACCGTGTGAATAGAAATTGTTGAACCACCCGAATCGACTGTCCTATTGTCAGTGGTCAGACCAGCAGCTGGATCATACTGAATGCTTGACCCAGTATAGAATGTACCAGGTGTGATAGCAGTATAAAGAGAATTCACTGCACCAGTAACAGTTTGACTAGTAGATGCCTGATATGTGAAACCGTTAGAATCAGTAGAGGTAATCAAGAATTTGCCTTCAGCTGTTCTTGAATTCAAACCTTGAACATCGACAGGAGTACCAATAGCAAGTCCTGTATCACCATCTGTATTTACTCGAATAATATTAGAACCATTAATAGCCTCAACTGTTCGAACATTAGGCAATGACAAGTCACCTTCAGACACATAGAAAGAAGGTACGTTATTTGACAACTCAAGTGTTTCCCACTTTGTGGGCTGCAAACCATATTCAAAGTCAGTATCAATTAGGTTCTCTGGCGTACTAACTCTAATCTTGTGAACAGGGTCAACATACGATTCATGAAAGTCAATTGTTGTGTTAATCTTATCAATAATGATCTGCAAGTTGTCACTATCGGAACAACCAAGGCCTGTAAGGTTAGCAGCCAATGTAATTGTGGTTTCTTCCGTTGCCTCGTTGAAAGAAGCACTATCAGCACCACGAGTTGCATCTGCAAAGTTGTAGATGATTTTATTGTTTGTTACATCTGTGATGATTAATAAATCTTCAACCTTGGCAAAACCATGAATTGTTACTTTACCAGCGGATGCGTCAAATTTGTAGTTTGAATTAATAATTTTCTTAGTCATATATCATTACCCTAGTGCAATTGCATATGCGATAGATGTTGCTTGATCGACGCCACCTGCGTCTCCACCACCACCACCGCTGGTTAATTCTTCGCCACCTGCGAAAACACTTCCCGTAACATTAAGATCACCACTTGCGTTTAGATCGTTACTTAAATGTGTGTCTCTAAACTTAGCAGCTGTATGACCCAGGTCACTGGCTGTGTGACCTGGTATCAAACCATCTTCTACTGCGAAAGCTGTCTTAGCCATGTGAACCTCTTTTATTATATTTATATCACTATTTATATCACTACGTCCGTACGGACAATTTTATATGTTGTATTTGAAGTTGTGGGTGTTGCTTTTATCAAAACATTACCACCAGAGTATTCAGCATCAAATATTGCTATGTTACCAGACCCTGTATTGATCGTACCGTATGTTGTAATTGTTGCAGTTGTACCATCATGAACAACAAGTGCTTCAGAGATCTGATAGTTACCAGACTGATCTTCAGCTGTAATAACATATTTAGCACCTCTAACAGATGCACCATCAAATGTATCAATCGTCGCTTCGTTTGACGTGCTGTTGGTGCTTGTTGAGCTAGTGTATGATGAGTGGTTGCCAACATTCAACCCAGCTGTCAACGATAGGTTGTTGTCTGAATCAATGTCCAGTGTTGATGTTTTATGACCAAAGATCATAATTTCTGAACCACTAGGTGGAGCAGAAGCAAATGTTACATACCCATTAGAATCGTTGAATACATAGTCATCACTATCTCTTGCCAACACACCATTAACAAACACTTGAACAGTGCTATAGCTACCAGCTGCAGTTAAATAAGCAGCAGTGCCGCTTGACGTTAGTTTGTGTTCAGTTACAATGTTGTTACCATTTACACCTCCACCACCACTGCCAGATACAGTAGTGAATGAGAAGTTACCGGAACCATCTGTAGTCAACACCTGACCAGCTGTACCATCACTGATGCTGAAGTCAGTTATAGATGTCGGCTTGTTAGTGAAGTTAATGTAATTAAGATAGTAAGAAGCCGACTCACCATTTAGAAGAGCCACATCATCAGCTGTAATATTATCGTTGGTAGTGAGAATCTTATAGAAGTTGGAGCCGTCAGTAGTAATCTGCCACTGATCACTATCCTCAGCCCAGATCAACGAGACATTACTTGCTGTGCCACGCTCCACTTCAAATCCAACATTGTCGGATGGCGTTCCTGTTTCATCAGCATTAAGAGTAATGATATTATCATTTACTTGCAAGTTAGAAGTGCTGAGGAAAGCATTGGTACCAGTAACGGAAAGAGAACCAGTAGCAGTAATGTTACTAAATGTTACGTTATCTGATGTTCCAACTGGTTGGCCAATTGAGATCTGACCAGAAGATAATGTAACACCAGTACCACCACTAATAGCTGCACGAGCACGTGCTGTGGTGAAGTATTGGTTTGTTGAACCTTCTGTAAGACCGTCAGTATCAAGACCAGTGGTGTTGTGTGTATCCGTACCAATAGCCCAACCCATATTACTATGGAATTGACACAAGTAATATAGTCGTGCTGGTGTATCATCATCGACGGCAATAGTTGTGTTGGCACCCGCATTACCAGCAGTTCCTGTAACTGTAACTCCCGAACTGTATTCTGTTGCCTTATCTTCATCGTAGTAGAAGCGCAGAGGATGTCCATTGTTAGATGTATCTGCTTGATCGAATACATATGTCTGACCTGGCGTCAGTTGGATATATGGAGTCTCTATTCCGTCAATGAAGAAGGCATTTGATGAACCAACATTGAAATATTTGTTACCAGATGTCTTACTTGCTACCGTTACAGTGTGTGTTGTGGATGATGTATACACTCTTGGCGCGGAAGCAATTGAAAGAACACTAGCACTGTCAACTCCTGGAGCCAGCGCTAACACATCAGCCGAATCAAGCACATTGGGTGCACCAGTTAGGCTAGAGTATGCAAAGTCTTGTGCTGGAGCCAGCGCTAACACATCAGCCGAATCAAGCACGTTGGGTGCGCCGGTCAAGCTAGAATAAGCAAAGTCTTGTGCTGGAGCCAGCGCTAACACATCAGCCGAATCAAGCACATTTGGTGCACCAGTTAGGCTAGAGTATGCAAAGTCTTGTGCTGTCTGATTAGCTTGAATGTATGACGCATTAATGATAGAAGTAATACCAGCAGAATCAAAGCCGTTATAAGTGAAGAATGAATTGAAGTCTACAATTGATAATTCATCGCCAGAATCGGCACCACCAACTAACGTAATTGTATCACTACCAGTTTTTGTATAATCAGTAGATTCAGTAAGCAATAAACCATTCAAATAAACTTGTACTAACTGGTTATTGTATGATAATGATAAGCCATTAGCATCTGTGCCAGTAAATATTGTATCGCCAGAGTCGGCTACAAACTTATAATTTTTTACGGTGGCGCGCCCTACATTGTCCAAAGCAGAATCAATCAGCGAATTAATTTGTGCCGAGTCAACGGTTTGGTTTGTAAAGAATGCTTTAAAATCCGATACAATCAATTGATCGCCAGAGGCCGCTCCGGTTATTAAAGTGATTGTATCATTACCAGACTTTACATAATCGTCGCTATCTAAAAGTAAAACACCATTTAAATATACTTGCACGAATTGGTCAGCATATGACAAACCAGTAAATACTGTTTGAGCAGAGTCTGCTATAAATTTAGTATTTTGAACCTGCGCATTACCAGCATACGCTAATGAAACTCTACTAGCAACATAGTTGCTGTCGATCATTGCTTCAATTGCAGCCGAATCTACACCTCCAATTGCCGCAGCAATGGCCAATACATCCCCTGAATCAAGCACGTTGGGTGCGCCGGTCAAGCTAGAATAAGCGAAATCTTGTGCTGGAGCTAATGCTAGTACATCAGCCGAATCAAGCACGTTGGGTGCGCCGGTCAAGCTAGAATAAGCGAAATCTTGAGGAGTGACATCTGCAATATTTAACTTAAGAGTTAACGTATTATTAATTGCTGCAATTGCATTTGAATCATCATTTAAAGCAATTGCTAATTCGTTGAGCGTATTGAGTGCTCCAGGTGCACCATCTACAAGAGCGTCTACCGCAGTAGTAATTAAAGTTGATACATTTGCGGAATCGAGTACGTTAGGTGTACCAGTTAAGCTAGCGTACGCAAAGTCTTGAGCCGGAACAATTGCCAATACATTTGCAGAATCAAGTATATTAGGGGTACCAGTTAATGATGCGTAAGCAAAGTCTTGTGGTGTTTGTAAAGCCAATACATTTGCAGAATCAAGTATATTAGGGGTACCAGTCAAGCTAGAATAAGCGAAATCTTGTGCCGGAGCTAGTGCAAGTACATCAGCGGAGTCGAGAATATTTGGCGTGCCTGTCAAGCTAGAGTAAGCAAAGTCTTGTGCTGGAGCTAGTGCAAGTACATCAGCGGAGTCGAGAATATTTGGCGTGCCTGTCAAGCTAGAGTAAGCAAAGTCTTGTGCTGGAGCTAGTGCAAGTACATCAGCGGAGTCGAGCACATTAGGGGCACCAGTCAAGCTAGAGTAAGCAAAGTCTTGTGGTGTTTGTAAAGCCAATACATCGGCGGAATCAAAGCCGGAATATGTAAAAAATGAATTAAAGTCTACAATTGATAATTCATCACCAGAATCAGCGGCGCTAATTAATGTAATCGTATCATTGCCAGACTTTGTATAATCAGTGGATTCGGTAAGCAATAAGCCATTTAAATATACTTGAACAAGTTGGCTATTATATGATAATGATAAGCCATTAGCATCTGTGCCAGTAAATGTTATATCACCGGAGTCAGCTATAAACTTATAATTTTTTACGGTGGCGCGGCCCACGGTGCCTAAAGCCGAATCAATTAGTGAGTTAATTTGCGCAGAGTCAACAGTTTGATTTGTAAAGAACGCATTAAAATCCGAGACAATTAATTGATCACCCAAATTAACCGGCTGTGTCAATGTAATCGTATCATTGCCAGACTTTGTATAATCATCAGAATCAAGTAAAAGAACGCCGTTTAAATAAACTTGTACTAATTGATCGGCATATGATAATCCAGTAAATACTGTTTGAGCGGAATCTGCTATAAATTTAGTATTTTGAACCTGGGCATTACCAGCATAGGCCAATGTAACTCTACTTGCAACATAATTGCTATCGATCATTGCTTCGATTGCGGCGGAATCAACTCCTCCGGCCGCATTAGCAATAGTTAATACGTCAGCAGAATCAAGAACATTTGGAGCACCGGTTAAGGATGCATATGCAAAATCTTGTGGTGTTTGGTTAGCTTGTATATAAGCAGCATTAATTAATGATAATGTTGAACCAGAATCCACACCAGTGGGAGCAAATGTTGTTGGAACTCCGGTCAAGCTAGCATATGAGAAATCTTGAGGTGTTACATCAGCAATATTTAACTTAAGAGCTAATGTATTATTAATTGCTGCAATTGCATTTGAATCATCATTTAAAGCAGTCGCTAATTCATTAAGAGTATCTAATGCCCCGGGTGCACCGTCAATAAGATTATCAATTGAAGTTGTGATAAGTGCTGAAACATTATTAGAGTCAAGTACATTAGGGGCGCCGGTTAAGGAACTATATGCAAAGTTTTGAGCTGTCTGATTTGCTTGAATATATGTAGCATCAATTACATTAGTAATATCGGCGGAATCAAGACCAGCGCTAGCAAAAAATGATTTAAAATCAGAAACTATTAGTTGATCGCCAACGCTAGCACTCTGCGTTAATGTAATTGTATTGTTATTAGACTTTGTATAATCGTCGCCATCTAAAAGTAAAACACCATTAAGATATACTTGTACTAATTGATTTGTAAATCCTAATGTAACCGCATTTTCATCAGCACCAGTAAATATGGTTTGATTGGAATCTGCTATAAACTTATAATTTTTTACTTCAGCATTACCGGCATAGGCTAATGTAACCCTTGAAGCAACATAATTGCTATCAATCATTGCTTCAATTGCAGCAGAATCAACTCCACCTGCTGCAGTAGCAATTGCGGTTACATCGGCAGAGTCGAGAACATTTGGTGTTCCTGTTAATGAGCTATATGCACCATCAAACAAAGTTGGCTTGTTAGTTAAATCTGTGTAGCTGCCAGAGAATATCGTTGGCTGATTTGTAAGATCATTATAGTTTCCAGAAAATGTATTGTTGTCAACATAAAGTTTGGTAGCGGCATCAGTATTGTCTGTTGGTGTTCCAACATTATAAATTCTAAAACCGTTTACATTAATCTTGCCACCAGGGTTCGCTTCTAATTCTAGGTCAGTCTGTCCGTTATCTGCCGGCAGATATTTTTGACCATAATGGAATGGTTGACCACTATTATTTTTGATAGCCATACCGGCTGAACCAGTACTAGTACCAACACCAAAGTATGAGTTATTGGCGCTTAACTGAATTCTATTAGCCGAAAATGTTTTAAGAGCGCCTGCTAAGTTGTTTGAATCAAAATCAGTATAACCCGCGTCATTTGTAAATTGACTTACATTTCCGCCAGATATTTGACGTGCTTGAACATATGCTGAATCAACCAATGATGTGACTTCAGCTGCATCTAGGGAGAGTGAAAGAACATCAGCGGAGTCGAGAATGTTGGGTGTGCCTGTTAAGCTAGAGTATGCAAAGTCTTGTGCTGTTTGATTAGCCTGAATGTATGCCGCATCGATTACATCAGTGACAGTATTGGAATCTAAGAACTTTGTATCATTGTTAAACTCGGACAAGCTAGCATATGTTGTCTGATTGTTTCTGATATAATCTTGATCAATAAAGCTAAGAATACCAGCGGAATCAAACCCAGAGCTGGTAAAGAATGATTTATAATCAGCAATTATTAACTGGTCGCCCGAGTCGATTGCAGTTGCCAAAGTGATAGTGTTATTACCCGACTTTGTATAATCGTCGCTATCAAGTAGCAAGACACCATTCAAATATACCTGAACAAGTTGATTGCTGTATGATAATGACAAACCATTAGCGTCTGTGCCAGTAAAGGTAGTTTGTGCTGAGTCTGCAATAAACTTATAATTTGTTACTGTAGCGCGCCCCACATTGTCCAAAGCTGAATCAATTAGTGAGTTAATTTGCGCAGAGTCAACAGTTTGATTTGTAAAGAAAGAGGTGAAATCCGATACAATCAATTGATCGCCAGAGGCTGCTCCGGTTATTAAAGTGATTGTATCATTACCCGACTTTGTATAATCATCACTATCAAGTAGCAAAACGCCGTTTAGATATACTTGAACAAATTGATCTGAATATGATAGACCAGTGAAAGCGGTTTGACCAGAGTCTGCAATAAATTTATAATTCTGTACTGAAGCATTACCAGCATACGCTAATGAAACTCTACTTGCAACATAATTGCTATCAATCATTGCTTCAATTGCGGCCGAATCAACTCCTCCTGCTGCAGTAGCAATTGCGGTTACATCGGCAGAGTCGAGAACATTTGGAGCTCCGGTTAAAGAACTATATGTAAAGTCTTGTGGTGTTTGATTGGCTTGAATATAAGCAGCATTAATTAATGATAATGTTGAACCAGAATCTACCCCAGTTGGCGCAAATGTTGTTGGTACACCGGTTAGGCTAGAGTAAGCAAAATCTTGAGGAACTACATCCGCAATATTTAATTTAAGAGCAAGGGTATTATTAATTGCTGCAATTGCATTTGAATCATCATTTAAGGCGGTAGCTAATTCATTAAGAGTATCCAGTGCTCCTGGCGCGCCGTCTACAAGAGCATCTACCGCAGTAGTAATAAGAGTTGATACATTAGCGGAATCAAGTACATTAGGGGCACCTGTTAAACTAGAATAAGCAAAGTCTTGTGCTGATTGTCTTGCAGTAATGTATGCAGAATCAACTAAGCTAATAACGTCTGCGTTAGTATATCCTTCTGGTGCTCTTGCAGAAACGTATGCGGAGTCAATCAGGCTGATTACTTCAGCAGAGTCAAGTACATTAGGGGCACCTGTTAAACTAGAATATGTAAAATCTTGTGGTGTTTGATTGGCCTGAATATATGTGGCATCAATTACATTGGTAATATCTGCTGAATCAAGACCAGCACTAGCAAAAAATGATTTAAAATCCGAGACAATTAATTGATCGCCCAAATTTGCCGGAGTAACTAATGTAATTGTATTGTTATTAGACTTTGTATAATCATCAGAATCAAGTAAAAGAACGCCGTTTAAATAAACTTGTACTAATTGATTTGTAAATCCTAATGTAACAGCATTTTCATCAGCGCCAGTAAATACTGTTTGTGCTGAATCCGCAACAAACTTATAATTTTTTACTTCAGCATTGCCAGCATAGGCCAATGTAACTCTACTAGCAACATAGTTGCTGTCGATCATTGCTTCGATTGCCGCGGAATCTGTTCCGACAGACGCCCCAGCTATTGTTGCAACAGCTGCTGAATCAAGAACATTTGGAGCACCGGTTAACGATGCATAAGCAAAATCTTGTGGTGTTTGTGCCGGTACTATTGCTAATACGTCAGCCGAGTCCAGTACATTTGGCGCGCCAGTTAGGCTAGAATATACACCATCAAATGCATCGGTAATACCATATCCGGCTATTGTTGTTGGAGTACTTGTTAAAGATGTATACGCAAAATCTTGTGGAGTTTGTCTACTTTGAACATATGCTGCATCAACAATACCGACCACTCCAGCCGAATCAATTTTTGTAGCTATTTGATTAGTAATTGTTGTGCTAAAATTGGCATCATCCCCAAGGGCTGCTGCTAATTCATTAAGTGTATCTAATGCACCAGGTGCAGCATCAATTACCGCATTAACACCAGAATCAATTAAGGCTTTGATTTGAGTTTCTGTTCTATAGTCAGATAAATCAGTTGCTACAACTTCTGGTGTACGAGCTGCAATATATGCAGAATCAATCAACGCTATAGTAGAAGCGGAATCGACACCAATAGGAGCAAATGTTGTTGGCACGCCGGTTAACGATGCATAAGCAAAGTCTTGTGCGGTTTGATTAGCTTGGATATACGTAGCATCAACAATGCCAGTTATATCTGCTGAGTCAAGGCCAACAAAATTAAAATATCTTTTAAAAGACTGTACGCTTAAATGTGAATTGAGGCTTGCCCCATCGGTTAGCGTTAATGTATTTGCAGAAACTGTATAGTCAGAGGCCCCAGAAAGTAAAATACCATTAAGATATACTTGAACACCGGTTGGATCTAAACTAAGAGTTGCGCCATTATTATCAATACCACTAAAGGCAGTTTGGCCGGAATCTGCTGTAAATTCGAATGCGGTAATATCAGCTTCTCCAACAGAAGCTAAAGCCGAGTCAATAAAGCCGTGTATAGTATTAGCGGTAACAGTTTGATTTGTAAAGAACGCATTAAAATCCGAGACAATTAATTGATCACCGGAATCAGCAGGGCTTGATAAAATAATAGTATTATTATTGGATTTTGTATAATCATCATTTTCAAGAAGCAATATACCGTTCAAGTAAACTTGAACTAATTGATTATTAAATGATAATGTTAAACCATTAGCATCTGTACCAGTAAAGGTAATATCGCCAGAATCGGCTACAAATTGGTAGTTTGTTATATCAGCAGTACCAGCAAAGGCTAGGTTAGCCCGCGTTGCAATATAATCGCTATCAATGAGCGCAAAAGTGGCGCTAGAATCTACACCATTTGGTGTAAAAGAGGTAGGAATGCCTATTAGGCTAGAATATTCAAGATTTTGACGATTTTGAATATATGCGGAATCAATGATGCCAAAAACATCTGCCGAATCAAATCCGGCTAACGCATTATTAAAATCTTGGAAATAGTTAATGCTGTTTGAACTACTTTTATAGTAAATTCTACCGTCAGCATAGTTAATGGCAATTTCACCATAATCAAGATCATTTACACTTGGAACACGACCAACTATGCTGGATTTTTTCAGCTTAACTTTAGTAGACATCTATTTCAATTCCTTAAAAAAGGTTTATTATTTAATTTTTAATATAGCTAAAAATAAAAATTTATTAGCTGAGGTCAGGGAATATTTTATCCCCTGACCTTAAATTTATTTATACAAGTTAAAACTTAGTATGTTCCACCATCAACAGTATTTAATGCTACCGCACCAGAAGTTACAGTAAACTGAGTAGAATCAAAGCTTGCAACACCTTTTGCAGTAGTTGTTGCATCTTGAACAGATACCGTCATTACACTTCCGGAAATTGCCGTAGTGATAATTCCGTCACCATTAATGGTTAAACCTTCACCAGCCGCAACGCCGAGTGTGGAGGCATCTCCAGCAGTAAGTGTAATGTCATTTGATACAACATTACCACCAGTAACAGTAAAGTTTGTAGCATCAAAGCTTGCAATACCTTTATTTGTATCAGATGCATCTTCACCAGCAATTGTATAAGTGCCAACGCCATTAGTGATTGTAACACCTTCACCGGCAACCAACATAGTTTGGAGCAAGTCATCTACACGAGTATCTGTATAGTAAAGGTTAGAACCTTCGCTTAAATCACTTGTAGATTTGCCATTAAAGTCGGAATCAAAGCCAGCATAATTACCGACAAAAGATTCTGCAGTAATTGTTGCTGCTTGGAAATCAGCAAGTGCAAATGATGCGTGCGATGTATCAATTTGAGTTGCAGCATCTGGTTCTGGGGTATAACCTTGATAAATTTTGAACGTTTGGTCTGTTGCGTCACGGAAGAAACCAGTGTGGGCGTATGAACCACCCTCATTATAGTTACCAGCCCAACCTAAATCAATAGATGCTGTTGGTGAACCGTCAGATTCTCCAGCATTGAGGTAGATCATGTTGTCAGTAACAGAAAGTGTCTGTGTATCAATATATGTTAATGTACCATCAACTTGAAGGCTTCCACCTACAACAAGATCACCAGTAGCAGTAACGTCAGCAAAAGTTACATTAGAAGTTGTTTCAACTGCTTGACCAATGCTTACTTCACCAGCATTAACGCTAACACCTGTACCAGCTGTAACAGCACTTGCCGCAAGCTCTGCTGGAGTAATACTGGTGTATGTAAACGTACCATCAGCAGGATTATAAGTTAATCCGCCAAAGTCGGCGTTATCAGTTACAGTTATTGCATTTCTTGCATCGGAATCCGCACGAGCTGAGGTATAATAAAGATTATTACCTTCAGCAAGATTGGTTGTAGTAAATGCACTCATATCAACAGCAACGTTATCCGCATTTACTGTAATACCAGTACCAGCCCCAACATTAAGTGTTCTAGAGGTGGT
>Ga0209716_1002248_pt1 | contig 12924 bp, 9 predicted proteins | sample COGITO_mtgs_1205_FD_184811 | JGI IMG/M metagenome (GOLD analysis project Ga0209716, IMG submission 184811) | Pelagic marine microbial communities from North Sea - COGITO_mtgs_120531 (SPAdes) (version 2) | ecosystem: Environmental > Aquatic > Marine > Epipelagic ...
TGCCCTCGAGTGCGGCGCCGAGGTGCTCAAGGTGGTTTACCCAGGGGGTGACAAGCATTTCGTGTACGCACACGAGAACGACCAGACTGGAACGCCGATCTACGCGAGCAACGCATACCCTTCGCTCGCGGTGTCCGCGGTCTCGGCGACGCCCCCGGCCGACGGCTCGATGGCGGCGACCCAGAGCGGCATCGCAATGTACAACTCCATGTTTTTGTACACCTTCTACTCCGACTTCGACCCCGACAAACCCAGCGGAAATACGGGTCTATGGAAACTGGTCGTAAGCGACGGGTCCGCAAGCGTAGACCCGTGCGCCATAGCGTCTCCACCTGGAGTGCCACCGCCATCTACGCCACCAATCCCGCCCTTCCAGCCTGGCCTCATTCCACACCCACCTCCATCGCTTCCCCCTACGCCACCTCCGAGTCCACTGCTCCCACCTCCACCCAAAAGTCCGCCTTCGGTCCCTCCTTCGTCTCCGAGCCCGCCACCACCTTCTCCGAATCCACCATCGCCACCCCCACCATCTCCTCATCCGCCGCATCATCCTGGAGAGGACGAAAACACACCAAGGCCGCCTCCGGTAAGCGCGGTCATCGAACCCACCCATTTACACACACGTACCTGACTGTTTTGCGTTCGTTTTCAACAGTTTCCGCCTCCCCCTTCGGAGCCGCCAAATCCTGCACCACCGCCTTTCCCACCTCCACGGGGGTGCATCCACGACTCGCTCATCTCGCATACTGGCATTCGAGAATGTGGAGTCGCATTGGCTGTGCACCGCAATGCGACCAACAACGGGCTGATCCTGACGAGTGGTGCCGAGCAGCCCTCGAGTTCCACCGACACGTTTGGCTTTGGGTTTGGGCACTCTATTTCTCTCATTGTTCGATACGACACGCGGGTCCGCATCCACGCCAGTTATGGCTGCACAATTCGAGTCGGCTACGCTGAGGCCACCGTCACGGGAGGTGGGTTTTTCCACGGAGGAGTACGCGTCGACGCGATGCCCGATTGTCGCCCCGGTTCGTACATTGACATCGTCGCCGAAGACTGGCGCCTTCTACAGTCCGGAAAGAAGCGGCTGGTATTCGATCATACGTGTGGCACCGTTCCGCTGTGCACGGAGCCGCCGCCGCCGCCGCCGCCGCCGACCGGACCGGAACGCCCTCCGTCGCCTACGACACCCCCAGCGCGACCGCCATCGCCACCGCCGCCACCATCTCCGCCTCCGTTCCCGCCAGGGGCGATCTTGAATCCATTCCCGCCGTCGATTGCGCCCCCTCCCAGTCCAAAAGCACCGACGTCGACAGTCGAGCTCGGAAGCACTTCCATGGCGCTGCTTGCGTTGGCAGGCGCCGCCCTGCTAGGATTCGGCGGCCTGCAGTTCTATTTCATGGCTTGGTTCAAAGTCTCGGCCACTGCCGCGCGCAAGAAGGCGGCGCTCGTGCCGGTCGCGCGTATCGACAGCAACGGTAAAGCGAGTGTTGTGACGGGGGTCGCAGTGGGCAAAGGACGGGGTGGATTCGAGGAGCGTCAGTCGCTGCTCACGGGACAGAAATTTTAGGATTGTTTGGTTGGGGTTGTGAGTTGTGAATGAAAAAAAACTGTATTGGGTTGACAATGCTGTACAACTACACACCCAGACGGTACAACGCGGACACTGGGACGCGCGTACAAGGAGCAGTATCCTGCACGTCGCACTTGCCTGGGTGCACTGCTACCTGAGACACGCCCAGCGTCTCGTAGAGCAACTTGAAAGCGGCAGGAAAGTGTTGTTTGCGAAGAGAGATGTCCCAGTGCACAATTGTGTTTGCCCCCGGGGATGCGTAGCGAATTTCAGATCGACCGCCCAGCCGTTTGTGCATCTTGATGACCGTAGATGTAAGTTTGAACAGTGTGTTCCCATCTAGAGGTTGCGTCAACAGAAAGAAAATCTCAAAGTTCAGGATTCCGGTGAAAATGAGGCCGATGTTCATGATGGGGTAGATAGACGGAGTCCAGTGGTTCGCTTCGTATAGGGACGTTTTACCGGCGTATTTTTCCATTTTCTCGTGCCAGCCACAAAAGACGGAGAACACATCGACTTGCACAAACTGGCAGACCCGCGAACAGCAGTGCGGATCCGGATGCGTGTCGTGGCCGTAAGGCTTCTCCCATCGCAGCCCGATTCCGTACCCTCGCGCCGCTCCCAAGAACAGCAGCCTGAGCGCCGCCCCTGGCGCAAGCCAGTCGGCAGCGCTCTGGGCGTCGTTGACCAGTATGCCCCGTTTCTGAACCACTCTGTTGTCCACATCGTTGAAGGACACATCAAGAACGCAGAATTTGCCTTCAAAGTCGGAGTCGAACAACCTTCGCGCCTCAAAGTACCCGGTGCGTTTGGTGGCATTCGTGTTCATGTCCAAAATGGTTACGCTTTCTATGGCGTTCGTGGTCTGTGAGTCCCCGTCGTTGCCGTGGTTTGCGCAGGATACCCACGAGCCCAGAGAAATGAAGTCCATGGTTGGGTGTGAAGGCAACGTCTTCCCGCTCTTTAGCAGGTGCTTGTTCACTGCGTGTATTGTAGTTCCAGCGTGGAAACGGTTGGACTCTCCTGCCAGCAGGCCCTTGAAATTGTGCGTGAAAATGCGCGGGGCCGGTGGCCCGCGTCGTTTCAGGAAAAAGCCCCAACCCCCTCCCACAACCGCGGGGTTCCTGTTGTAGCGCTGTTTGGTGTCGATGACGGCTTGCCTGAACTCGAGTTCGTCGTGTGGGTATCGGTCGCCCATGCACCAGCCCGGGAAGGCACCGGCGCGGATCAAAACTCGGATTCCGTGGCGACGCAGGCCGATTGTCCATGCCAACAAGAGGAGAACGGCAAGCGAAAGCAGCACGATCCTCACAGTGTGATCATCTTCGTGGGGGACAATCGTAAGCACCAACCAGATCATGAGGCCGATGGACGTTGGAATGGCCAACACGGCCGTTCCCCAAATCAGCACGTAGAATGTGTCGTACAGACAGGTCATTGGCACACACCTTTAGGTATTTCCAATTGTGGTGGCAGCTACAAGCGCTAATCTCTGACAGCAACTGAGACACGCGGTTTTTGCAGCTCGGTAGAGGTATGAAAATCGCTGACTTGATAGACGAGGACACCAACTCAAAGGAAGCGTGCCTTCACCAATTATCAGTGGATGAGTTCGTGTCGGAGGTGCTCAAGTCTCGCAAGGACGTCGCAACAGACCCGCCACCGTTGTTGAGCAGTGGACGCTCCGCCCACCAGACCGCGGCACTCAATTTGAATAGGGGATTTTTTCTTCCGCCGTCTGGGTCGCGCATGCATGGCTACATCGGTGTCGATGCAGGCGCAGTCGGTATTCTGCATGCCGAAATACTTTGCTCGCCTGACAGGCTGCTGCTTGTTGCTTTCGCCACTGTGGAGCAATACCGTCAACTCAGGGCAGATTCGACGTTGAGGAGTCGCGCCCAGACAGCGCTTTTCAATGGGATTGCTCGTGCAGATTCGTATTACGATGCGTTGGAAGCTGCATTGAGAATTCCATGTGATCAGACCAATGAGCCCTTCTTTGTGCATATCCCCAACGGTTTGGCGTTCCTGCGCTGCTGCGAAGTTGGCTGTGGACTGAGACCATGCTTCTTGAAGACGGCTGGTGATTGCACCGGTTTGTTCCGGTATTACACTTCTCTCAGCCAGCCTTCATTACACTTCGTTTTGCAGGTTCAAGCGGGAACGACGCGCGACCAAGCATCGCCTGTACCAGAGGCCATGAGCCGACACTCGGTCGATTCCGCGTCACTTGAGGCCGTTTCCACATTTTTGACAAGCAGAGCACCGGACCAAGATGGCACCTGGGCGGGGGCCACCGGGGAGGCGGAGAGTGCGAGTCCCTCGGAAACGGCCACTGTCGTAGCCCAGTTGGTCAAAACAACATCGGTTTCTCCGAAATCAACGGCAGCGCTCAGACGCCTCAAGCGAGCGTTGGGAAAGTAATTAGTGTAATGAAATTTTACCAACCCAAATCGGGACAACTTCTGGTTCGGGGTGTGCACCGGTACACAGCTAGTACACCAAACACCGCTTTCGTGTACGGGACTTGTACTGGATTCGGCGTGTACCGGCAGTGTACGTGTCCCGGAAGTTTCCGGGAAGCGTACACCAAAAAGGCGGTACATGCCCCGTACACCAAACCGCCTTTCGTGTACTAGGTGTGTACCGGTGCACACGCCGAACCAAAAGTTGTCCCGATTTGGGTTGGCAGAATTTAATCAGTTAATTGTTTTTGAGCGTTCCTAATCGGGACAACTTTTGGTTCAGAGTGTGCACCGGTACACGCCTAGTACACCAAACAGCCCTTTCGTGTACTGGACGTGTACTGGACGAGGTGTGTACCACATTCCGAAAGCTGTACAGCTGTACACCCCTTGGTACACTGTTCAGTGTGGGGAGTGTACGCGCCGTGTACAGCTTGCCGACATGGAGTCGGCGGCACAAATCACACATACTCTCCCAAACCACGTGCAAAGAATGCGCCTATCCACGCAACTCGGCATAGAAACGATCCACTATCTGATCGACTAGAGAATCCGACGCGTTGCCGTCTGCGTTGCCGCGCGTTCTTGCTGGGGATCTCGCCGGTCGGCGGCCACCACCCCGGACTGGTGTCGCCGGTCTCGGCGACGGTGCCGCCTTTCGTGGCTTGAGTAACTGATCGCACAGAGGTTTGTCGGTGATGGGGATGTCTTGTGACTCGAGGTACTCTTTTATCTTATCATCGACTTCGTCTTGCAGATTCACAAGCTTAGTCATTGCGCTGCTGCACGACAAGGCCAAGTTCTTGTACAGCTGCGTCTTGTCTGTCAGAGAAGGGTTGTCGATTTGAACCGCAATCTTTTCCGATTGGATCTTGATGACGCTCATTTGCTGCATTCTCGTTGTGTTCCACGCATCGTAAACTGCGCGAACGATTAAATTCTTAGAGTACAACGTTTCAATGCAGTTTTCCAACTGCTCTGCAACATTATCCACGTTTGACATTGCGATGCCTTCCTTAGGATTAAGTTTGTTCCTGTTCATGAGAAACAATCCGTAGGCCTTGATCATTGCCTCTTGTGCTGCAGCCCGTTTTAAGCATGAATTGACCACGTGGCCTAAAAGGAACAGAATAATCACCCCGCCGAGCGTCACTCCTGCAGCGTTGAAAGGGTCCTCCGACGACAGTCGGAAACCTTCAGCCGCGTCACTTGCCTGTCCTACCAACTTGACCGCTGCTAAGGAAGAGTTGGCCGCTTCTCGAAGGCAATAGTTCGCGTCTTCTCCAAACTCGCGTGCAGTAGTCGCAAATTTGATCATTTCCTTCTTAGATTCAGTACTCGAACCAAACGCCGTCTCTACTGCATCTCCAATCATGCTCTTGACGTTTTCGGCCGTAAAGAGCTTAGGAATCCGATGCATCAGCTCTGTCATCTTGCCACCTTGTCCCAACGCCTTTAGTATGAAATCGTCGGTATCTTCTTTCTTTTGTTTTCCTTTACTTTGTATCCAAGGTACCTTCCTGTCCAGAACGGCTTCTAGTGCGTCAAGGGCTTGTGCATAGATCTTATAATCGGCCGTGTTTAGTTCCCTTTTGTTTATCCATGTCATGGTCCTGGCCGACACGAGGTCCTTGAGTGCTCCGTGTGCGCGTGAAGACTCGCCACTTTGACCGCATGCGTTTACAATGCTGATAAGCTCAGAGTCAGCTTGTGTGCGCGTTGCTCTATCGTGATTCATGGCGAAGAGCATGAGCAATTCGGAGTCCATCGTCGAATATGCCATTTTGTATACGACTGTAAAAATCGCTAGGAGCGCACCGGCAGCTATTAGAAACGTCTTCTTTGGGAGCTTTTTGGCGTAAGCCAAGTAGTATTTGGCCATCCACGGAAAAAAGTCCCATGTAAGATTGGCGATGCCCTCGCTCAACCTCTGGCGTTTGAGAATGCTCTCCAATGACTCAAACCCTTCTATTGGCTTGGGCAACGCAATCTGAATGACCTCTTGAAAGTTGTCATGTGTGGTGACTGAAGCAATAAGATGCACTCCGAGACCGCCTAGAACTCCAAGCCATGCGTACATACCGGTTTGTGCCTGGGCTCGGAAGTCCATGACACCACCAGGAGATCTCGGCGGGGCTTCGTCCGAATTCTTTTTGGACGGAAATGTTTGTGCCTCGTCTCCTTCGCTCGGGAGGACTATCGGGGTCGGTAGGTTGACCTTTGTTTTTGCTGCTTCTCTTTCGGCCGCACCTTCTCTGATGAGGAGCTCGTGTTCGTTCGCTGTGAATATCAAGTCCATGAGATCCGACTTGTCAAGCATTGGTTCGCATGCCGATGACATGCTTGCGTTCTCAAGCATGAAACTTGCGATCGTGGCAAACATACGAGCTGTGTCTATGGTGACCGCTTCTGAGTGAGTGAGCTTGGCGTCGAAAAATGGATTTCCTGTTGTCTCTCCGAGAGGAGATTTGTCGAATGGAACGTTGTCCACACGGTCAGAAGCCACCAAGTTACGAAAAAACGTCCATGCTTCTTTGTTGCTGTATCCCGCCATGACACCCACACACGAATACTCGCTTCCTAACTAGAGCACACTACCTCTAACATATGGACGCTTTCTCCTAGCGTCATCCAGTGCAAGGATTCGCCAACACACGCTTGCAGGGCTGCGACAACGCGTGCTATTCTCTCGTTGGCCGCATCGAGAACGGGTGACGGAGGTGCAGCGTCATCGGGATGTATGCGCAGATGTACCACATCACCTACAACGTGATGGATCAACGCCTGTGCGATTGCAACGGAGCAACACGTATGCGACAGAAGTTTCACCCCGAACGAGTTTGCAAGTTCGTTTGCACGACGCTCCCAGACTGCGTTCGACTGTTTGGTGGCTGCGAGTTGTTGTTCGAGTTTGCGCAAGTTCTTCTGCCAGTCATTGACTAAACGGACGTTGCGATTGTGTACTTTTTTGACGTAAGAGTGAAACTTCTTGGCCAGGCCCAACGCTTCCATGATGGAAATAATCGTTTTCCACGGAGGCATGTTGTCGATAGTGTTGTTGATAAAATCTCTGAGACTTGAAGGTCTTTCTGGATCATCTTTCTCTTTGTTTGTTTCCGATTCTTCGTTCTTAGACTCGTCTGTTTTGTCTCCATCGCCGCTGTCTGTTTTTTCATCTGTTTCTGTATCATCTTGTTGCAGATCTAGACTTGGTCCTGGGACATTTGGCACGGGCGGGGGTCCGGCAACATGCAGAGGGGTTCCATCGACAGCAACAAGGTCGTCGAATCTAGTTCCACCTAGAGAAAGTTCGGGAAACACACGTTCCACAGGTGTAACCTCCGGTGGCATTGATGGAGGCATTGGTGGAGGAGCGGCAGGGTTTTGTCCAGGAGCGACGTAAAGATCACGAAGAGATAGAAGGGACGATAACACCCCCGTGTCTGCACCAATCCCGACGCCTGCACCATCGTCGTCGACAGGTGGGCCTGCAGGAGGAGGCACAGGGGCAGCACCGGCACCGGCGCCATCGCCATCACCTTGTGGGGCGTCAACGTCACCTGTCTGGGCGGCGGCTACGTCGTTTCCAAGTTCGACTTCACTTACAGATCCACGGTAGACTTGCAAGATAGCGTCCCATACGTTTCGCATGTAAGACGCGACAACAAATCGCTCCAAAAGCCTATGCATTCTTAGCTCCTCATATTGCTGCCTTTCCTCGTTCTCACGAAGACTGCGTTCGCTCTCCGAAACCTTCCACGCTCGCGGAGGGCGGACGAAAACGACACGCTTCTGTCCATCTTGGTCACCGTTGTGTTTCTGTCCTTTGTTGTCCTCAGCAAAAGGTAACAAACAATAGACAGCTTGTACGATGCGTTCAGCATTCCAGAGCATCACGTTCGGCGATTCACGCTGAAATGTCGTTTTTATAGTGTTCGTGGACGCCGTGAATGCGTCATGTAAACTTTTGGAAAGCGACAAGTCACCAAAGTCAACCTCACGAATCTCGTTGTACGTAGTAATTGGATTAGACATTGCTATCCATGCTGACATGTCGTCTCTGTTGACTTCGACCACAAAGGGGCTTTGAAGTTTGTTCGACATATTCCATTCTTCGTAACTGTACCCTGCGAAACGATCGCATACTGTTCCAAATGCCCGAGTACCGTCTGCAGATGTGACGGATTTGAACGCCGAAGACAGCAGGCCACAAAACACGGGTGTTGTGTCGAAGTTGAGGGTCTGGCCCTTCATGGCCTGCACAGGCGGCGTCCAAAACCCGCTTGCAAACGGAAACACAAACCTACTGATGTTCGTAGCGTCAAAAGTAACTGCGCGCAGCAAATCACCGTAAGGCATTCCGTCTGGTAACACGTCTATCTCCCCGTCGTAAAAAGAAGCTATTCCAATGCAATGCTGCGCATTTCGAGTCTTCAGAAATCGAAATAGACTTTCCATGTCGATGTTTGCGGTGTCAGGGGGCTTGCTACGGTTTGTTTCAGGGTCTACGTCGGTTGCCATAGTTGCAAGCCTTCCGACCTCGTCGATTCCTATTCTGAAGAGTAGCGGATCAGAAGCCGTGACTGCCAAGAGTAACTGCAGTTGATTCGTGTTTCCAGTGAACGCAGCTGCACCAAACGTGTACATCGTTTTTACAGATCCATGGATGCGAAGGACGGCTCGTTCAACGTTTCTTGGTACAGAAATGTCTGTGACTGCGCTCGAAACTGGAGCCGCAAGGGTTGTCTTGAATATCGACGTCGACAGTTTCTTCATTTGGTCTGTGGTTAGCTTGATCAAGCTGAAGAGCGAAGTTGGGGCGCCGTATGCGAAAACGACTTCGGATGAAGAACGCACGTATCTCGATGCTGACGATAGCTCTCTGCACACAACGGATAGTGGCATTGGAGTCTCATCTTCCACGCCCGGCCTTCTAATGAACGCAGGCAGCACGCTTTCCATACTAAACATGTGCATCGTCATGCATTTCAGAAGCCTGCCTCCTGGAAGCGCATAGAACGCAGGATCAATATCCTGTAAGAACCAACAATCTTTTGGGTTTGAATTTGGGAACAGCGTGGAGATGAGCTTCATTCCATCGCGTATGTTAGACATGACGATCGATTCAATCCCAACCATCACTGCCATGCTCCCAGATTGCTGCGCCCTCGCAACGTAAGCCTCGCATACAATCTCCGAGAACGCCATGACCGCTGTATTGAATGCACAGGAAACGGCTTTTGCATCAGGACCTGGGCCTCGATCGACCATTCCGAGTGTGTCTTCTTCTACACGGCCAAGAGTTGTGTCGTATGTTGTCGAAAGCACCGAAATGTCCGACGGGTACGTGAAAGCAAACGGAACGTAAGATGTCTCGACTTGAACTATTCTGTCGGTCAGAGACGTTCCACGCAGCGAACGAGCGAGCTGTTTGAGCATTTTTTCGTCAAACACTGCCGCGTTGTCTAATCGTTTACGATAGAGTTGCCAGATTGCTGGCCTCGAAGTGCCCATGCGCCATAGTTGAACAAATTCTTTTAGACACGCGGATGCTGCCTTGTGTGCACGTCTTGCCGAATCGCTTACAAACTTGTTTTCCTTCTCGGCGATTGCGGGCGTTGAAGAATCAGACGTAAAATCCAACCCTACGACGTCGTTTGCTGCAGCAGTGTCGTACCTAATGTTCGACAAGTCCGACTTTTGTGGTGTTGGAACGTGATTCGGATCTGGAAAAAGCCTTTGTGGTAGAAGCCTGACCACGTTGTTTTCTCCGCTGCCGCGGTGCGTAAGAACATGCATCCCGTTTCTGCTTTTCGCTTCTGTAAGCAGAACACTTAAGGCGTTCTGTCTTATATCTTTATCAATCTTGTGCAGCCCGCTCAAAACCGTCTCTCTGAAACTCGCGATGACCTCTGCATTGTAGTTCTTTTTGAGTACGTTGTAAACACCGGCTGGTACACGCCTCATAGGAAGCCCTACGACTGAATGGAAGACTCGCCATGTGTTCTCCGGCTTCGACATGACGTCGATTGCCTCTGTGATTGTTTTTCTAAGCAGTTCGTCGTCCTCTACAAGACCGGCCGAAAGAAATCCACCGTTAAGCATGCAGGCAGGGTCGCCTCTGATTTTCATGACGTCCGGTGTTGCATTACAAAGAGATTGGTCGATCACGACAAGCTCGTACTCTATTTCAATCGTGTCTTGTTTCAGCGTGTCAATGCGGTAGCCGTCCAGAAAGCATGTACCAGATCGGGGAAACACATTAGAACTTTTCAGAATCGCTTTCCCGGCGTAGTCTGCAACTCCCCTCATTTTCTTTCGCGCTTCTCCTTCTTGTTCAAGCGACGGCTCCATCATCCATGTAAGCAACACCCTTTCCTTGTAATCGAATGTGGAAACCGAATTTGCATCGCTGGTATATATGGCACGAATACTTTCCACAAGGTCCATTGGCGTGTATCGAACCTTCTTCATTTCTGGTTGAGGGCTTGAGGTCAACAGATTCTTACCCATCCACAGAACGGCCACAGGCAACACCTGCATCAGCCCCCTCCTTCTGAGCACGTTAACACCACCTTCTGGAAGAAGGGAAAGAATGCTCGTTACTGTAAAGTCAGAGGAGTCTGACGTCATGTCAAAAGCAGTCGAAAAGAAAGCGGTAAGCGAGTGAACGGCTGTAATCATACCAAGTCCAACCCACCAATACGTAAAAGTGGATGCTGTTAACCCAAGTAGACCAAGGCTTGGGACTCCATACGACAACACAGTGCTAATCCACGTCAGCCATGTTGCTCGACTACCGCTTCCGGAAGCTCCTAAATCGCTTAGGCCCCTACGCAATGTGTTGACGGCTCCATCTCCGGTGACGTAGCCAATTGCAAACTTGAGAACAAAAGACATTGCAACCGCAATGAGATGGTAACCTTGGCCTCCAGCCTGCTTAAGTTGAGCGACTTTGGACGCCCCAACGTCCCTAATGATGGCGTAAGGCTTTTGAGTGTACGAACATGGATAGGGCATCACAACACAGCTTCCGATGATACTGTTTGCGTTTGTGACCTTGATTTCGGCTTCTCCAATAATCTCTTTGTGCATGAGTGCGCCAGCCTTTCGCCGTATTTGGTACGTTCTCAGTAATACCCGTTCAGGGGGGCGTTCGCCGTCTTCTATCAGCACAGAGAAATTGACCGGTGTGAGCACACCTTGCTCCTTCTCTCCATCGATATTTATTTGACGATAATAGGCGTCGTAAGACGGAAGTCTATGGATACCACTGGTGTCCTGTTGAGATGTGCGGCCGTCTATCCACAGAGAGTATGACCCTCCGTACTTTTGAAGCGTGACGTTGATTCCTTTTGCGTTGACGTCGCTTTCTAAAAATGGAGTTGGATCCGCAGCCAGGGGAAGGGTTTTGTTGTCGTTTCTTGTCGTGGCAGCACCCCACTCGCCTGGGAAATTATTTGAACTAGGAAGCTTTGCTATGAAGGACGTGGCAGAGTCTGATGGAAACAAAAGTGGTTCTATCTGATCGTCTTCGTCGTTGTATCCAGTGTACCAAATAGATTTGCTGTCTTGGACGTGAAAGGGGTGCGTGTTCATACGCTTCAACAGAGGTTGTGCTATTCTGACACGTGAGTTTGGACCGCACTATGAAACAAAGATGCCCAAACGCCCTTCTACACTACCACGCATTGTTCAGTACCATATCTCCGTCCGTGCGTGACTAGCGCTGAGAGAGAGCGCGAAGCGCGTTCGTTTCGTGCCAGTGTGTGTAATCCATCTGATGTCTTGCGGCGGAAGCGGAAGCGGCGGCGGAAGCGGAAGCGGCAGCGGAAGCGGTGGCGCTTCAGCAAGCCCACCGACAGAAACCCATGCCGAACTGCCCCGTAAACATTCTCATTTTATGGAGATGTTCAGGCAGACCGCCGGAGAAGGAAAGGGTGAACGCTCTCACGACGGTACTGGCTCAACCCTTTCCAAGCGTCAAAAGAGTCTGACAGACGAAACCGACCCCCTGACCGCACCAGTGGCGCGGTACGCACTGGGTGGAGATGACAATCTTTACCTACAGTTAGGCCTCTCCGTGCTGCACACCGCGTCCGACGAAAAACTGGCCCTGGCCCCGTCGGCGCTCTACAATCTGGACGCCGTCCAGGCCATTCAGGATGGAATGCAGCGCAACATAATAGCAGAAGCAAAGCGGCGGAAATCTAACGCGTCCACGCAGCTGGAACTCGTACGTCAGCGACTCCTTCGCATCTTTGGGATCGGAATGGGGCTAGATGACGTACTCCCTTCGAATCTGACGTTTGCAACCCGTCTTAACGCTCCATACAGTCCTCAGTCGAACGATGACTTCAAGGAAATGCTCAAAGAGATGATTCAAGCAGTCGACAGTGTCGTAGCGCAGACGATTGTCGCAAAGATGACATTCAAGCCTGAGCTTGCTGCGTTATTGGCATCATTCGTTAACCGAGGCATCGCTACGCCTCCAGCAGCGAAGTCGAGTTCCGTCGATGGTGGCGTAATTGGAATCGACGCACCGGTTGTTAAGTACGCCGTGTCGCGTGGTCTTTGCGCTCACAGAGGGCCAATGGAATCCGACACAGGGACACCCACCGACCGGCTCTTGAAATACGATGCTCCAAAGAACATTGCAGCCGAGGTAAAGCTTTCGAAAGCTCTTCGCCTTCCGGTTGGTTCCGTTGTGACCCCGCCTGCTCACTCACAACCTACAGCTGCCGTTGACGAGGTCATGGCAGCATTATGTGAGAACTATGCAATCGACGACGACCTTCTGCCTTCCGAGACGACCGGGGCAGTGAAGGATGCACGCCAAGTGCGGTGGGAGCCGACTGGCAAGCATGCAGAGGCCTTGGCAACAGC
>Ga0209716_1002260_pt1 | contig 12881 bp, 11 predicted proteins | sample COGITO_mtgs_1205_FD_184811 | JGI IMG/M metagenome (GOLD analysis project Ga0209716, IMG submission 184811) | Pelagic marine microbial communities from North Sea - COGITO_mtgs_120531 (SPAdes) (version 2) | ecosystem: Environmental > Aquatic > Marine > Epipelagic ...
CTCTATAACTTTACAAGAAAGAAATTACATGAGATTAGATACTCTTAAATGGAACGACCACACCTTCAAACAACTAACCAAAGAGGCCAAGTTAATCTACTGTTTCCTAGAAGCACATTGCAGTACTGCTGGCTTTCTTCAAGCAGATGAATCAGACATCGCTAATGGTATTGGAATGGAGCGTAGATCTGGTCTTAATCCTTTTGGTAATGTGGTAGTTCTCGCTATTAAAGAGTTGGAGGATTCAGGATTTATAGTACGAGGAGCTTATGACTTTATCCTAGTCAAAGGAACGCATAAGAAGCGAGCGCATGGCAAGCTAAAAGTCAGTGATAAGGCTAAGGATTATTATAGGGTTGGAGTCCTTAAATCTGGGATGCATACAGCCGTTTTAAAGGAGATTAATAGTACTTGTGAGTGTTTCTCTAAAGAGGTGATATTGGAAGAGTTTGAGGCTTATTTTGAAGTGTTAGAGAGGGAAGTATTTCATAAGGTGTTTAGGTGAGGGTGATCCTGTTTGATTTGAATATAACCTCTTGGGGTGTGTTGAGAGTTTTTTAACATTATTTAAGAAGCTATTTTAACATTCTTTATGAGAATTTAAAGTGGAAAACGATCCATCCTTATCAATTTTGAGTTTTCATATAAGTGTTTGGTTTTAGTTGATTTTTAAGGGTATGATAAGCAGACTTCTCTCTTTCTGTTTTGATTGCCCTTATTTTTATGACCCACAAACTTCACACTCAGGATCATCAATAGAGCAGCCCCTTTCAAATTCATATCGGCAAACACATGCCCAGTTGAATCCACTGATACGTACCTACAGAGAGTTTATACTTTTTTTTCTTATAAAGCCTCTTGACTTGTGCGTAGCTTAAATCCATCACACAAAATTAAATTGGACTAGAGCAATACCTTCTGGTGAGAATAATTCACTACGGGTGGATAATTTTTATTAGTTTTAATTTTATCAATGTTTCAATTCAAACATTGACTAATAATTATGAATATCTATAAATTTTTTGGAGGCTTATTTACTGTTTTATTTATACTGTGGTTTGGTTCTACTGCATTCAAAATCTACCTTTGGTATGAAAGTGGCACTTACGGGGATTGGGTTATTGCTTTATCAGAGTTTGGAGTGCTCGCATCGGTTCAAATAAATTATTCCTTATGCCTTTTTTAAAATCTCTATATTTTATAAGTTGTTTAACTTTTCTATTCGCTGCTTGTTCTGAAGCAGAAGATGCTGTAAATCAAACATGTGCTTCAAACCCCTCTACCCTAATAGAGGCAGAAACGCTTTGGGCTTGTCAAGCTGTAAGTTCTTACGAAATGGATTTAACCGTCAGCTGTAATTGTATGAATTACCTCCCTTATCATATTGTTGTCAAAAATAATGAAGTAATCAGTATTGAAGTGACTTATACTTCTGATGAGGATCAAAAATATATAGAGGAAATGGAAGCTGCCTATGGTGACTCATTTTGGGGATATGAATATTATGCCCTATCGATAGATGACTTGTTTGAAGAAATCAATAATCGTATGAGTCAAAATCCTGCTAGCGCAGTGATAGCGTATGATAGAACTTATGGCTTCCCTACTATAGCAAGTTTTGATATGGATATTATGATCGCAGATGAAGAAATAGGTTATTACCTCTCTGATTTTATCCCTTTATGAGCCCAGGTCAACAAATAGAAATCAATGATTTCAGCTGCTTTGTTACGATCCATTCCGCATGGTTATAGCATTTTTTTTAACTTTTTTCAGTATAAAAAGGTAGATAGCTCATTGTTTTATTACTGGTTGATCTTTGTCTTGGTTACTTCGCAACCGAGTGGATACAACAGCTGAAGTAGAACAGCAAGCAGCAGATTACAGGATTAGAAGTAATTTCAAGTTCTAGGCAATCAGGGCTTTGAGCTACTTCTTACCCTTAAAATCGTTTCTTCCAACATAGTCTTTGGCATCTTTATAGAGGGGGATGAAACCTTATCTTTAGACCTCATATAAGCCTCTTTAAAGCATTCTCTTTCCTTCTAAATAAAAAGTGTAATTCTGTATTGATACGTCTTCACAATAGCTTTAAAGCTTGTCTGTAGAGAGGTAGTATTAGCTCTTCTAAGCTACTCATTTAAGGATAAAAGAAGAACTAATACCTAGCATTAAGAAGGGCTTTAAAGGCTAAGTATCAAGCTTAGAATAGACATCATATCTTAATAGAAGAAGGATGAGGAAGAAGGTTGTATTCTAGAGATAGTCCCTATAGGTTCTAAAAGATTAAGATGATAAGTAAAGGCTTATACTAAAAAAATAAGAATAGATTTAAATAAGGGAATAGAGGTAAGAAGATAAGTAAGAAATTAAACTAGAAGTAGAGACAACTATAGATAAATAAGGTTACAGAAATAAGGTGATAACCAAAGGTTGAACAGCAGTAGTAATACCAATTAAGTATATCTAATTATGTATAATCATAAGTAGTATATCTATAGAATAATAACCCAACTAATACCCAACTCCAACACAGACATACCCTATATGTGGTGCAAAAACTCATAAACCTTATTTGGAGTTAATAGAGAGCATTTTTAGGATCGTGTTAGTTAATATCTATGACATGAACTTTTAATTCTCCATCCTCTTCAGATACAAATATTATAGACTTTCCATCAGCAGATTTTTTAAACGATTGCGCTGGATATAGTACACTTTTTTCTAGGCTATAAGCCTCTGTTGTCAGAGTACCATCTAATCGTGTTAAAATAAAATGGGAACCTGTACCTTGATTATTATCAAAGGTATTCCAGCCGACTAAAATATGCTCTTCATCATATTGTATTATTTTACTCCCCCATCCTACATATTGTTGGTCAAGGGATGTAAGCCATACCTCATGTTCTATTTTGGGCTCATTCATATCTATAACTGAAATTTTAAGATCTCTTGCCTGCCTATCGTCTTCCGTTGAATAAACAATAGCAACATTTCCGTTAGATAATTCTGTTAAATCCCCAGTTGTAGTCAATGTCTTATTTGCCCCTAAGGAACCATTTTTTATTTCATAATAATCAAAGCCATATTCATGTCCATTTATATGTGACCAAACATCAATGCCTAAAGCGCGAGGATATGTATCTCCATGTGACAGACTATAAAACGTATTCTGAGATGATATTATACCCCTTTGATCAAAATTGTGAGAAAAGAACCAGTCCCTCGTCAGCCCTATTCTATTTGTTCTGGAAGTATTTTCTAAAACTTCACCTGTATTACCATCAAGAAAACCTAACCATCCAGCTTGATGTCTGTATCCATCATCATCCCACGGCATAGTGTGCGCTAGGTAAATAACAATAAAATCATTTTCTTCGCTATACCTTATCAAAGCAGAACCTGCCTCAGAGGGCTGACCTTTTGACCATGCATTAGTTTGTTTTTCTTCTCCCCACAACCTAGTTGAAAATAACTCAGTTCCTGTTTTATCGAAAGCAGTATACCATGCTTCAGCATCTACATCTCCAAATTCATTATCTTTTGAGTATCCTATAATATATCTATCATTACCAAGAGATTCAAATCCTAAAAACCTTTGTTGATTATTAATTTTAGTCGGAATATTTATTTCTTCTACTAAGGATTTAGTTTCTAATGATATTTTTGATATAAACTTATTATTTGATACGTCTCTCCACAAAACATCTATTGTATTATCTGTATTGACAACAAAATCAATAAATGGCGCCATCCCATAAGCAGAGTAAGGCTTAGTATATGCCCCATTGGCAATACCTGCTAGAGGGTGTGGGGAGCCGCTTAACGAAATTGAAAATTCAGAGAAATTTTCTTGTTGGAGTGACGTTTCTGTAACAGTATCGGTAATAGGACAGCCATTGTCATCTACTACTTCTCCGCTAGGAGTATCTGAACAAGCGTCATCCGTATCGAGAACACCATCACCATCCAAATCTAATACTATAGTTGAATCGCCTTCAGCATTACCATTGTTTATAGTATCGTCAGCGGCAGGATCCTCATTGTCTTCACCACAATTGCTTAATATAAAAATTGAAGAAAATATACTTAATAACAGAAGATTCTTGAAGTGTTGCATAGGTTTATTTAAATAAATCAGCGCAATACTAGTAGATAAATCTAAAACAACAAAAAGTTTGAGCGGTTGGGGTTAATTATCATTTTAAGTGGTAATGGTAAAAGGGAAACCAACCATAACTAAGGGGTAGGTAATAAATACAAAATCAAAATAGGTTTTAATTCCTATCAAATACTTTACAAAACACCCCTCCTCCTACTTCCTCTGTAATTTTGTAAGAAACAAATTACATGAGATTAGATACCCTTAAATGGAATGACCACACCTTCAAACAGCTAACCAAAGAAGCCAAGTTGATCTACTGTTTCCTAGAAGCTCATTGCAGCACTGCTGGCTTTCTTCAAGCAGATGAATCAGACATCGCTAATGGTATTGGACTGGAGCGTAGAACGGGTCTTAATCCCTTTGGTAATGTGGTGGTTCTCGCAATGGAGGAACTTGAAGATTCAGGCTTTATTGTACAAGGAGATTATGACTTTATCTTAGTCAAAGGAACGCACAAAAAGCGAGCGCATGGTAAGCTTAAGGTCAGTGATAAGGCTAAGGATTATTATAGAGTAGGAATGCTGAAATCTGGGATGCATACAGCCGTTTTAAAGGAGATTAATAATACTTGTGAGTGTTTTTCTAGGGAGGTGATATTGGAGGAGTTTGAGGCTTATTTTGAGGTGTTAGAAAGGGAAGTATTTCATGAAGTGTTGAGGTGAGGGTGACTTCATAGTTTTAGTTAAAGGCATAAAAAGGAATGTCCATCATTTTAATTTGATAATAAGTTTTGGTCAAGGACCTATGAATTTGTATATTTAACTAGAAGGGGTGTGGTGATTCTCGGAGTTTTTTATTTTTAAAAGATGAAAAATCTAATTTACAGCATTTTATTTTACCTCTTTCCTAAAACCACTAGCCAACAAAACATCCTCAATTTGAAGGATGAATGTGATAGGTAAGATGACTAAAACTTAAGTTTTACCCCTCCATTTATAACAAAACCGTCGACAGGCGCATAGATATCCCTAAACTGAGGATCACTAATATCTCCAGTATAAATACTATCAAAAGCCGTTTGACGCACATCCAAGAAATTCTCAAAATTAAGGAATACAGAGAGTCTCTCTTCAAATGATTTCTCTGTCATAAGTCCCACGATCCAGTAATTTTGACCCGTTGAGCCATCGCTTAACTTTTGAGGACTAAAGTAATAGGCCTCAAATCCAATCCAGAAGTTTTCGTGCTTTTCATACATTAATACGTTATTGAATCTGTGATTAGCCACTAGGGGAAACTCCTTTACTTTACCATTATAATGCTCATTAACATCTGCATAGGTATACCCAATGAAGAGTGATAAATCATTATACGACCATTTCATATTTATTTCTATCCCTTTGGTATCAACATAGCTATTTGGCTGACTAAACTTAAATGTATTAGGAAGCGCCAGTATCCCATCTGTTTTTGTTAAAACAAGCGGATTTTTAATCTTTGAATAGAAAAATAAAGTGTTTAATGAAAGTAATAGTTTATCTGTAATTGGCCAGCGATAGTTTACATCAAAATTTCCTCCAATTGACTCCTCGGCTTGAAGTTCAGATGGACTTATCGCTAATATATTTCGGAATTGTAACCTCTCAGCTTCTTCCGAAAAAACGGTAGGTGTTTTATAGCCAATTCCGCCACCCAATCTAAAAGTTAAGCGTTCTGTAGGCTCAAATAACAAAGAAATTCTTGGTAATACAAAGACGTCATAATCAGACTGATAATCCACTCTCATCCCCAATTCAGAAGTCCATTTTTGAGTGAGATTGAAAGTGTTTTGTCCAAATAAACCAACTGTTACATTACTAAAACTCAGATCTGACCCTGCCCTAGCTTCTCTTTGTTCAAACTGATCGCTCCAAAGATTAATTCCCCATACCCACTCCGATCTATCGGTAAATGTGATCAGATTGACTTCACTGAATGTAGATAATTGCTGTCCAGAAAATCCATAATCTGGTATTTCTATTTGCCTTTTAAAATTACTTATTGAATTTTTTATTCTCAGTTGAGCATTCTTAGAAAACCTATGAGAAAAATTAAACTGAGTAGAGAAACGGTCAGTAAAGTTTTTTTCAAAATAAGGATTCCGAACATCATTACCTTTAATAAAGTCTATATTGCCCCCCAAGCGCTCCTCAGTAATATAGCTGACACCGAGGTCCATCTTTGTATCTGTTCCTAAGTAAAAAAATATACGTGGATTAACAGTCCACCTATCAAACTTTGGAATAGCTGTTAAACCAATATCCGCTGGATCAAAAGCCGTTCCTTTGTTATAAGAAGTAAAAAGTGTAAACCCTACCTTTTTGAACTTTTCAGCATAAAACCCACTTAAATCCAATCCTAAAGCAGAGGTACTATTCGCCAAAAAGTTTAGCTCACGTTTCTCTGTAGGAATTTTCGAAACTAGGTTAACTAATCCTGCAATCGCTCCTCCTCCATATAGGGTTGAGGAAGCCCCTTTTATTACCTCAACTTGTTGAAGATCTAGTGGCGCTATTTGCATTAAACTTAGACTTCCCGAGTAACCTCCATATAAAGGCAGCCCATCCCTCAGCAGTTGCGTATATTTTCCATCTAGCCCTTGAATTCGAATACTGGAGTTATAACTCGTTGCAGAGGTCTGCTGAGTCCTTATTCCTGTACTCTCATTAAGAAGCATTCGAATATCTCCAGGCTTCATATTACCCTTCTCTGACAGTTCCTCTCCTGCTATAAGCTCTACTCGTGTGGGGGTATCCTGAATAGTACGACCGCTTCTAGTGGAAGTAATTATAACTTTATTCATTTCCTCGTGGGAGATTGAAAGAAATATAATCTCTTTATTTTCAGAATTGTCAAGAGGAAATGTCAATTTAAAGGTTCTTTGCTCGTACCCAACAAAACTGATAATTAAAGTATAAGTACCATTAGGAATATTACGAATGGTTAGGTTACCTTTTTGATCCGAAACAACGCCTATTTTCAGATCCGAAAAGTATGCAGTGGCACCAAAAATAGGTTCTTTCGTATCATAATCCATCACGGTAGTCTGAAAGGTATTTTGTGCTTGAGAAATACTTACGGAAAGTATTATTAATACAGAAAAAACAATTCTGTTCACAATTATTTCTTTAGTTAATAAATTATAAGAATAAATTACCAAAATACTAATTATTCAATGTAAATTGAATAGACAGTTTCAACTGTTTAAAGAATAACTGGGAAATGATATTCTGCTATATTAGTCAAAATAGTTTGATTATTCTTCTCTATTTCCGCTATTGAAAATTATAATTCAATACTGATACGCACCTACAGAGAATTTGTGCTTTTTCTTCTTACACAGCCTCTTAATTTGTGCGTAGCTTAAATCCATTACACAAAATTAAATTGGACTAGAGCAATACCTTCTGGTAAGAATAATTCACTAAGGATGTAAAAAAGTTATTAGCTTTAAAAATGAAGCAAAAGCATATAGCCATAATCTTTTTAGTCATTATTGTTTCTTTAGCTCTTTTTAGTCTTGCTCATATTTATTATGGACTGAAGAACAGCGAGGAATACAAAAAACAAAAAGTTGTGCTTATTTCTTATCTTTAAAATCATTTCTTCCAACATAGTCTTTGGCATCCTTGTAGAAGAAGTTAAACCATTATCCATAGAGCTCATTCAAGCCTATATTAAGCATACTCTTTCTCGCTAAGTAAGAATTATAATTTTATATAGATACGTCTTCACAATAGCTTTAAAGCTTGTCTATGGAGAGGTTGTATTAGCTCTTCTAAGCTACTCAAATAGGGATAAAAGAAGAACTACTAGCTAGGATTAATAAGTTCTTTATAGGCTTTCTATTTTTAGGTATTCTTTAATTCAACGTCATCAAAAAATATTGGTAAGGGTTGCGGAATGTTAAAGACTCTTCTTCATATAGGGTAAGAGACTAAACAAGTATAGGGTAGCATTTGAGTTAATTGCATTTATTGGGAGAGGTGGGATGAACTAGCAAACCCATATATATAGGGGTTAGGCTATTGCGATTCAAAACGCATTCAATTTTTATTTTTCTTCTTGTATTATTAAATCAATATGCTAGTTAACCATTAGTTATCTTGTTTATTGCGTTAAAGACCATTTAAACGATATTTTTAATGAATCGGTAGAAGATAAGAGACAAAAACCCATTTAAAACGTACATATTTGGCCCACTCCATCGAGGATTCTGATTCCGCATCGCAGGACCCGCAGTCAAATACCAAATAACCCCATAGTCTTAACGCTACAGATTTTGGATATAAAAACAGAAACATTACTTTAGCTTCATGACAAGATTGAAAAAAGCATTTGCTTGGTTATTCGGTAATTTTTCTAGCACTCTAATGTTTTGTTGGCTGCCAGCATTAGTAGTTCAAGATTTCTTGCATAAAGATGACCCAGATGGTTGGGATTATGGTATCGCTATATTAATGTTTGTTTCTCTTGCTCTGCTGTTAGGCACTGACATAATTACTTACAGAAAAAAAATGCGAAAATTGGATGAAGATTTAGATATAGATTATGAAAAAAGAATATAAAGTTGAAATAATTAAAGAAGGAGCGCTCAGCACATTACTATTTGGCTCCAGTAAACTTCCTTTGCAAAAAATGACAGATGTTTTGAATACGTATGGAAGGGACGGTTGGGATGTCTCCTTTCAGCTAATAGAAAAGCATCGTTTGTTATTGTTTTGGAGTAGAGAAGCGGTAATCATTACTTTTTCAAGAAATTTGAAGGAGAATTGATTCAAGCATCATTCGAAGCGAGTAGCTTCAGAGTATCCACTAGGTCATTGTCATAATCCAATTTTAATATCCATAAAAGTTCTCTATTTATACCCTCGGGGTTAATTGTCATATTAAGCCATAACATGAAATGGGAAACTTACTATATACCACAGGGTACCCAATAAATCCAAAATCAAAATAGGTTTTAATCCCCCCCAAAGACTTCACAAAACAACCCTCCTCCTTCCTCCTCTGTAACTTTGTAAGAAACAAATTACATGAGATTAGACACCATTAAATGGAACGACTACACCTTCAAACAGCTAACCAAAGAAGCCAAGTTAATCTACTGTTTTCTTGAAGCACATTGCAGTACTGCTGGCTTTCTTCAAGCAGATGCATCAGACGTCGCTAATGGTATTGGACTGGAGCGTAGATCGGGTCTTAATCCCTTTGGTAATGTGGTGGTTCTCGCTATGAAAGAACTTGAAAATACTGGTTTTATTGTTCGAGGAGATCATGACTTTATCTTAATCAAAGGAACGCACAAAAAGCGAGCGCATGGCAAGCTAAAAGTCAGTGATAAGGCTAAGGGTTATTATAGAGTGGGAATATTCAAATCTGGCATGCATACAGCCGTTTTAAAGGAGATTAATAGTACTTGTGAGTGTTTCTCTAAAGAGGTGATATTGGAGGAGTTTGAGGCTTATTTTGAGGTGTTAGAAAGGGCAGTATTTCATGAAGTATTGAGGTGATTTACACTATTTTGACATTAGGTGTAATACAATACAGCAATTTTATTTTTCAATCCATATAAATTAATATTAAATTGACTCAATGATATTAATAATTCACTCATAAATCCGCAATTATGGACGTATTAATAATAATTATTGCTGCTATAGTGGTTATCGCAATTATCGCATTTTCTTCTAGTCAAGCAGAGAATGAAAGAGTACAAGAACAGCTTACTGAAAGAAAAGATGAATTTGGAATAGAAACTGAGGCTTTAGCCAAGCAATATTTGGAAACATCTATTCCTACCGTCCAGGGGGCAAATATAAAGCTTCAAAGAGGTGAAATATTGCATGCCGTAATCCCTGATGTTGATTGGAGAGAGGCTAGAGTAGTTAGAACAGGTAATGTCTCAGGGGTTGGAGTCACTGGCAGGATAAAATTAGCGAAGGGTATTTATCTCAGAGGAGGAACTGGAAATATAAGCTACGAATCAGAGCAAATTTTTAAAGTAATTGATTCAGGAGATTTTTTTATGACAAATAAAAGATGGTTTTTAATGGGAGAGACGTCTACCAAAAAAATCATGCTATCTAAAATTCTCACATTCAGCGGAAATCTTGGTGAAACTGAGGGGCTTATAATAAAAAGAGAGACAGGAAAAGATGTTTTAATTGAAATACCTGAATTTGCTCCAGAACATTATGCCACTGCTTTAGCAATTTTTAATCAAGAGGTATGAACTACTCAACCAAAATGAAACGCTTCAAACAACAATTATGAAAAACGTAGCTATATCCTTAGTCTTTTTCTTTTTTGTATCTTGGAGCTATGCTCAAAATGATTTAACCATTTATAGAAAAAATGGAAAAAAAGTTGAAATGGAAAATGCTACTACTGAAACAAGGGGTGGTAATGTTTACATAACGGATGGGAATGGTAAAATAAAGGTATATTATAAGAGTAGCATAGATAGCATTACAGGCTTACCAGAGGGGGTTATGAATTTTAATACAGTTGAAAAAACTGTAGTTGAAACTCAAAATGAAATAGATGATTTTTATATTAAATATTCTGAGGCAACACCATTAGATGATGAAATCATAGAAATAAAAAAAGATCTTAATGAGTTTAGAAAGGCAAGAGGTGGTGGATACTTTTTACAAGCCCTTGGTGCTGGTATTGCTATTGCTGGGTCCTACTTAGTTATTAGTGATGCCAATAATGAAACCTTTACTGGCACCTCTAAAGGTTTATTGCTAACAGGTGTAGGATCAGGTTTATCCCTAGTCGGTTTTATCTTGACTTGGGGAGCTGGAGAAAAAATTAACTATGATAATGATATCGCTAAGCATAATAAAAGAAAGCGGAAGAATAGGTAATAACCATGAAACACATCAAACACCTCCTCCTCTTAAGTATTCTTTGTTCAATTGTATTGTTTATCAATTGTGGTAATAGTGACAATCCTGTTACTGATAATGATACTAATATCACTAATGAAGACAATACGAGCGATGACTCTACAGATGACAGTACAAATGAGGTTTCATCTAATATTTTGACATTAAACAGCAATATTGACATATCAAAATCATGGACTCAAGAACCAACAGGATACACTTATTCAATAGACATACATATCCCAACTGAAGAGATGCCCTCAGATGGATTCCCCGTATGTATATTACTTCATGGTAATGGAGGTAACGGCTTGGACGAGATAGACCATTGGTCAACTGTTTTGACGACTCATGTTTTAGTGGCTCCAACGGGCTATATGAATAGTTGGAATCTTTGTAATGAGGACAGCAATGCTGCTGATATCGAAATGGTAGATACTCTTGCCAATTTATTACAGGAATACACCAACATCAACCCTAATAAAATTAGAATCTTAGGAAATTCAAATGGTGCAGGATTGGCAAATAGCATTTTTATTGAAAATTTGAACTCAGGGATTGATATTGTCTGTGCAATTGTGACTCATTTGACAGTCCCACAATACCATTTAGAAAACTTTTATAAAATAGGAAATGATACAGATCCATCAAATGATTACTGCGGATATGAAGATTTAGCTGCAACTCCATTAACAAGTAGAAAGTATTTAAACATAAGTAATGATAATGATGGTATAATTCCATATTTAGGAGGTGCATCCCCAGTAGGAATGGATTTTTTAAATGCCCAAGATGCCATCTACGTTATAGCTAAAAGTCAAGGATATGATGGTAACAAATTACCAGATTCGGGAACTCCTATTGGGAATCCTGTCGTATTCGAGTATTCTTATTTATCAGGAGACGTTGTTCATATTAGAGGAGAAGCTTATCATGGGATTAACCCAACTCAACGTGATTATGTGAAAACTTTCCTTAAAGAGTAAATAAGCCTCTTTAAAGCATTCTCTTTCCTTCTAAATAAGAATTACAATTCTATACTGATACGTCTTCACAATAGCTTTAAAGCTTGTCTATGGAGAGGTAGTATTAGCTCTTCTAATGTACTTATTTAAGGATAAAGAAAGAACTACTACCTAGTATTAATAAGGGCTTTAATGGCTTTATATTCAAGCTTAGAATAGATATCTAATCTTTATAGAAGCTGGATGAGAAAGAAGGTTGTAATCTAGAGATAGTACCTATAGGTTCTAAAAGATTAAGATGATAAGTAAAGGCATATACTATAGAAATAAGAATAGATTTAAATAAGTGTATTGAGGTAAGATGATAAGTAAGAATTTAAACTAGAAGTAGAGACAACTAAAGATTAAAAGGATATAGAAATAAGGTGATAACCAATGGTTGAACAGCAGTAGTAATACCAATTAAGTATATCTAATTAAGTATACTCATTAGAAGTATATCTATAATAGATACAACCAACTAATACCCTACTCCAACATAGACATACCCTATATGTGGTGCAAAAACTCATAAACCTTATTTGGAGTTAATAGAGGTAGTTTTTAGGGTAATCTGTAAACCTTCTATTTTAGCGGGAAATATGCCCTTATTTCATCAATAATTTACTCCTTATTGAAGGTAATATTGATGTTATAATTATCCTTTATGTACTGGTTTGAGAAGCTGTAGAGATACTCGAAGTTGGACTCATTTGTGTAGATGCAATCATGGATAGTAAAGAGCGGAATACTTGGTTTCTCATCTTTCAACTGATTACATATCCCCTTAATGATTATATCAGACTCCATGGATTGTAATACTCTTGCTGCATTCTT
>Ga0209716_1002263_pt1 | contig 12875 bp, 9 predicted proteins | sample COGITO_mtgs_1205_FD_184811 | JGI IMG/M metagenome (GOLD analysis project Ga0209716, IMG submission 184811) | Pelagic marine microbial communities from North Sea - COGITO_mtgs_120531 (SPAdes) (version 2) | ecosystem: Environmental > Aquatic > Marine > Epipelagic ...
ATCTACATCAATGTCTTGAAGATTATTACCAGAAGCGCCTCTTAAAGTTATATTTTTATTTGGATTTATCTTCCTTCGAGATTTTGGAATTGCTATGCTTTTAATGCCTGATAAATAATTTCCTGTAATACTATTTTTATTTTCTTTAACTTCTTTAGGTGTTCCTTGAGCTATGATTTTTCCGCCATTAATCCCAGCTCCTGGTCCAATATCTATTACATGATCAGCAATTAAAATAGCTTCCTCATCATGTTCAACTACAATAACTGTGTTACCTAAATCTCTTAGTTTTTGAAGGGTGTGTAATAATCGTTCATTATCTCTTTGATGCAGTCCAATACTTGGCTCGTCAAGTACATAAAGCACACCAGAAAGTCCTGAGCCTATTTGGCTAGCTAATCGAATTCTTTGACTTTCACCACCTGATAAAGTGCCACTATTTCTAGAAATTGATAAATATGACAAGCCTACGCTTGTTAGAAATCCTAACCTATCATTTATTTCTTTTAAAACTTGTTTTGAGATAGCTAGTTCTTGTTCGTTTAACACTTGGTTTAAATTTAAAAACCACTCTCTAGCTTCTTCTATTGTTAGACGTGATACATCAGCGATGTCATGTTCATTGATTTTGACGCATAGAGTTTCTAACTTTAATCTTTTGCCATTACATTTTTCACAGTCTTTATCAGATTGGTATCTTCCAAGTTCTTCTTTAACCCATTTACTTTCACTTTCTTTTAATCTTCTGATTAAATTTGGAATTATACCTTCAAAAGCTTTATTTGATTTGAAAACTCTAGTTCCATCATTATAGATTATTTCAATTTTATCATCTCCAGAACCATATAAAATTTTTTGTTTTGTTTCTTCTGGAATGTCTGAAAATTTATCATCAATGTTAAATTTATAATGTCTACCAAGGGATTCTAATGTTTGAATATAAAGTTTACTTGTATTCACTGACCAAGGGGCAATGGCTCCGTCTCTGAAAGTAATATTTTGATCAGGTACCACAAGATCTAAGTCAAATGCTACAGCATTACCTAATCCATCACATTTATCACATGCACCTGCTGGGTTATTAAATGAAAATATTCTTGGTTCAATTTCATCTATGGTAAAGCCACTTTCAGGACAAGAAAAGTTAGATGAAAAAACTTCTTTTTCATTGCTGTCTACATCTAAAGTATAAAGTAGCCCATCTGACAGTTGTAGGGTAATTTCAATTGAGTCAGCTAACCTTTGAAGTAAGTCTTTGTTATCTTCCTCAGTAGATTTTTTTATAACTAATCTATCTACAACTACCTCGATATAATGTTTTTTATATCTATCAAGAACAGGTATGTCTTCAATATCATAAAACTCATCATTAATTCTAAGCCTTTGAAATCCTTTTTTTCTTAATTCAATAAATTCTTTTCTATATTCTCCTTTACGACCTCTAACAATTGGTGCAAGAAGATATATTTTACTATCATTTTCTTTTTTAAAGATTTTATCAACCATTTGGCTTACCGTTTGACTTTCTATTGGTAACCCAGTTGCGGGAGAGTAAGGCACGCCAATTCTTGCCCATAATAATCTCATGTAATCATATATTTCTGTTACAGTACCAACTGTTGATCTTGGGTTCTTGTTTGTAGATTTTTGTTCGATTGAAATAGCAGGGGATAATCCTTCTATTGATTCCACATCAGGTTTTTGCATCATTTGAAGAAATTGTCTTGCATAAGCTGAAAGAGACTCAACATAACGTCTTTGTCCTTCTGCATATATTGTATCAAAAGCAAGTGAACTCTTACCTGACCCTGATACACCAGTCATGACTATTAACTGATCTTTTGGAATGTCAATATCAACATTTTTTAGATTGTGCTCATTAGCACCACGTACCTTAAGAAATTGTTTCATTTGAACTGTTTTGGACATTAAATACTTTAACCCTTGTATAACATAAACTAACCTTCCATTTAGTTAGCTCTGAACACTTAAAAGTCAACTAAAAAGATAAATTTATGTTTTTTTTAATGTTATACTGTTCTATAGTAATATTAGATTTTATGGAGTGTTTTTTATGAGTGGAAGTGTAAATAAGGTAACGTTAGTCGGAAACTTAGGCCGAGATCCAGAAGTTAGAGCTATGCAAAATGGTGATAAAATAGTTCAGTTGAGTGTTGCTACATCTGATAGGTGGAAAGATAAAAACACTGGTGAGCAGAGAGAAAGGGCTGAATGGCATAGAGTAGTTATTTTCAATGATGCCTTAGGCAGAATTGCAGAGCAATATCTAAAAAAAGGAAGCACTGTATATCTTGAAGGTCAACTTCAAACTAGAAAATGGACAGACCAACAATCAGGCCAAGAAAAATATACAACAGAAGTTGTTTTGCAAAGATATAGAGGTGAGCTTACTCTATTAGGTTCAAGGCCAGATAGTTCTATTAATAATGACAATAATAACACACAAATTGATCAATCAGGCTTTCAAGGGTCAAATGATGCTCCGGCATCTAATATTGCGTCTGACTTAGATGATGAAATACCATTCTAACTTAATATACAAGTTACATTAATTAATAGATATTGTTATAGTTTAAAATAAAAGTTACAATATATTGTATTAAAATTAAATTTATTAGGAGTTTTTTGTGTCTGATGAAGATAATAAATCTTTAAATCAATCATTGATATCTATTACAGATGAAATGAAAAAATCCTATTTAGATTACGCTATGAGCGTAATTGTGTCTCGTGCCCTACCAGACGTAAGAGATGGTCTTAAACCTGTGCATAGAAGAATACTATATGCAATGATTGAGGGAGGGTATGATTGGTCTAAAGCATATAGAAAATCTGCACGTGTTGTTGGTGATGTTATGGGTAATTATCATCCTCATGGTGATACTGCGATATATGATTCAATGGTAAGAATGGCCCAAGATTTTTCTATGAGATTAATGCTGGTTGACGGTCAAGGAAATTTTGGATCAGTAGATGGTGATCCTCCTGCCGCTATGAGATATACCGAGTCTCGGCTTGCTAGATCATCAGAGAATTTATTGAGAGATATTGATAAAGATACTGTTGATTTTATACCTAATTATGACGAATCTCAATCTGAACCATCTGTCCTTCCGGCAGAATTTCCTAATATGCTTGTCAATGGAGCTGGCGGAATTGCAGTTGGAATGGCGACAAATATTCCTCCTCATAATCCTGGTGAAGTGATAAGGGCATGTAAGGCACTTATAGATAACCCTGATTTAAGTTTAGATGAATTAATGGAAATTATACCTGGGCCGGATTTTCCCACTGCAGCTTTGATAATGGGAAGATCAGGCATTAAAGAAGCCTTCAAGACTGGAAGAGGCAGTGTTATAATGCGATCAAGAGCAGAAATTATCCTCACTGGTAAGAATGCTGATAGAGAAGTAATTATAATTACAGAAATTCCTTTTCAAGTTAATAAAGCTTTAGTTTTAGAGAAAATTGGCGAATTAGTAAGAGATAAAACTATTGAAGGAATATCTGATTTAAGAGATGAATCCGACAGAAATGGAATGAGGATTGTAGTTGAAATCAAAAGAGATTCACAAGGCGATGTAGTTCTTAATCAATTATGGAGACATACTAGATTACAAACTAGTTTTCCTGTAAATATGCTTGCCTTAGATCACGGTAAACCGAAACAGATGGGTTTGCTAGAAATACTTAATGCATTCATTAATTTTAGATTTGAGGTTGTAACAAGAAGAACTAAATTTCTTTTAAATAAAGCCCGCAATAGAGCTCACATTTTAGCTGGATTAATGGTCGCTATTACAAGTATAGATGAAATTATAGAGCTAATTAAAACTTCATCTGACCCTGAAAATGCTAGAAATTTATTATGTTCAAAATCATGGCCTGCCAAAGAAGTTCAGGGTTTTATTGATTTAATAGATGATCCAAGTCACCAAATTATTGATGGAGTTTATAATTTATCAGTTTTGCAGGCAAAAGCTATTTTAGAACTTAGGCTTCAAAGATTGACGGGAATGGAGAGAAATAAATTAGAAAAAGAAACTGAAGAATTATCTGAGCAAATAAAAGAGCACTTAATAATTTTATCTGATAAATCTAGATTAACAAATCTTATACAAACTGAACTTGATGAGGTATTAAAAAGGATTGACGATCCTCGTCGAACTGAAATCAATGACAGCGCAGTTGACCATGATGATGAGGACCTAATTCAAAAAGAAGACATGGTCGTTACGGTAAGTCATAGAGGTTATATAAAAAGAGTATCATTATCTACTTATAAAGCACAAAGAAGAGGCGGAAAAGGAAGATCTGGTATGAAAATGAGAGATGAAGATACTGTAACTTCACTCTTTGTAACAAATACTCATACACCAATCCTGTTTTTTACTTCTTCAGGCATGGTTTATCAATTAAAATGTTATAAACTCCCGGAATCTGCTCCCCAAGCTCTTGGTAAACCGATGATAAACCTGTTACCTATAGAGCAAGAAGAAAAAATTCATACTGTAATGCCAATGCCTGAAGATGAAAGCTCATGGGAAAAGTTGCAAATTATATTTGCTACAAAGAATGGTAATATTAGAAGAAATCAACTTAGTGACTTCACTAATATTAGGCAAAATGGAAAAATCGCAATGAAGTTAAATGAAAATGATGAACTCGTTTCTGTTATTCCATGCGGTGAAAAAGATAACATACTTTTAGCAACAAGACTTGGTAAAGCAATAAGGTTTGATGTTCATGATGTTAGAGTTTTTGTTGGTAGAGGGTCTTCTGGTGTAAGAGGGATAAGGTTAAAGCCAAATGATTTTGTTGTGTCAATGTCACTAATACCAAATGAAGAAAAAAGGTTTGTATTATCAGTCACTGAAAATGGTTTTGGAAAAAGAACTCCAATTGAAGACTATAGAAAGACTAATAGAGGTGGTCAAGGTGTTGCCAACATTGAATGTTCAACTAGAAATGGTCCTGTAGTTGCTTCTTATGTGGCTTCTGAAGATGACCAAATAATGCTGGTCACAAACTCAGGTAAATTAATAAGAATTAGAGTTCATGGTGGAGAAGGTGATTCAATCAGAGTTGCTGGTAGAAAGACGCAAGGTGTAACATTATTTGATGTTGATAATGATGAAAAAGTTGTGTCAGTCGCACTTTTAAATGAGAGTGATGATGACGACGATGATGAAGTTGAAGACCGAGATACTACTGAAATAAATGATGCCGAAAATAAAAATGACAGTTAAATTTATAGAGATTTAATTTGAAAAGAATTGCATTATATCCAGGTACTTTTGATCCCGTTACTAACGGTCACTTAGATATTATTTATAGAGCAAGTTCTTTATGTGATTTATTAATAGTGGGTGTAGCGGAAAATATTGGTAAAAACCCTTTTTTTAACGTTTCTAAAAGAAAATCTTTATTAGAAGATTCAATTAAAATAAAATCTGAGAATAAATCTAGAAATTTTGGAGAAATAAAAGTTAAAAGTTTTAATAACTTACTCATAGACTTTGCTCGATCAAATTCTGTTACTATGATTATAAGAGGATTGAGAGCAGTTTCAGACTTTGATTATGAATTTCAAATGGCTGGGATGAATGCCAGACTGGCAAGCGATATTGAAACAGTTTTTTTAACTGCATCGGAAAGACATCAATTTGTTGCTTCGCGTTTTGTTAAGGAAATTGCACTTTTAGAAGGTGATATAAGCTCTTTTGTTCCTGAAAATGTTGCGAAGGCAATAGAAGGTAAAAAAAAGTTAAAAAAATAAGAAAATTTATAACTTAAAACTTGATTATAATACTATTATCAAATAGTTTCTTTTTGTCTAAGGGCGCGTAGCTCAGTTGGTAGAGCAATTGACTTTTAATCAATGGGTCACAGGTTCGAATCCTGTCGCGCTCACCACTTTTTCTCATTTGGATAGTGGTAACAAATACAATGAATTAGCCAACAAATCATTGAAAACATCACCTAATTTAAAACACCCTTACCTAATGTGCACTTATTTGGTAGTTAACTCGTACTCAAATATTAGTTCAAAAATAGGTGTTTTTAGCCCCAAAATAGTCTGTAAAAGTCTGTATGGTTTTTTTCAGCAACCTCAAAATAAATTTAGTGTGACAGGTTATTTTCTAAAAAGTGTCTTTTAAACTAATGTTAATATTATTGAAATAAGGCTTCATTCCACTCACTCAAAAATCTCTTTCTTTTTAATTTATCTAAGTATACAAGTAACCCTGTATCTAATCTTATTAATTTTATATTACCCTTCTTAAAAATTTTTTTATTTTTAATAGATAGCATTCCCTTTTTTTCTAAAATTTTTTGACCGGGCTTACTTAATAAAAACTTAAGAAATATATTAGCGTTTGCTTTGTTTTTTGAGTTTTTTGGAATAATCGCAGACCTAAGTAATAATAAAGTATAATCATAAGGGTAAACTACAATTAAGTTTTTTTGCTTTCTTGCTCTTTGTTCGGCATATGAACCGATTATATTGTAAGCTATATAGCTCTCTCGTGAATTAACAGCATCCAGCATTTTACTTGAACAACAGACTACTTTTGTTTTCAAGCTACCCATCACCTCAGCAAGTCTCCAAAAGCTCTCAGATTGACGTTCGTCTTGAGATGCAAAAAGAAAACCCGCACCTGATTTGTTAATGTCATATGTAATAATTTTTTTATAAAATTTATTAGGATTATTTCTTAATATAGATATTAAATCTCTTCTAGTTTTGGGTATTTTGATATTAAAATCAGCTTTTGAAATTACAGTCACTATTGGTTCTATGGAAAACCCAACTATTTGTTTTCGCCACATGCTCCATTCAGGTATTGCTGATTTTTCAATATTTTCTATATCAAGAGCAAATCCATCGTTAGCTAATTTCATTTGTAGATCCATTGCAGAAGAAATGACTAAATCAAAATTACTCTTATTAGAGTTTGTAATTTCTTTATAAATATCGCTTGTTGATGCAGTAACATAACGAATTCTGATTTGCTTGTTGTCTTTTACAAACAACTTTATTAAAGGTTCAAAAACGTCTACGTCAGTTGATGATAGAATGTTTAAGTCTGGATAATTTTTTTTTGGTCCATATTCGTTAATAGTCTCAATAACTAATGAATGTGCTTTAAAAGTAATCAAAAATATTAGCAAAAAAATTGAACTGAAATACAAAATTCTTTCTCCTTATATTTTAATATTTTAAATTGTCCGTTTAAGCCTAAAATGATCTCATTTACTAAGCTTAAACCAAGTCCAGAACCAATAATATTCTTGGAATTTTGACCTCTATAAAATCTTTTAAAAAGTGCAGATTTTGAAGTGTTTAACTTTTTATTAATCTGGTTCTTTATTTTTATTTCATGGACATTATTAAAAAATTTATAATCTAAATTGATATTTGTTTCTATTGGTGCATATTTGATAGAATTATCAATCAAGTTTCTTATGGCCGTTTCAAATAAAAGTTTATCTGTAACTATAAATTTACTTTTAAAATTAAAGGTTGTGCTAAAGTTAATATCTTTTAGATCAGCTGCAGGTTTAAATACATTAATTAAATGGACTAAAGATTTTGTAATTGAAAAGTTTTGTTTTTCGAGTTTTTCTAATCTGTACAAAACCATAGCATTATCTAATAATTGAGTTGTGTAACGATTAGTCTCATCAATTGATCTAATTATATTTCTTAAATGCTCTCTATTACTCTTTGTTTTTGATTTTAGAAATGCAATTTCACTTTCTGACTTTACTATAGATAGAGGTGTTCTTATATGATGTGCTGCTTCAGCAACAAAAGTTTCGGTTGTTCTTAGAACGCCCCTAAATTTTTTTACAAAAGAGTTTAAAGATAAAACAAGAGGTGCTAGTTCTATTGGTACATTGTTTTTAACAAGTGTTAAATCGTTTGGTTTTCTTTTATTTAAATCATTAGCTAATAAAGTTATTGGTTGCAATGAAATGCGAGTAGCTAATAAAACTAAAATAATAGATAAAACTAAGAAAATTAGAATAATGAGTAATAAATTGTTTGTAATTTGACTTGAGATGCTTGATTGAAAATTTAATGTTTGTCCAATTTTTATAAATAGTAAGTTTTTTTTACCATTAACATAAATAGAGTGTTTTATAGCAGCAACTCTAATTTTCTCATTTTCAAATATTAAATTATAAAATATTGGTTTTCTTAAATTACCATATTTTAAAACCATTGGAAATTTTTGATAACCAGTTAAAAATTTATCATTATAATTAATCTTATAAAATAATTTATCTTCACTAATAGCTCCTAATAAAGAAAATGTATCATAAGGTAGATCTAAACTAATATCTTTGTTTGAAGTATAAAATTTATCAATTATGGAGTTTAAAGAAGCGGTTAAAAGTCTATCTTGAGTAGTTGTCATTACTTGGTTTGTTATATTTTTTATTAAAAAAAATAAACTGAATGCAATTAAAATAGACACTATAACTAATTGAAGAACTAAGCGTTGCTTGATAGAGAGGTTAGGAAAATTAATTTTTTGTAGTAAGTTTATAACCAATTCCTCTCATAGTTTCTAAAATAACATTACTTTTTTCAATTTTTTTTCTTATGCGGGCCACATAAACTTCGATTGTATTTTCGGATACGATATCAGATATAGAAAAAATTCTATCAGTTATTTGATTTTTTGAAAAAATGATATTTGGTGAATTAAAAAAAATTTCTAATAATCGTAATTCTCTATTTCTTAAAGATTGAGCATGGCCATTAATTTCTATAGTTGCAGTTTGTGGAAAAAGATTAACGTTACCAAAAGCCAAAGTATGTTGATGATTGTTGTTTTTTCTTCTTAACACAGCTCTACATCTAGCTTCCAATTCAATAAATTCAAATGGTTTAATTATGTAGTCATCAGCACCTAAATCTAAAATATCAACTTTATCAGAAATTTCAAATTTTGCAGTCATGACAATAATAGGTGTTAAATTATTTTTTTTTCGTAATTTCTGTAAAAAATCACGTCCATCACCATCAGGAAGCATAATGTCTAACAATATTATATCATAATGAGTTATTTCAACATAATGGTAAGCATCTTCTAGATTATAAGAAATATCTGCATTATTTCCGTTCATACTGAAAAATTTTTGAAGAGTATCAGCAAGTTTTTTTGTGTCTTCAATAATTAATGTTTTCATTTCTCACTCGTGTAAGCTTCATGAAAGGTTAATGATATTTAATAAAAATGTAAAGATCATATAAGTTTAATAAAATTTGGGAGGACAAAATGAATTTATATAAATTAACTCTGAACACATTGAGCGCTTTAATTGTAACTACAAGTGTTTCTTTGTTTTCAACTATATCTCTTGCAGATGGTCATAAGGTATTAGATAAAATACACTTTCTTATACCAGGTGGTGCAGGTGGTGGATGGGATGGTACCGCGCGTGGTACCGGTGAAGCCCTAACTAAATCAGGACTAGTTGGTAAAGCAACTTATGAAAATATGTCAGGTGGTGGTGGTGGAAAAGCTATTGGCTATCTGATTGAAAATGCAAAAAGTAACCATGGAACTTTAATGGTTAATTCTACTCCAATAGTTCTTAGATCATTAACTAAAGTATTTCCTCATAATTTTCGTGATTTAACATTAGTCTCTGGAACTATAGGAGATTATGCTGCATTAGTAGTGCCAACTAAGTCTGATATAAAAGACATGAAAGGTCTAGTTTCTGCATATAAAGCTAATCCTTCAAAGGTTGCCATTGGAGGTGGTTCTGTTCCTGGCGGTATGGACCACCTAGTAGCTGCAATGGTAATGCAAGCAGCAGGAGCAAATCCTAATGACGTTAAATATATAGCATATGATGCTGGTGGAAAAGCCATGGCAGGTTTGTTGTCTGGGGAAATTAAAGCTTTATCTACTGGATTTTCTGAAGCTGTTGCAATGGCTAAAGCAGGTGAAGTAAATATTATTGGTGTTACTTCTGATAAAAGAGTAGGCGCTTTTAAAAATGCTAAAACTATGAAAGAACAAGGAATAGATACTTACTTTGTTAATTGGAGAGGTTTTTTTGCTGCACCAGGTTTGCCAAATGACAAACTTGAAGCTTACAAAAAAGCTATTCAAAAAATGTATGATACACCTGAGTGGGAAGCGGTTAGATCCAGAAATGGTTGGGAAAACATTCACAACCCAGGTGAAAAATTCAAAACCTTTCTTGCAAAACAAGAAAATGAAATGAGTACATTAATGAAAAAACTAGGTTTTTTATAAAAGCACCTCCTCATCTATCCAGAAGGTTTCTTCTGGATAGATTTATTTGGAGTTTAAAATGAAATTAGAAAAATATATTGCGTTAATTTTATGTTTGATTTTCATTCTATATGGTTATGAAGCATTCTTTACAATGGATGAATTACTGCCACCAATACTAAAAAGAAACCCAGTTTGGCCATCTACATTTCCTAAAATTTTGGCTGCCTTTGGTTTTTTTATTTCAATACTAATTTTACTTAATATCGAAAAAAATGAAGTAAATACTTCTGAAAATTTAGATTATAAAAAAGTTACTAATCGTAGTTATTTTAAAGTAATTTTATTAATATTAGGTATGGTTTTATATGCTTTGAATTTAAGGTATTTGGGCTTTATTTTATCTTCCTTTCTCTTTTTATCATTTAGTAGTTTTTTGCTAGGAGAAAGAAACTTTGTTAAATGTTTAATTGTTATTCTTATATCAACAATAAGCATTTGGTATCTAGTAAATGAAGTACTCGGAATTTATATGAATCCTTATCCATTATTTTTAAAGGTTTTTATTTAAATGTTAGATGGTTTTTTAATTGGATTAGAAACAGCGTTTTCTATTAAAAATTTATTTATGGTTATTGGGGGCTGTATTATAGGAACATTTATTGGTATGTTGCCTGGATTAGGTCCAATGTCAATTATAGCAATTATGATACCCATAGCTATATCTATAGGTGATCCATCAACTGCTCTGATTTTATTGGCAGGTGTATATTATGGCGCTGTTTTTGGTGGATCTACTTCTAGTATTTTGATTAATGCGCCTGGAGTAGCATCTACTGTTGCTACTAGTTTTGACGGTTATCCATTAGCAAGAAAAGGTAAAGCAGGTAAAGCATTAACTATAGCTGCTATATCTTCCTTTTTTGGCGGAACTGTAGGAGCAATTTTATTAGTTTTTTTTGCACCAACCTTAGCATCTTTTGCTCTTTTATTTCATTCGGCAGAGTATTTTGCTTTGATGATAGTTGGCCTATCTGCAATAGCTGCATTTGCAGGAAAGGGACAAGTGACAAAGGCATTACTAATGACTGTTACAGGTTTAATATTAGCAACTATTGGAGAAGGAGCGCAATTTAATATGCCTCGTTTTACAATGGGAATAATGGATCTTCAATCAGGCATTGGTTTTATTACAATTGCGATGGCAATGTTTGCTATACCAGAAACATTATTCTTAGTATTAGATCCTAGCCGTTCAGAAACCAAAAAGAATAAAGATTCTGAAATAAAAGACTTACGCATAACAAAAAAAGAATTTAAAGAAATATTTCCTGTTATATCGAGACAATCCATTCAAGGTTTTTTAATTGGGGTTATGCCTGGAGCTGGAGCAACAATTGCTTCTTTTTTAGGATATGCCGTTGAAAGAAATATAGCATCAAATGAAGATAAAAAAATGTTTGGGAAAGGGTCAATAAAAGGTTTGGCTGCTCCTGAAAGTGCAAATAATGCAGCATGTACTGGATCATTTGTTCCATTATTAACATTAGGCATACCTGGCTCAGGCACAACAGCAATTTTGTTAGGTGCTTTAATAGCGCTAAATGTTTCACCAGGGCCGCGTTTAATGATAGATCAGCCAGATGTTTTTTGGTCAGTTATAATATCTATGTATATTGGAAATTTGATACTATTAGCCTTAAATTTGCCTTTGATTCCATATATTGCAAAAATTTTAACAATACCAAGAACTTACTTAATTCCATTTATTTTATTTTTCACATTAATGGGAGCATACATTGGCCAAAACAATGCTACTGAGTTACTGATTTTAATAATTTTTGGGGTTATAGCAACAATTTTAAGGTTTGCATCTTACCCCCTTGCGCCCTTATTGATAGGTTTTATTTTAGGTCCAATGTTAGAAGATAATTTTTCTAGAGCTACACAATTATATGATGGGATTAGTTTTATTTGGGAAAGGCCAATGACGTTAGTAATGTTAATTATATCTTTATTAATGATAATTTTGCCTTCAATCAAGTCTCGATTTAGCAATAAAAAATCTTTTTAAGTTTGCTGTTAAGAATGCAAAAAAAACCTAAGAAGAGTAGAGGATAGGGTGACGGTTAAGAAGTTTAGTTTATAGAACACAGTCAACTAAATTTTTAATTGAATTTACGTTGTGAATAGGAATAAATCTATCAACTTTTTTTAAAATTGTCTGAATACTTTTAACTTTTGGTTCAAAATCCTTATATCTTAATAATGGGTTAAGCCAAATTAAGTTTGATGTAAACATAGACAGCCTTTGTATTTCGGTTGCTAAGTTGTTCTCATCATCTCTTTCTAAGCCATCAGAAATAAGTAATAAAGTTTGATTGTGAGTTAACGTTCTTCTAGCCCACTTCTGATTGAACTCCCGAATTGAACTTGCTATTTTTGTTCCTCCTGACCAGTCAGTCACTGAAATTCCAATCTTATCTAATGCAAAATCAACATCTTTACTATTAAGTAATTTGGTGATTTTTGTTAATTTTGTTCCAAAAATAAAAACTTCTATATTTTTATGTTGCTCTAATAATA
>Ga0209716_1002272_pt1 | contig 12832 bp, 11 predicted proteins | sample COGITO_mtgs_1205_FD_184811 | JGI IMG/M metagenome (GOLD analysis project Ga0209716, IMG submission 184811) | Pelagic marine microbial communities from North Sea - COGITO_mtgs_120531 (SPAdes) (version 2) | ecosystem: Environmental > Aquatic > Marine > Epipelagic ...
CTACGTTAGTAGGTTCTGGTACAGCTGGAACTTTTGCTAAATGGACAAATGCAACTACGCTTAATGATTCTATAATGTCAGAATCTGGTACAGTTGTATCTGTAGATGGAGATTTAAAAGTTAAAGATACTATACAAGCTACTACAGGGCCTAGTTCAAGCCTTAAACTTAAAGGAGTTGGAACTGGTGGTATAGAGATAATGAGTGCTGACGGGAATACCGATGGTAAGATAACGTTAAACTGTTCTCAAAACTCTCATGGTGTAACATTACAAAGTCCAGCACATGGATCAACTGTTTCTTACACTTTAATACTACCGACAAGCTTTGGTGGAGCTGGAGATGTGCTTACCTCTGCAGGTGCAAATCCTTCTCAATTAGTTTGGACAACACCAACTACTGGTACTGTAACCGGTACAGGTACTGAAAACTACGTAACCAAGTGGAGCACTGGCGGAGCTGGTATAGAAAATTCTACTATATTTGATAACGGAACAAACGTTGGTATCGGGACTACTAGTTCTAGTGCTAAGTTGGAAGTAGCTGGTGATATTAGAGGTACGGAATCCTTAATCGTAAAAGACACTGGAGGTACAAAAAGTTTAAGTTTATTAAGAGAACTTAATTACGCTACTATAAATAACGGTGCTGAAACTTTAAACTACAATGCATTAAGCCATGTATTTTTAACTGGTTTAAATGAAAAAATGCGTATCGACTCTTCAGGAAATGTCGGTGTAAATGTTGTCCCACAAAATTCAGCTGGCACTTGGCGTAACTTCCAATTAGGTGGTGGAAGCATTACTACAAGAGCAAACGGTAGCAACGACATTATTATAGGTACAGGGTTTTACTTTACAACTTCTAATACAGAACTATATAAAAACAATGCAGCTGCAAGTAGAGCTTTTTTCGATAGTGACGTAATAAGGTTTCAAAACACTCCATCAGGAACAGCTGGTTCCGCAATATCTTGGTCAGAAAGAATGACTATTGACTCTAGTGGAAACGTTGGTATCGGAAAGACTAATCCTGATGTAAAATTAGAGGTTGTAGAAGCATCTCCAACGGACGGCATTATTGCTGATTTTGTAAACTCAACAAACTCTGGTGGAACAACCGCAGCTATAAAATTATCAAACGCAGATTCTGACCTTTGTGATGTTGTTTTAGGAGCTAATAGAGTTGGTGCTAATTTTGGTTCTGACTTCTTTATTTCTTTATCAGATGATATAGATGGAAGCAATCAAGAAAGATTTAGAATAACCGAAACAGGTAACGTTGGTATCGGGACGACTAGTCCTAGTAAAAAGCTACACGTTGATTCTGGCACAATATCAGATATAGCTCGTTTTGAAAATGATAATGGGAGCTTCACTCTTGGACAAACATCTTCTTTGACGTCGCTAGATTTAGCGTCATCCAACGCCTACAGAATAAGACAAGGTAGTGATGTTCCTTTCTATATTAAAAGCGACGGCAACGTTGGTATCGGAACTATTAGTCCTAGTGCTAAGTTAGAAGTAGAAGGTACAGGAGAATTATTTAGAATAAATTCATCCGATGCAAATGGTGGTTATGCTACTTTTAGTAACAACGGAACTGGAATTGGGTATGTAGGTTCTTCTTATCATTTATTAAATAGCCCAAATAACGATTCCGATAATTTAGCTATTAGAGCGCAAAACAAACTAGATTTTGCAACTGGCAGTTCTTTGAAAATGCGCATAGACTCCAGCGGCAACGTTGGTATCGGGACGAATAGTCCTAGTGAGAAATTACATGTAGTAGGTGATACTAAAATAGAAGGTACTCTTTTTGTTGAAAATACTAATAATCAAATTAGATTAGTTGATTCAGATAGTTCAGGTCACTTCTCAGTAGGGGTAAACACGAATTTTCAAATTAGAGACATAGCAGGCAGTACTACACCTGTAACTGTACAAGCCGGCACACCAAGTAGTACATTATTTCTCAAATCTAGCGGCAACGTTGGTATAGGAACTTCTAGTCCAGCAGTATCATTAGATATATCAGCAACAGATGCTGTTCAAATGCCGGTTGGTGTTACAGGTGACAGACCTACGATAGCGACAGGTGTATCAAATGGTATGCTTAGATACAACAGTAGTAATAATGGATTTGAAGGTTACATAAATGGTAACTGGGGAGATATTGGTGGCGGTACTTCAGGAGGTTTAATATTCCGTGGAACGTTTGATGCTTCTACTGGCACTATAGCTGGAGGTGGTAATCTTACAACCGGAGCTACTAGAGTTGCTATAGCGGTTGGCGATATGTATATAGTCGATACAGCTGGTGATTTTTACGGAGATACAAGCAAACCTTTAAATGTAGGTGACGAGGTTATCTGTGTATTAGATGCTGCAGTAGGAACTTCAGATGTTAATGATTGGAACGCTATCGCATCTGGTGCTGGTGGAGCTGTTACAGGATCTGGAACAACTAATTACGTACCTAAGTTTACTGGAGCTACAGTTGTAGGTAATTCATCTATATTTAATGACGCTACTGGTAACGTTGGTATCGGTACGACTAGTCCTCAAAAACAGTTACACGTAAACTCTGGAACTACAAACGTGGTAGCTAGATTTGAAAGTACAGATACAACCGCTGCTATAGAATTTAAAGATAATAACGGTTCAGCAGAGGTAGGAAATATAGGTGATAATATAGTGTTTTTTCCAGCGGGAGCAGAAAAAATGCGTATTGAAGCAGGGGGCAACGTCGGTATCGGTACTGCTAGTCCTAGCGAGAAGCTTGAAGTAGCGGGTAATGTTACACTTAGGGATTCAGACCCTTTTCTTAGATTAAACGGGTCTAATCATGCTGGTATCATGATAGATAGAGGTTCGACAAGTTACGACTCTAATTTAATGTTTGCTACAGCGGGGGCTACAAAATGGAGAATTTGGAATGACGGTTCAGACGATACTCTACAAATAAGAGACGAAGCAAATGCTGCCAACGTTATGACTTGGGAGACTGGCGGCAACGTCGGTATCGGGACTTCTAGTCCTAGTGCTAAGTTGGATGTTGCTGGTGATATTAGGGTTGATTCAACAAGCGTTGCTCAAATATTTTTAGATTCAGCGGCAAGCAATGATGCTGTTTTAAACTTCCACGAAAACGCTAGCCAAAAGGGTAAAATAGGATACGACACCTCTCTTGGTGGAATTGCATTAGTTGCTGGAAGCGGTTCTTTTTCAACAGCGGATATGGTATTGCTAGATAACGGCAACGTTGGTATCGGAACGACTAGTCCTGCTGAAAAATTAGAGGTTACTGGTAATGCAATTTTAGACGCTAGCAACGCTAATCTAAAACTTAAATCAGGTGTAACCGGAACAAAAGGGGATATACAGTGGACATTTGATTCTGATTCTACAGTATATGCTTCTGTTGGAATTGAGTATGATAATAGAACTACAGATGGATTCTTGATAGATAGCGGCTATGCTATTACTTTAGATACTTCAACTTACACAAGATTTTCTAAAAGTGGTACTGAGCATATGCGCATAGCTTCTTCAGGTAACGTTGGTATCGGAACGACTAGTCCTGTTTACCCGCTTGATGTAGCGAAATCTACTGGCTCCGCTTACATGAGATTGGCTAGAACTTATGCTGGTTCAGAAAGTAATATTCTTTTTGGTGCAGAATCTACTAGAAATCTTATTCAGTCTAGGGCAGGTACAAGTAATTCAGCTCAACGAATAGACTTTCTTATAGGCTCCACTCAAAGACTTTCCCTTGGTACAGCTGGGCAGATAGGTCTGTCTAGTACTAATTACGGAACAGACGGACAAGTATTAACATCTAAAGGGCCCGGCTCAGCTGCAGTATGGCAAGCTGCTGGCGGTGGTTTACCTACCAAAACAGTAGATACATTTACAGGTTCTGGACAAAGTTTTATAGATTTAACAGTAGAAGCTTCAAGTGTTAATTACATAGACATGTACATCGATGGCGTGTATCAAGCAAAAGCAACATACACTATAGCTACTGTGGGTGTAATTAGTAGAATAACATTAGTTTCTGGAACTTTTCCAACTGGAGTTAATATAGAAACTGTAACAACAACATAAAATAAAATATGGCATTAACTAAAGTTTCAACTAGCGTTGTAGACATGAGTGGAAACACCGAAGGCTTAGTTATAGCTAAAGGTACCACCGCTCAACAACCGGCCTGCGACGCGTTTATCCTTGGTTCTGTCCGAGAGAATACAGATGAAAACAAAGTTGAGGTTTGTACTTCTACTGGTTGGCGGTTTTTAGAAGAAGATACGCTACCTTTAACTGTTGACTACTTGGTAGTCGCTGGAGGTGGTGGCGGTGGAGGAGCTGATGGTGGTGGCGGAGCTGGAGGTCTTAGAACCTCTTACGGCTCTACGTCTGGAGGTGGCTCACCTGCTGAATCGTCATTAAATTTAACAGTAAGCACAAACTACACAGTAACAGTTGGAGCAGGTGGAACTGGTGGTGTATATCTTTCATCTGTTAAATCTACAAATGGAACTAACTCTACTTTCGACACAATAACATCAATAGGAGGTGGTGCGGGAGCAACATACTTTAAAAACAACGCCAATGGTCCTAACAGTTATAGCACCTCAAACCCCGCTATGGGTTCAGGTGGTGGAGGTAATAGACATTCTTCGTATCTTCAAGCAGGAGGTTTAGGTACTTCTGGACAAGGTTACGCAGGTGGTAACACTGTTATTAGTGGTAATAGCGGAGGAGGTGGTGGCGCAGCTGCTCCAGGTCAAAGTAGTTCTGGATATGGCTATCAATCCCCAGTAGGATATGGTGGAGATGGTGGAGCTGGTTTAGCGGTTCAAATAACAGGAACAAACACTTACTACGCAGGTGGTGGTGGTGGGAGGGCTTATTCAACCGCTTTAGCGGGTTCAGGTGGTATTGGTGGCGGTGGTGATGGAAAGTTATCTACCGACAATACAGTTGGTGGAGCAGGCGCATCTAATCTAGGAGGCGGTGGAGGTGCCAGCGGTGCAAACGCTTATCAGGGAGGAGCAGGTGGCTCTGGAGTAGTAATACTTAGATATCCCGATGCTTACTCAACAGCACTTTCAACTGGAGGCGGATTAATTAGCGCAATAGATTCAACTACAGTGCCTGGTTACAAAATAGAAACTATAACAGCTGGCTCAGGAACAATAACATTCGCATAATATGGCAAATTTCAATATAGATTATTTAGTTATCGCCGGAGGCGGCGGTGGAGCTAGCGGTTATGGTGCTTCTGGTGCAGGTGGTGGTGCTGGAGAGTTTTTATATAAAACGGCTCAAACTTTAACACTTGGAGGCTCAGGTTATACTGTTACAGTAGGAGCTGGTGGAATTGGTGGTCAAGTGACTAATTCTACGGTAGGTTCTGCAGGAGCACAAGGAGGTGATAGTGTTTTTATACAAACAACAAAAGGCGGTGGCTTTGGAAGACCTGCTGGAGGTTCTCCTGCTGGAGTTTATGTTGGTAGTGATGGAGGTTCCGGTGGTGGTGGAACATTTAATGGTGCAGGTGGAGCGTCAATAGCTACTTCTCCTGGACTAGGTTTTGCGGGTGGAGCTGGGTATTCTACAACAAACTACGGCTCTGGTGGCGGTGGTGGTGCAGGCTCTGCAGGAATAAATGGCACTTCCACCAGCGGAGGAAACGGTGGTGCTGGAGTGCAAAATTCAATAACAGGAGTTAGTCCAGCTCCTTATTACGCTGCAGGTGGTGGTGCGGGTCTTTTCGACCTGACTAGCGTTACGGGAATAGGAGGAAGTGGTATTGGAGGTTCTTCTTATTATAATCAGAATGCTACTGATGGAGCAGCTAACACTGGTTCTGGAGGAGGTGGAGCTTGTAATTATTTAGGAAATATTTACCAAGGCGGAGACGGTGGATCTGGTATTGTAATACTCAGATGGTTAACAACTGACGCTGGTTATACAGTCTCAGGAGCAAATCCAACACAAACAACAGACGGTGCATATACTGTACTTAGCTTTACCGCAGTTGTAACAAGCACAATAACTTTTACAACCCCTATACCACCTTTTAGCGGCACTAAAGTAACTAACCCTGTAACAGGATTTAACTCAGCTACTGAAGATGGTTTAAAACTACCTAGTGGTACTAACGCTAATCAACCAACAGGAGCTGAAGGTATGATTAGAAATAATACCAGCCAAACTACAGGAAGTTCAGCTAGCGCTATAGAGCATCATAACGGAACTACATGGAAGTATTTTGCAGCTACAGAGTCTGCTTTGCCTACCGTAACTTTAACCAATTCATGGAGAGCTTGGGATACAGCTTCTTTTGTTAATGGAGGTACTTCGTGCACAGATGTAACTGGTAGTTTGGTTTTAGGTCCTTATTCTAGTGGAAGCCCAGGAGCTTTTTTCTATGGATCATTTAACAACGTAGCTGGAAACAAATATTGGGTACTAAACGGCGGTGGATCTCACGGTAGAAGAGCTGGATTCACTAGACCCACAGAGTTTACTGTATCATATTGGGGAAACAAACCAAACAATCCAGGATTTAATTCAGAAAGAGCGATATGGTCTTTTAATGTGAACGGTGCTAATTCAATAAGATTAGCGCGGAGAAATAATGCTAATACGCAATCGCTTAGAATATATTCAGGAAATTCAGCAATAGCTACTTTTGCAGATGGGATTAATCTAAATACATGGTACAATATAACGTTAACGTTTAGTGCAAATACAGTAAAGACTTACATAGGTGTACAAGGTGGCTCAGCAACAACTCTAGTAAACGAAACTACGATAGGAGGTACTTTTCCAACAGGAATTTCAAACGCTTCTAATGGTACTGGATTTTGGATAGGTACTAATAGCGGTTACACAGATTGGTTAACAGATAGCTGGTCAGGTCTTAATATATACGACGGTGTCGCTAGACAAGCAGAAATAGATACTATAGTTTCTAACGGATACCAACAATAGCATGGCAAATACAAAAATAACAAACCCTGAATTATTTAATCTAGGAGATTCAACCTCAGCTACGCAATTACCTGTAATGACAACTACACAGAGAATTGCTATGACTGGTTTATCTGTAGGTGAAATGATATTTAATTCTACTACAGATAAAGTAGAATACTTCGATGGAACTAAATGGTATGGTATTACTTATGAACCAATTACATTATCTGTAGACTACTTAATAGTTGGCGGAGGTGGCTCTGGAGGTGGTTTTGGTGGTGGTGGTGGAGCTGGCGGAGTTTTGTCTAATGTAGGTGCAACTAGTTTAGTATTAGTCCCGGCAACCGCGTATTCTTTAACCGTTGGAAATGGCGCCGCAAGAACAACTTACGGAACAGGTGGTTATCCTAATTATACACCAGGACAACAAGGAGGATCTTCTTCTATTTCAGGCACTGGAATAACAACTATAACGTCAATAGGTGGCGCTGGAGGCGCAGGATATACAGCTTCTGCTGTTACTGGAGGATCTGGAGGTGGTGGTGCTGAAGGAAATAGTAGTGGATCTTATATTGGATCTTCAGGAACAGCTGGACAAGGTAATAGTGGTGGAAATGGAATACTTCGTGGCTTAACTGGAAACACTTACGGTGCTGGCGGCGGCGGTGGTGGTGCTGGAGTACCTGGTGGTAATGGCTCTTCAAGCGGTGGAGTATCAGTAGGTGGAGGTGGAGGTAATGGAATTCAATCTTCAATAACAGGTACAGCTACTTATTACGCCGGCGGTGGAGGTGGAATGAGTTATCCTTCTGGCGGCGGAGCAAGTAGTTTAGGCGGTGGCGGTGCTGGTGGTAATTATAATGGCGGCGCTGGATCCCCTGCTCAAAACGGAACAAATAACCTAGGTGGAGGCGGCGGGGGAAGTTATGGATATCAAACCGCAACAGTGGGACTTGGTGGTTCTGGAGTAGTTATACTTAGATACCCAGCAGGTTACACTGCTACTTCTACATTAACCTACACTGACGCTCCTGTAACTGGAAGCACTGATAGAGTTATAGCAATAACAGGCGTGGGAACAGGTACGGTTACATTTGCTTAAGCTAAATGGAAATAACAACAAAAACAAGTGATAATATAAAACATAGTTAACGGTTTACTAGCTATGATTAAACCAAAAGTGTAAACCAACCAATAAAACCAAAACCAATGACGTTTTTTTACCAGACTCAATCGTGGAATAGTCAACCACAAGTAACCCAAGAAACCATAGAGCTATGGAAACACCTATCTGAAAAGTCTAACTGGAGGATAGTGCAACTAGCAAATGGATTCTACCAAACCGAATACCAAGATGTTAAAGAAAAAGACACTTGGCACGACGTAACCAGAAGAGAAACAATTGAAGGTGCTGAAAAAGCAATAGATTCTTCAGTTGAGCATTACAAAAGAAAAACTGCTTTCTTAGATGGTCCTAAAGTTGTCAAAACCTTCAAGTAAACTACAATCAATCAATTCAATTAAATTAAATTAAATATGTCAGACTTAATAGTCAAGAATCTTTCTTTTGGGCAAGAAGCTCAAGATAAAGTGTTTGAAGGAATAAACAAACTCACAAAAGCCGTTAGCTCCACGCTAGGCGCTAGCGGTAAATGTGTACTACTAGAAGATGGTTCAGGTAACCCGTTAATAACTAAAGATGGCGTAACAGTTGCCGATACGATAGTATTATTGGACCCAGTAGAAAATATGGGAGCTACGCTTTTAAAAGAAGCAGCTCGTAAAACAGTAAGAGAAGCTGGAGACGGTACAACTACCGCCACAGTTCTAGCTTATGCCGTACTAAAGGAAGCTCAAAAAGTTCAAGCTGATATAAGTTCTAGAGACTTAAAAAGCGGTATTGAAAAAGCAACCGACAAAGTAGTGGCATACCTAGAAAAAAACAGCACTAGCGTTCAAGGCGATATGATTGATCAAATTGCTACTATATCAACTAATAACGATCCTTATCTAGGTAAAATTATTGGTGATGCATTTAGAGCTGTAGGAGACACAGGGGTAGTGATGATGGAACAATCAGCTGAAGCTGATACAGTTGTTGAAATAGTTGATGGAGTTCAATACGATAAAGGTATGACTAATCAACACTTTATGACTGATCACGTTAAGAAAACAGCAGAGTTAAAAGACGCCGCAGTACTTCTTATTGAATCGCCTGTTGAAAATGTAAGACAAATACAGTCTGTTTTAGAGTATGTTATTAAAAATGACAAACCTCTATTAATTATTGCAGATGTAGAACCAGCAGTTGCTTCTACGTTAGCTATGAACAAAACTAAAGGTAATATCAAAGTAAACATTATAAATGCACCTACTTTTGGTATTAATAAAAGAGAAATATTAGATGATCTAGCTTTATTGACAGGAGCAACTGTTATTAACGAAGATCTCGGGGATGATATGGATTTAATCCAACCAGAACTTCTAGGTAATTGTATTAGATCAGTAACAACTGAAAAAGATACTATTATACAGGTTCAAGATTCATCAGAAGAGATTCTAGAGATCATAGAGCAAATTAAAGAAGATTTATCAACTACACAGAACCCAGGAGCGGTAATACGCTTAGAAAAGAGATTAGCTAGGTTATCAGCTAAAATTGCAGTGGTTCAAGTTGGTGCTAATTCTGATATAGAGTTAAAAGAAAAAACAGATCGAGTAGAAGATGCTATATGTGCTACTAAGGCTGCGATAAAAGAAGGTATTGTTCCAGGAGGCGGAATTGCACTGTTAAATGCTTCACAAAATATAGCTGCTAAGTCAGCTGGAGAAGAAGTGTTACTAGAAGCGATTAGAGCACCTTTTAAGACAATATTAGATAACGCTGGTATATTAGAATATGAATTACCAAAGAGTAAAGGTAGAGGTCTTAATGTGGTTACAGGTAATATGGTAAATATGATTAAGCAAGGAATTATAGATCCTCTATTAGTTACCAAAAGTGCACTTCGTAACGCAGCTTCCGTAGCTACAACGATTTTATCAACTGATTGTGTAATCAATAATTTGAGAATCGATGAAAGCAATAGGTAATAACATAATTATAACGCCTGTAAAAGTTACGGGCGATAAAACTAAAGGTGGTTTACTTTTGGTTAAGAAAGATAGAGAAGATATAAGATACATTAAAGCTGTCATTAATTCTGTTAGTGACGAAGTGAAAGTTTTAAAAGAAGGCGATGAAATCTATTATGATAAACACGCTGGACATATAATAGAATTTGATAAAGATCAATACACTGTAATTAAAGTACAGGATATTGTAGTTGTTTTGTGAGAAGATTAGAAGCTAGTGACATTAGGGACTTAAACCTACTTAAACACTATCGGATAATTAGAAGATGGGCTTGTAGGAATAACAAGCTTAACGATGCTGATTTAGAGTTACTTATATACTTTGATTGCATGGGAATGTTTACAAAACAAGATTTTAAAATCGGTACATACGCTTACAGTTGGGATAACAGACGCTGGAACAAGTTGATTAAAGACGGTTGGGTAGTAGTTTATAGAAACTACAATAGGACAACACAAAAATATAACATCTACAAAGTTTCATTAAAGTGTAAACAACTAATAGCAAGAATGTATCGTATTATGCTTGGTGATGAAGACATCCCAACTAGTTCAAGAAATAGTATAATGCTGGGTAAAACCTATACAGACAAAGTTTTAATAACAGCAATAAGAAACGTAAACAACGACAAAAACAGATAGTATGAAATCAAAATCCCCATTCGCAATGAAATCTCCACTTTTGGCCTACAAGTCAGATATGAGAGGTAACTATGCTAATCCTAAGTATGTTAAAGAGGAATTAGTTGGTGTTAAAATTGGTGAAGCTTTAACTAAAGCGGGAACTGACATATTCAGCGGACTTACTACTAAACCTAAAAGCGAAAGTGGTGATGGTGGCGGTAGCGGAGGTGATGTAATCAACAATATACACGTTAATGGTTCAAATGGAGGATCAGGATCTAATGGAGGATCAGGATCTAATGGAGGATCAGGATCTAATACAGACACAGGTAGTGAAACAGATATGATAACGACCACTAAAAATGTACTTGGAAGTAATCAAGGTAATACAGGTAATAGCTACGCGAAGAGTTACAGTGGGTTATCTAAAGACGAAGGAGGTAATGCTAAAGCTACAGGTGATTTTAAGGGTGGTAATTTAACTGACTGGACTAATTACGTTAAAGATTATAACAGTAAAAAAAATTCAACAACTGAAACAACTAGTAATTCAGTAACAAGAACATACAAAATTATTGATGGAAAAAAAGTATATGACACCCAAGCTACAAATCCAGTCACAATGAAAGGTTCACCAAATAAATTAATAGGAGATACTATGGATCCATACGGACAAATAAACCCAGGAGCAGTTCCACCGAACCAAGCTCAAAACGATTTAGGCGCACAGCCTATTATAAGTGCTAACGGTTCACAACCTAGCAATAGATCTATTGATATGTCAGCCATATCAGATCCTTATTCTGCATTAGGTGCTGATTTTGGCGCTGGTACAAGAAACAAAGCTCAGTCTATTTATGGCTCTGCCGGTCAACGTCAAGGATTAATGAATTTAGGAACTCCTTTACATCATGATAGTGAAAAACAAGCTCATACGCATCCTAGTAAAACAACTACTAAGATGAAACCGGATGGAGAGTATCCTGGAGCTAGATATGTAAAAGGAGATCTTGTTGATCAAGATGACTTACTAGATAAAACAAAATTAGATGCACATATTGCTACGCAAGTTCAGTCTGATAAAAAAGGAACTTTTATTAAAGAAATGCCAGACTCAGGACCAGGTAGTGATATAGAAACAAGTAAAGGTTTTGGTAAAAAAATACGACTTGAAAGTATGGGCAGATCTAGTTACACTTCAAACATGAAAGACCAAATGGATCCTCATGATTTTTTATTTAAAAAAACACCTAAAAAATAATGAAATCTCCATTTTACAAAGAAGGTTTTCCTGAAATAAAAGATAAAAACAAAGGCAAGTTTACTAAGTGGGCTAAAGCTAATGGATTTAAAGACGCGTGCAGTGCAGCTTCAGCTGTTATGAGCGCTAGTGAGGAAGAGTATAGCCCAAGTGTTAGAAAAATGGCAAACTACGCAAACAACTTTGGTTGTAAAAAATAACAATATAAAACAATAAATTATGCACAACGACAAAGCACATCAAAAAGCAGCTAAAGGATCTAGCGGAGTAGTTGGTGAATCTCATATATGGGATGGACCACTAAGTCAAGAAGGAAGACTACACGGACAAGGATCAAGTTCTGGTATTACAGGGATGCAGGTTTTAAAAGCTCCAACTATGTACAGATCAGGACCTATTACTCAATTAGCTAAAGGAAAATAAAAATGGCCACAGGAGATATCAAACTGCTGGCAGCCAACGCATTAACATTAGCGATAAGCATGACGCATATAGAGGTAACCTTAAAAGTTATTCTGTTACTTATAAGTATCGGATACACAGTAACCAAGTGGGTAAAACTTAAAGAAAAGAAGTAATAATTATAACATGGGATATGTACAACCAGGATCACCTTTTTTAAAAGTAAGAAAAACAACTAAAGGAAAAGGTAGAAACTTCAGAACAACAGAAGAAGGTGCTGGCATGACAGACGCCGGAGTTAAGAAATATAAAAAAGAAAATCCAGGTAGTAAATTAAAAACTGCTGTAACTGGAGATGTAAAACCAGGAAGCAAAGACGCTAAACGTCGTAAATCTTTCTGCGCTAGATCAAAAGGTTGGACCG
>Ga0209716_1002281_pt1 | contig 12813 bp, 18 predicted proteins | sample COGITO_mtgs_1205_FD_184811 | JGI IMG/M metagenome (GOLD analysis project Ga0209716, IMG submission 184811) | Pelagic marine microbial communities from North Sea - COGITO_mtgs_120531 (SPAdes) (version 2) | ecosystem: Environmental > Aquatic > Marine > Epipelagic ...
CCGGTCGAAACCACGCGTTTGACCTGCTCACAGTGCTCGCTTCCGGACGCAGTGTGAAGCTTCCCAAGCTGAGAACGCGGGTTCGATTCCCGTCATCCGCTCCAAGCTCCTGTTTGACCTCGCTGAGCAGGGGTTTTCTACGTGTATCGTCGTTTTCTGTTCGTGCATACACTTCCTCCGTTTGCCTCGATTTGCTGTCGATTTCGCCAGTTTACTGTCGCAGCGCTGTCGCAAAAGCCGGCGCCCGCTTTGGCATCGACCAAACGCGGCGTGGCAGGAACGTAGGTCTTGGACGGGGCGCGTCTTTTTCCTTGGGTTGATGCGTGCTGGCAACCAGGTTCGCCCGCGACGAAGCACGAGTCGAGCGAGTCAGTCGATCGGTGGTGCGTGGACAACAATCACGGAGTGCGTCGTGGTACTGGCGTGACGGTGCTTCGCGAGCTCCACATACTCAGGCGAGTTCCACCAACCGAGCAACGCTGCTTCGGACTCGAACTGAATGACCACGGTGCGTCCTGCGGCACGCTGGCCTTCGAGAACGGTCACGTCGTCGTCGTAGCTGATGAACCGGCCTCCGTGCTGTTTCAGAATCGCGAAGAACCCCTTTTCGTATTGGCGATAGCCGTCAACGTCGTCGATCGAGATGTGGGCGATGAAGTGAACAGGACCACTCATGTGAACTCCGTTTGGATTGCGAATGATGTGTCGAGGCGACTATTATAGACCAATCTTAGCAACTGTTCGTGGGTACTCCCGACCAACAAGTTGCACCGCTCGACACCCAGGAGAGGACCTGCAGACGATGACCGACCCGGCCGGGCACTCATTGAACGATCACATCGGCGCCGAGAACGCCATGTCGTGAGTGCGGCACCCATCGACGTCCTCGTCGTCGGTGCCGGCCCCGTGGGCCTCACCGCGTCAATCCTTCTGAGCAGGCTCGGCGTCTCCCACCAGGTCGTCGAGACACGCCACGGTTTGCACAGCGCACCGCAGGCTCATGTGGTCTCGCCGAGAACCATGGAAATCCTGACGCGAGCATGCGGCGTCGATGACAGCGCCCTGCGAGCGGTGGCGACACCATTCGGGCAGATCCCCGTGGTCCGCTGGGTCGAGACGCTGATCGGCCGCGAGCATGGAAACTTCTCGCTCGTCACCCAGGACCGTGTCGAAAAGATGTTCGCCACCACACCGTGCCCCCCGGCCAACATCTCCCAACATCGGCTGGAACCGGTGCTGCTGGCCGCCGCACTCGACGCAGGCGGCACGGTTCGTTTCGGTCACGAGTGGGAGTCGTCCACAGCGGCCGACAACGTGACATCGACCGTGCTCAGCCACGAGACGGGCAAACGATCCGAGATCACATCCCGGTACGTGCTCGCATGTGACGGCGCGTCGAGCCCAGTGCGCCGCCACGCGGGCATCACAATGGAGGGCCAAGCCATGGTCGAGATGTTCACGTCGATCCACCTCGTCGGTGATCTTCGACCCGCACTCGGCGAACGACCTGGTCTGCTGTTCTGGTGCATCGGTGGCCCGACCCGCGCGTGGTTCGTCGTCCACGACATCGAGCGCGAGTGCGTGATGATGCATCCGAGCGACCCCGATGCACCACCGATCACCGATGCGATCGCTCGCCAACTCGTAAGGAGCGCCGTCGGAACGGACCTCGACGTCGAGATCGCATCGATCGCGCCGTGGCGCATGTCGAGCCAGGTCGCGACGACGTACCGATCGGGGCGGACGATGCTCGCAGGAGACGCAGCGCATCGCTTCCCACCAACCGGCGGCATCGGCATGAACACCGGCATCGCTGACGTCCACAACCTGTGCTGGAAGCTGGCCGATGTGCTCGCTGGTCGATCCGACGACCAGCTCCTCGACACCTATGACGTGGAGCGCCGCCCGGTCGCCACCACCAACGCCGAGCAGAGCCTGAGCAACCACCTCAAGATGGTCGAGGTCGAAGATGCTGTTGCCGTCGGATCCGGAGTCGCGGAGGCGATCGCCCGCCAAGAGGAACACTTCGACATGACCGGCCTCGACATCGGCTTCCGCTACAACAGCGCTGCGGTCATCGACGACGGCATTGCCACCGCGCACGATTCCGGCTTCAATCCGGTCACCGACGTCATCGCAACCACCGCACCTGGCCATCGCCTCAGCCACGCGGCGGTGATCGTGGACGGTGAGATGATGTCAAGCATCGATCTTGCTCGCGCCGACGACTTCGTGTTGCTGATCGCGCCCGGGTCAACCGTCTGGAACGGCTGCGGGATTCCGGCCATCGAGGTCACCGGAGCCGACGAGACATGGGCGACCATCCGCGGCACTGACGACAGCGGAGCGATATTGCTGCGCCCCGACGGTCACGTCGCCTGGCGAGCTGCAACGGCGCCCGCGGACCCAGCCGAGACCGTTCGCCGAGCCCTCGCCGCGACCCGGCGGGCCGCCGATCAATTCACACGACAACCCGAGTGAGGAAATTGCCGATGTCATTCGTATGGAACGACGAAGAGCGAGAGTTCTTGAATGCCCACACGTGGGCGGTCCTCGCCACCGGCCGTCAGGACGGCTCACCGCAGCAGTCGATGATCGGATACGCGCTCGACAGTGAGAGCCGACTCCTTGTGTCGGCCAAGGCCTACACCGCAAAGTGGAACAACGCCCGACGCCAACCACGAGTCAGCCTGACCATCCCTGATGGGCGCGAGCATCTCGTCATCTACGGATTTGCCGAAGCAATCGATGCCGACCCGCTCAGAGCCGAACTCACCGCCGAGGTCTTCGCCGCGCTTTCAGGCAGCCCCGCTCCAGACCCGAACAACATCATCGCCATGCTCGACGAACAGCAGCGAACCGTCTTGCGCATCACCCCCGAAAAGACCGTGCTCCACCGCTAACGACCGTCGCCGGAACACACCAATTCGGCGGTCAGGACTCCATCCGTGTGCCGCTGATCGTCATCGTGCCCATCGCTCCGAGCTGAGCTTCGCCGGTGATTTCGTCACCGGCGATCGTGGCGGTGAAGGCGACATCCATCGGGATCGGCACCTGTGCGTGGACCACCCACGACACGGTTGCCCCGTCGAGCTTGCCTTCGTCGATCTCGATCTCGCCCTGCGGTCCGTGCATCGTGCCGGTCACGTCATTGCCGGCGCTGCTCAGCGTCAGCACACCCTCCTGTGGGCCCATCGGTGTCTGGGAGGTCATCGCCCATTTTCCGTCGGGGCGGTTCGGATTGATGTTGTCGTTCATCGGGCTGCTTCCTTGTTATGACAGTAGGTGCGTCGTGTGCAGTTGGACTGGCGGATGGGTCGTGAAGGTTCAGAGCGACACCGGCTCCGGGCGGCAGATGTCGTCGGCACCGATGAGCGCGTCGGCAAGCTGCGTAATGGCCTGCGCTCGCCGATCGGGATCGCGATCATGTTCGGTCAAGTCGATCAGTTCGTCAGGGTCAACGGCGAGGTCAAAGAGCTGCTCGAACCCATTGCTATAGCGCGTGTACCGACCGAGATCACTGATCACCGTTCGCGTCTTCAGCGGCATCAACTGGCCGCGCCCTTCGACAGGCGGAAAGTCATCTTCGATCAGGACAGTGTTGCGGACCGATGCCGTTGGGTCGTCAAGGACAGGTCGAAGGCTGTGGCCCTGGACTCCCTGGTATGCGCCCGCCTCGCAGAGATCGAGAACGGTTTGTGCGAGATCGAGACTGGACGCCAACGAATCGGTCCGACCTGGTTCGTTTCCTGGCACGTGAATTGCGAGCGGAACACGAAGGCATCCCTGGAAGTGCATGACCCCTTTGAGGATGAGGCCGTGATCGCCCATCATGTCGCCGTGATCGCTGGTGAAGATCACGATCGTGTCGTCGGCGAGGTCGAGTCGATCGAGAGTGGCCAAAATTCTGCCGACGCCGTCATCGACGAACTCGATCATCCCGTACGTGGCAGCAAGCGCAGCCCGCGCCTGTTCCGGGGTCGGGCCCCACGGTCGGACGAAGTCGTGATCGTCTGGCTGGAGGTCGCGCAGGAATTTTAGGTGTGGCGGCCACCCCTCGCCGGGATCGTCGAAGGTGGGTGGCAGGACCATGTCGTCGGGGTGATGGCGATCGAGCCACCGGCTCGGTGGCGACAGCGGGTGGTGGGGATCGGGAAATGAACACCACACCATCCAGGGTTCGTCATCATCCGCACTTGCAGCGTGCTCGATGAAGTCGATGGTCCGCTCGGTGACGAAGGTGGTCGAATACGCCTCGGACGGGAGCGATGCTTCATGGATCTGCCACCACAGTGGTGATCTGCGGGGAACGTCACTGTCGAACTGGCCGCCGGCTACCAGTTGTTCGTGCGTGACACCACGGTCGAGTGCCCATTGATAGTGGTGACCACCCGAGAGTGCGCCGTGCCCAAGGGTCAACTCGATGTGCTCGAACCCGTAGAAATCGGCGGGGTCAGGCGTGTCGCCCGATTCGTAGCGCTCCCGATGTTCAATCGTGTCCCATCCCTCAGCCCACGGCGTACGAAGCGCAGGGTCGCCGGGCAGGTCGACGATCGCTTCACGACTCATCCCATGCTGGAGATGCGACTTGCCGATCAATGCGGTGCGGTATCCGTTGTCACGCAGCTGGCCGACGAACGTGGTCGCATCAGGTGACAGCGACCGGTCATTGAAGATCACACCGTGGGCTGATGGCATCCGACCGGTCATGATCGACGACCGGTTGGGCATGCACACCGGGTTGGCGACGTACGCCCGATCAAACACCGTGCTGCGCGCTGCGAGCGCGTCAAGGTGCGGCGTGCGGACCACATCGTTGCCTCCGAAACCGACGTGGTCGGCTCGGTGCTGGTCGGTGATGATGAACAGCACGTTCGGCCGTTGACGCGGTGCTGCGGTCATGCGCTGGCGACTGGGTAGGCAAGAATCGACGCCTCCGAGGCACCGCCCTCGTACCGAGCAATGAGATCATCGAAGTCGACTGGGATGCCGATCGGGTTCGCTGCGAAGACCGGTGACCGCATCAAGGCATCCGTGTCCTCCATGGTCAGCGCATCGACCTGCAACTCGACCTGATTCCCGTCCGGGTCGCGGTAGTAGGCCGACAGCGTTCCGCCGTGATGGATCATCCAGTACGGCTCGACGCCTTGGGACTTCAGCCTCGTGTACGTGGCGAACTGATCCTCGACGCTCGCGTACGTGTAGGCGACATGATCGATCCCGGCACGTCCGACCTCCTGATCCTGAAGCGGAGCGTTGATCATGGCAACGCGATGGTGCTCATCGTCAAACGAGAGGAACGCGATGAAGTCATTGCCGAAACGAACATCGGCCTCGAGCACGTTGGCCCACCAGGCGAGCATCTCATCGAAGCGGGCTGTTCGGAACACAACGTGGGCGAACTTAATTGGACTGGGCATCTCTCCTCCTTGAGCGGCGCCGTTCGCCACAGCACTATTATTGTGTCATAACTGAGACGAAGTCAAACGGATCAGATCTATCGTGCACCACGTGCCCCTTGACGAATCCTCTGCTCCGCCTCGCCGGCGCGACCGTGACAACATTCGCGATCTGCTGCTCGAAGCGGCGATCGCCGAGTTCGCCCAGAGAGGCTTCGACGGCGCATCGACGACCTCGATCGCCAAGCGCGCAGACGCTCATCAACCGCAGATCAACTACCATTTTTCGAACAAATCCGAGCTGTGGCAGGCAGCGGTCGATCAGGTCTTCTCCGAACTCGACGAAGTGGTCGCCACGACCGATTTCGTCGAGGACCCCGAGGCCGGATTCGCCGCGCTGATTCGCGGCCTGGTGGAATTCGCGGCGGCCCGACCAGAATTGCATCAGATCATGGTCCAAGAGGCCACAGCGGCCAGCGACCGACTCGAGTGGATCACGGACACGCACATTCGCTCCCGCTACGAACAACTCAGCACCCTGTGGGCGGCACTGCAACAGCGTGGCGTCGCGGCCCCCATCGATTCCAAGTTGATCTACTACGTGGTCATCGGCACGACGTCGCTGATGTACATCAATCGGGCCGAGGCTCGGATGCTCCTCGGGGAGAACCCGGCGAACGAAGCGATCATCGACGAGCACGTCGCCGGCATCGTCGCGATGTTGCTTCCCCACTACAAGCCCGCGACGCGACCCTGACGACCCGTCCGATTCGAATGGATCTACGTTATAGATCTATAATAGATCTCCATGCGCTACTACGTCACCACCCAGGGAATCGCCAGAGGTTCCGCTGACGGCATGATCGACATGCTCGACGTGGCCGCACCGGACCTCGGAGCGGTCCTGTGGACCGATCCGACACTCGCCGGCTTGGCCGCTGCCGATGCCACCGCCACGGTCGCGCTCGACGACGTGCAACTACTCGCTCCGGTGCAGCGTCCGGGCAAAGTCGTGTGCATGGCGATCAACTACCAGAGCCACGTCGACGAAGTGGCCGAACTTCTGAAGGCGCTCGGCCAGGAACCACCCACCGAACCAGTGTTCTTCGGGGTGCCCAGCACCGCCATCACCCATCCCGGCGCCGACATCGCCCTGCCCGACATGGCGCCCGACCAGATCGACTACGAGATCGAACTCGCCGCCGTGATCGGACGGGGCGGCAAGAACATCGCCGAGGCCGACGTGTGGCAACACATTGCCGGGCTGACATTGAGCAACGACGTGTCGGCACGTGACCTCCAAGCCAAAGCAATGACCAGCCAGACCCACGAACTCGCGCACGCCAAAGGCCTGGACGGATTCAAGCCGCTCGGGCCCGCCCTCGTGACAATCGACGAGTTCGATACGACATCGGGGCCGCTCGATCTCATGCTCGAGACGAAGGTCAACGGTGAGGTCCGCCAACACGAGTCCACCGCCGACATGCTGTTCGACATTCCCGCATCGGTGGCATACGTGTCGAAGTTCTTCACCCTCGAGCCCGGGGACCTACTGCTCACCGGTTCGCCTGCCGGGGTCGGTGTGGTCAGCCGTACGTTTCTCAAAGCCGGCGACGTCGTCGAACTCTCCGCCACCGGCATCGGATCAATGACACAGCGAGTCACCACATCGTGAACGGCGTCGAACGAACCACCCCCGTCACCGACGAGACGATGGCCGCGTTGGGCGTCGAGCTCGCCAGGATGCGCAACTGGCAGTTGTGGTTGTTGGACATGACGCCGAACGAACAATGGCCCGATCTGTCGACCGGGATGCCGGAGCACTTCGCCGCCACACTCATCGAGCACCTCAAGTGGCTCGAGCAACTCGAGGCTGACGATGCGCTCGTGCTCTCGGGTCCGATCGATCTCGATACCGGCCTCGGCCCAGGACTCTCGATCATCCGGGCGTCGACTCGCGAGGAAGTCGAAGCGATGAGCGCCAGCGAGCCGTTCGCCCGAGCGGGCTACCGGACGAACGCGATCCGGTCGTGGACGGTGAACGAAGGCTCGCTCAACGTGCGCGTCAGGCTGATGGCCAACAAGATCGTGGTGTAGCTGCGTTGCCCATGATCTTCTGATCGGCGCCGGCCGCACCGCGTGTTCCGAACCGATCAGGCGGTGAGTCAGCAGACGGGTGGGCGTCCGAGGAGTCGCGAGTCAGGTCCGCGCAGCGTAGGTTCGTCCGATTCCTCAACGAGCCAATCGACCGCCACCCCGAGTAGCGCGCGTCGGCCAACCCGCCCAAGACGAAGCACAACATCGTGCCAATTTTCGTCAATCCGCGACAGTTCACCAAAGCCTGAACCGTTATGATTCAGCCATGCCTGAATTGTTGATGGAACGTCCCGGGACCGGTGAATGCCTGGACAGCGCGACCGCCGACGGGCTCGACCGAATCGGGTTCGCGCTCGCCGATCCGATTCGCCGGGAGATCCTGGTGCGACTTGGCTCGGGCTCCGAGTGCCCGAGCGACCTCGCCGAGGCGATCGGCACGTCGCGCTCCAACCTGTCAAACCATCTCGCGTGCCTCCGCGGATGCGGTCTTGTCACCGCCGATCGCGCCGGTCGCCACCTTCACTATCGACTCGTGTCGGAGAGCTTCGCCTCGGCACTGCGATCACTCGTGGAGGTCGCCGCGACCCTGCCGCCCTGCGACGGCGAGTCCAACGCGCAGCAACGGAACGCGCGATGAGCGTCGATACGTCTCCACAAACCAACGAGCGCGCCGACATCGTCCGCCGCGCCACCCTGCTCAACCGCCTCACGATCGGCTGGAACGCTGTTGAAGGCATCGTCGCCATCGCGGCCGGAGTCGCCGCGTCGTCGGTCAGCCTCGTTGCGTTCGGACTCGACTCGGGTATCGAGGTGTCCGCCGCCCTCGTCCTGGCATGGCGTCTCCACCAGGAGCGACGCGACGGATGCCAACTGCCTGCCGACGACCGCGCCCGACGTCTCGTCGCCTGGTCGTTCGTCGCCCTCGCCACCTACGTCTCGGTCATGGCCACCATCGACCTCGTCGGCCGCCACGAACCAGAAGCGTCGACACTGGGCATCGCGATTGCGGCACTGTCGCTCATCGTGATGCCCGTTCTGGCATCGGCGAAGCGCCGGCTCGCGGTGTCGCTTGGCTCACAGGCCGCGATTGCCGAAGCAGCGCAGACGAACGTGTGCACGATGCTGTCCGCTGCGCTCCTCGTTGGACTCTCGGCCAACGCCCTGCTCGGTTGGTGGTGGGCCGATCCGATCGCCGGGCTCACCATCGCTGGCGTGTCAGCCTGGATGGCCGTGCGCACGTTCCGCGCCGAGTCACTCGAACACACCTGCTGCGGCTGAGCCACCAACATGGCCCGCACGCACAGTCAAGGCCAGCCACCATGACCGTTGAGCCCCCGAGCGTGACGGCCAGCCGATGACGAATCCCGGCGCTGTTGTCTAAATGAAGAGCACTGCCCAGCGTGCTCAAGCGACCACACCTTGGAGCGTGATTGGTGCTGTCTAAATAAGGCTGACGACACCTGTTTCAAGGTCAAAAATCGCGCCAACGATCTTCAACTCTCCCTCTTCCTCTGCGCCACGCAGAATTTCGCTGCCGTCGCGGATTTGCCCAATAACGGCATCTACGTTCGCGTCAATCGCCTCATCGAGACTGCTCGCCCCCCCGATGCCAGGCTTGATCGCGTCCACTATCGAATCAATGTTTCCACCAGGTTCGGCACCAGTGAAGGCCGCTTCAACTGCTCCGCAGGATGAATGGCCACAAACAACAAGCAGGTTAGAGCCGAGAGCTGCATGGCCGAACTCAAGGCTTCCAAGATTGGTCGGAGACTCTGCGATATTGCCCGCCTCCCTAACAACAAAAATATCTCCAAGGAACTGATCAAATATCATCTCAGGAGCGACCCGACTGTCAGCGCAGGCTAGAACCGTGGCGAAGGGGGCTTGGCCTTCGGCATTGCTGGCTCGAGCCACCTCGCGTGTCGCAGCACTCAACGCCTCAGGAGTGTTTGCAGCAAACCGCTTGTTCCCCTCGAGGAGAACCTCAAGGGCTTCATCTGGCGTGGCTGGAGTCGGTCGTGGCACCACTTTTGTGTCGGCGGCATCATCGTCCGAGCTGCACGCTGCTGCGGCAAGCGCAAGCCCAGGGATAGCTGCGACGAACAATCTTCGGCTGCTCCTGAACTGCAGTCTGGATTCAGTTTCCATAGTCTCTGATTCAGTTTCCATAGTCTTTTCGCACTCCCTTTTCGACTAACAACGGTTGAGAATTTACTGCGGCGGTGTTTAAGGCGGCGACTCGAGCTACAGCAGAAGCAGTCGATGAGATCTACAAACATTGCAACTCGGGGTCGAGGCCGTCGGGCCAATCGTGGCTTCTCCCGGTCGAACACAACGCAACCATCTCGGCGGCGCGGTCGTGCATGGAAATCCTCAGGGTCCGAAAATGGCTTCGATCAGATGGGGTCCGGGCTCTCGGTACGCCCGTTCGAGTTGAGCCACGAGTTCCTCGGTGAGCACCAACTTGGGAACGGCAGCAAGGTTGTCGAACGTCGCCACGCTCTCGTGATCGAGCCCCTCGGCAGACCCCACGTTGATGCACGTCGGTATGTTCCGCACGGTGCTCGTCACCGGTGCGACGACAACATTATTGAGCACCGGAATCACCTCGTCGCGTGACACGACGAGGACCGGACGACGCTTCCGGTTCGGCGTCTCCATCAGCCAGATCTCCGCTTGGGCCACCACGACTCCGCCTCGGTCATCGCGATGGCGTTCGCTAACTCAACTCGGGTGCGCCAACGCTGTCGGTTCAACAGTTCGGTCTGCATCCGGCCCCAGAACGACTCGATCACGGCGTTGTCGAAGCAATCGCCGACGGTTCCCATCCGCATCGAAACCGCCTCTTGGGCTGCGGCCACCGCAACATGAACCGCCTCGTCGAACGCTCAGCTACTGATTGACGGAACGTTGTTGCAACCCTCGCCCAAAATAAAGACAAGCCGGACCGGTTGCTCACTCCCTGAAAGATCACAGCGTGGCTTGACTGTGCTCACTTCCTGACGCTGCGACACCGCGTTGAATTCTGGGCACACGACGGGAACGCCCCCTGTGCGTGGAAGAGGCGCATTGAGGGTGCGGAGCCCGAAACTGCGTGGGAACACCCCCGCCTGTGCGGAGAAGAGCCTGATTCGTCGAGCGACGGCCGGGTCAGGCGAGCCGCTTCGGGCTGCGCTCGCCGCTCGGGCTAACTTCTCGGCGTGTCCAAGACCTCTCTCATCGCAAAACTGACCGCTGCCGAAGGCAAAGCGGCCGAACTCGAAGCGGTCCTGGCCGACGTGGTGGCTGCCGCTGATGAAGAAGCGGGCCTCGAGATCTACAGCGCTCACAAAGACACCGCCAACGAGGGCGTCTACTACTTCTTCGAGATGTACACCGACGGTGATGCGCTCGCCGTCCATGGCAAAGGAGACGGTATGAAGGCGGCAATGAGCAAGTTCGGCGAGCTCCTCGGCAGTCGCCCGGAGATCACGATGATGGCGCCCGTCGTTGCCAAGGGCATCGACATCTGATCTCACACGTGTCAACCTGACGATGATGCGCCGCCTCGCTCTCACCACCACTGCCCTGATCACTCTTGCCGCTTGCGGCGGTGAGAGCGACACTGCTAGCTCTTCTTCGAACACCGTCACCGAGCCCGACGCAACGTCAGCTCCGGTCGCGACCGCGCCGGCCGCAACGACGCCTCCCCAAACCGAACCGCCAGCCATCGATCCCCCAGCCACCGATCCGCCGATCACCGATCCCCCGGTCACTGAGCCAGCCGCAGCCGAGCCGGCACCGGCGGAGTTCACGACGGTCGCCGCTCTCGTTGCTGCTGACCGACCCGTCAATTTATCTCATGCCGGAGGCGATCAGGCCGCCCCGCACTCGACCATGTTCGCCTTCCGCGAAGGGGTTGCTGCTGGCGCAGATGCACTCGAGATGGACGTGCAGCTCACTGGCGATGGCGTCCTCATCGTGCAGCACGACGACACAGTCGACAAGACCACGAACACCACCGGCCCCGTTGGCGACCTGACGTTGAAGGAGATCCAGGTGCTCGACAACGCCCACTGGTTCTCGCCGCAGTGTTGGCCGTGCCAGGACCGACCAGCCGAGGAGTACATCTACCGCGGCATCCGGACCGGCGACGTGCCGGCGCCCTCCGGCTACGCCGCCGATGACTTTCGAGTCGAGACGTTCCGGTCGATCGCCGAGTCGTTCCCGGACCATGTCCTCGACGTCGAGATCAAGGGCTCGTTCCCCGACGCCATACCGGTCGTCGAAGCACTCGCCGCAGAGATCGCCGCCCTGGGTCTCACCGATCGCGTCATCGTGGTGTCATTCGACGACCAACTCCTCGACGCGTTCCACGAACTCGCTCCCGATGTTGCACTCAGCCCAGGACTGACCCGGCTCACTGATTGGTTCCTGAACGGCGCCGAGATCGAGCCGTACTTCACGGTGTTCCAGGTGCCCCCGTTCCAAGGCGACATCGAAGTGGTCAACGCCGACACCGTCCAGCGAGTCCACGACGAGGGCCGCGTTGTCTGGGTGTGGCCGGACGACGCATCGACCCAGGAGAACGCTGACTTCTATTCCGTGCTGCTGGGCTACGGAGTGGACGGCATCATCACCGGGCGTCCGGCAGCGATGGTCGACGCCGTCACCGGCTGAGTCAGCCCAACGTCCGGTCGCTCGTTGCCGCGACGTGCACCCGGTTGCGACCGGCGTGCTTGGCTTCGTACATTGCGGCAAGTCAGGATGGAAATGGTCAATCGCGACCGATCGGGCAGGCATCCCGATCGGCTGGGAAATCGTGGGAGCGAACCGCAACGACTGTGTGCTGCTCGAGCCGACTCTCGATGCGATCGACGGCCGAGGTCTGCTCGACGAGATCGACACGATGCACCTCGACTGCGGCTACGACACGGTGTCGTTCGGGCGTTGTGCGCCGAGGTCGGTCTCGACGACTTGATCGTCGCGAAGAAATGCAAAGCCGGCGAGGCCAAGGTCAAAGTCGCGATGTCGCTCGGCATGCGCTGGCCTGTTGAACGCACGAACTCCTGGCTGTCGAACTTCGGCCAGCTACGCCGCAACACTGACCGGTTCATCCACCGCCGACTCAACTCGATCGCCCTCGCAATCGCTCTGAGTCAGCAGACAGGTGGGCGTCCAAGGAGTCGCGAATCAGGTCCGCGCAGCGTAGATTCGTCCGATTCCTCAACGAGCCAATCGAAAGGAGAAGCCAGTGAATAGATTTGATGGCAAGACCGTGATCGTAACCGGCGGCGGTGGCGGTATCGGGAGCGCCCTTTGCCGACACTTCGCTGCC
>Ga0209716_1002289_pt1 | contig 12789 bp, 11 predicted proteins | sample COGITO_mtgs_1205_FD_184811 | JGI IMG/M metagenome (GOLD analysis project Ga0209716, IMG submission 184811) | Pelagic marine microbial communities from North Sea - COGITO_mtgs_120531 (SPAdes) (version 2) | ecosystem: Environmental > Aquatic > Marine > Epipelagic ...
GAATTTTTTGATTCTCTCTCCGTCAATAGTAAGAACTTTGTCACCAGTTTGTAGGCCTAAGTTGATGCCTAAAGAATCTTGAACCCAAATACCATCTTTTACATTTTCATTAGGTAAAAATTTTTCTCCATACGCATACATTAACATAATATAAATAAAAATACCTAAGATAAAGTTTACAAAAACGCCCCCTAACATGATGATTAAACGTTGCCAGGCAGGTTTGGACCGAAATTCCCATGGTTGCGGTGGTAAAGCCATTTGCTCAGTATCCATGCTTTCGTCAATCATTCCAGATATTTTCACATACCCTCCGAGTGGGATCCAACCAATTCCATATACCGTTTCACCAATTTTTTTCTTAAAAATAGAGAACTTGTAATCAAAAAATAAATAGAATTTTTCTACCCTAGTTTTAAATAATTTTGCGGGGATAAAATGCCCTAACTCGTGTAAAACAATTAAAAGAGATAAGCTTAAAATAAATTGGGATGCTTTTATTAGTATTTCCATTCAGTATCAAATCATAATTAAAATAGGCCCAAATGTACGTTTTTAAAGAGAGTTTAAAAAGCACAAATGGCACTACCTTTTTATTTTAACAATAATTTGATAGTGTTTTTATTTTTGTTTGCTTTATAAGCTGTTTTTTAGTCGTAAATTTGTAAAAATAAACAGGGTTTTATGAATTTTAATTTTTTTAAAAAATCAGCACCAACACTTATTTTTTTAGCTGTTTTTTCAGCAGTTGTAATCCCTGTTTTTTATCACTTGTTAAAAGTTAATAATCGCCTCAAAATCTATAATCCTGCAGATGTAAATCCGAGGTTAGTAATAATCGCCTCAAAATCTATAATCCTGCAGATGTAAATCCGAGGTTAGTAGATGAGAGTATCTTACACGTCCAGAAAAATCATAACATTGCAGATTTTAATTTGATCAATCAAAACGGTAAAAAGATTACAAATAAAGACTATAAAGATAAAATTTATATAGCGGATTTCTTTTTTACTCGCTGCCAAAATATTTGTATTGCCATGGCCTATAACATGAGTGAATTACAAGAATTTTACAAAAATGATACTGACATAATGTTTTTATCTCATTCTGTTACTCCTTTGATCGATAGTGTTGCTGTTTTGAAAGAATATGCCATGAACAAAGGAGTTATAGATGGAAAATGGAACGTCACCACTGGGGAAAAAAAGCATATTTATGAGTTGGCTAGAAAAAGTTATTTTGCAGTTTTAGACGAAGGTAATGGAGATGAAAATGACTTTATTCACACTGAGCAATTTGTATTAGTAGATAAAAAAAGACGAATTCGTGGATATTATGACGGAACAAACGACCAGGAGATGGAGAAATTAAAAGAAGATATTATTTTTTTAAAAGAAGAAGAAGCTTCAAAATAACTTGTTTAGAATTATTCTAAATTCCTATCTTTGTTGTCCAAATTATATTCATTGAGTACAATAGCAACATTACAAAAAGGAGAAATCGGATATATTTCCGAAGAATCATTAGATTTTATTCCTTTAATTTCCGAAGAATCATTAGATTTTATTCCTTTAAAACTACTAGAAATGGGTTGTTTGCCGGGCGCAGAGGTAGAATTAGTACAAATTGCACCTTTGAAAGACCCCTTATACATTTGTGTAAACGGAAGTCATTTGGCTATCAGAGAAGAAACTGCCTCTAAAATTCAAATCCTAAAAGTTAATAGTTTAGATGTCTAAAAACGATATAAAAGTTGCTTTAATAGGAAATCCTAATACAGGAAAAACCTCTCTGTTTAATCAGCTTACCGGCTTAAATCAAAAGGTTGGAAATTATCCAGGAGTAACCGTTGATAAAAAAGAGGGTCTTAGTAAGTTGTCTCCTACACAAAATGCAGTGATTACTGATTTGCCCGGAACCTACAGTATCAACCCAACCTCAATAGATGAGAGTATTGTTTTAAAGACCTTGTTAAAAAAGGATATTAAAGAATCTCCTGACGTAATTTTAGTCGTTGCAGATGTAGAAAATTTAAAAAGAAATTTATTACTGTTCTCTCAAATCAAAGATTTAGAGATTCCAACTGTTTTGGCAATCAACATGGTTGACCAAATGAATAGAAAAGGAATTACTATTGATTTGTCTTTGTTGAAAAAACAATTAAATACCGAAGTTGTTTTAATTAGTGCAAGAAAAAATGAAGGAATAAATGATGTAAAAGCTGCAATTATTCGTTGTCATGTGGCGGCAAAGGCATCTCCTTTGTGTGGTGTTGATCATAAAATAGATCCTGATTATTTTATGAAATTAAAGGAAATCAGTTCTGATTATTCCTTGTATGAGTTATGGCTCATGGTCACTCAGAGTAACTTTCCTGAAACAGTAACCAAAGAAGAAAAAGAAAAATTATTAGCTTTTAAGCAAGACGTTTCTAAGGTAAAAAAATACCAACATAAAGAAACTATTTATAGGTATCAGGAGATTAATAAAATTCTAAAAAAAACCTATATAATAGATAAAAGCAAAGCGACTGATCTACGAGCGAGATTAGATAAAATTTTTACTCATAAAATTTTTGGATATGTCTTTTTTGTCTTTTTGTTATTTATTATTTTTCAATCAATATTTGACTGGGCTACGCTACCAATGGATTTAATAGATGGTACTTTTGCTGAAATTTCTGATTTTGCTAAAAACAATTTACCAACGGGCGTTCTTACAGATCTACTAACAGAGGGTGTTATTCCAGGAATTGGAGGGGTTCTTATTTTTATTCCACAAATTGCAATTCTATTTTTATTCATTGCAATTCTAGAAGAAACAGGCTATATGAGTCGTGTCGTTTTTTTAATGGATAAGATTATGCGCCGTTTTGGAATGAATGGGAAAAGTATCGTTCCATTAATTTCAGGAACAGCGTGTGCAATTCCTGCAATTATGGCTACGAGAACCATTCCTAGTTGGAAGGAGCGATTAATAACAATATTAGTTACCCCTTTTACTACTTGTTCAGCACGCTTGCCAGTATATGCTATTTTAATTTCTCTTATCATTCCAGATACAAAAATATTCGGATTTTTGAATTTACAAGGTTTTGTTTTGCTGTTGTTATACGCCTTGGGTTTTGCTACGGCTATATTAGCGGCGTATATTTTACACAAAACATTAAAGATTAAATCGAAGTCATTTTTCGTAGTAGAAATGCCTAATTACAAATTGCCTTCCATTAAAAATATCTTTTACGAAGTATTAGAAAAAACAAAAACTTTTGTTCTAGAGGCTGGTAAAATTATTTTAGCATTGTCAATTATTTTATGGTTTTTAGCTTCAAACGGTCCTTCCTCTTTCGAAAATGTAGAAAAAAACACTGTTCAAAATCCATTAAATCAATATTTGTCTGAGAAAGAATTGCAGCAAAAAATTGCTTCAGCAGAATTAGAGAATTCATATATTGGAATTTTAGGAAAAACAATTGAGCCATCGATCAGGCCTTTAGGGTATGATTGGAAAATCGGAATTGCTTTGATTACTTCGTTTGCGGCAAGAGAAGTTTTTGTGGGTACTTTAGCAACGATATACAGTGTAGAGGCAGATGACGAAAAAACAGCAACCATTAAAGAAAAGATGGCGACAGAAGTAAATCCAATTACTGGTGAGAAGCGTTTTAATTTTCCTGTTGGGATGTCTTTGTTAGTTTTTTATGCATTTGCGATGCAATGCATGGCGACTTTAGCCATTGTGAAAAGAGAAACCAAATCGTGGAGGTGGCCTTTAATTCAACTTTTTGGGATGGGCTTCTTAGCGTATATCTCTTCTTTTATTACCTATCAAATTTTAAGTTAATGCAGGAAATATTCACATATATAATCGTCGTTTTAGCAGTAATTTTTTTAGTAAAAAAATACTTTTTTCCTGCTAAAAAAAACAAGGGGTGTAGTTCTGATTGTGGATGTTGACGCCTTATTTCCCCATCGGAACAACAATAATCCCAGTAATTTTTTTTTGAAACTTTATCAAATCCTTATCCGCTTCTAATTTTGTCTTATAGTTTCCAACTTGTACTTTCCACTCAGGAGAATTATACACTAGTTTAGAAAAACGATCAGGAAAATCAACGTTAAAACGAGTTAGAATTTGTCTTGCTTGCTGTTCGTTTCCGTTGTATAATTGAATTCTATAACCAAACCCAAATTCTTTATTAAAGTTTCTTTTTTTAGAAATGATGTTCCTAATTTCTTCTAGTTTCGTTGTTTTTTTTTGAGAATAAGTGCTGTGGCTTATTGCGATAAAAAAAAACAAGAACAGAGGTGCTATTCGTTTACTTTTCATGGGGATAAATGTTTCTACAAAAGTAATGACTAGTTCAGTAATAAATCAGTAAAACGGGTTATTTAGAATAATTATAAATTAGTATTTAACATTCTATTCCTTTTTCAAATTTTGGTAATATGTAGTACTTTTGTCGAACGAAAAAAGATGGTTTTTTATCATCTTATATTAGATATTTTTAAACAAAGTTTAAATATGAAAAGTGTAGCATTGCACAACAGACTAACTTCAGTAATTCTAAGGACTTTTACGTTTCTCTTATTTCTTGCATTTAGTGTATCTTCTTATTCTCAAGATATAGACGAAGCACGTCAAAAAGAAGGGAAAAATTTATTCAAATCACAATGTGCTTCATGTCACAAATTAGAAAGAAAATTAGTTGGTCCAGCATTGGGAGGTATTGAATCTCGTAGAGAAAATGAATGGTTAAAAGCTTGGATCAAAAACAATGCAGCCTTGAGAGCATCGGGAGATGCTGATGCTATTGCTGTTTACGAAGAGTACAACGGATCTGCTATGACTGCTTTTCCACAATTGTCAGACAAAAATATTGACGATATATTATACTACACAACAGTAGGGGAATTACCAAAAAAAGCTCCGGTAAAAGTTGAAGGGGCTCCTGTAAATCAAGCACCCTCCTCTCCAACCTGGGTCATTTATTTACTAGCAGCTGCAATTGTAGTTGCTTTCGCAATGATTGCCAGCTTGCTGAAACAAGTAAATGAGTTAAAAGGAATTAAGAGAGAACCCTCTCAATCTAATTTAAAGAGAGATTTACACGAATTGTGGGAAGGGATCAAAAAGAATACATTCTTACATGTTCTGTTTGTTATTTTTGGACTGCTAATGACAGCATATGTTCTTTTTGGAACGTTATTTAAAGTTGGAGTAGATCAAGGATATCAGCCAATACAACCGATCGTTTTCTCTCACAAAATACATGCAGGGGATAATAAAGTGGATTGTCAATATTGTCATTCATCTGCAAAGCACAGTAAGCATTCTGGAATTCCCTCTGTAAATGTTTGTATGAATTGTCATAAAAACATTGCCGAGGTTGCCGATAATACAGTTGTAGAATTGGAAGATGGAGTTGTTCTTGGGAAAGCTCAGTTAGATAAGGAAATTGCAAAAGTATATAAGGCTGCTGGATGGGATGCTGAGAATTTAGAATATACAGGTGATACCAAGCCAATCAAATGGGTTCGTATCCACAACCTACCAGACTTCGTCTATTTTAACCACTCACAACACGTTACTGTTGCAGGTGTTAAATGTCAGAAATGTCATGGTCCTGTTGAAGAAATGGAAGAGATGTACCAACATTCTCCATTAACAATGGGTTGGTGTATCGACTGTCACAGAGAAACAAAAGTAGATTTAAAAGGAAACGAATATTACGCAAAAATTCACGAACAACTGGCAAAAAAGTATGGGGTAGACAAGGTTACGGCCTCTCAGCTAGGTGGATTAGAGTGTGGTAAGTGTCATTATTAATCAAGGTTTAAAATGAAAAGTTCACCGTTTTTTTGGATTTTTCAATCAATCAATAAAAAAGTGTAAATGGCTTCAATCAAAAAATACTGGAAAAGTGTTGAAGAACTAAAAGATAGTTCTGTTGTTGAAACGCTAAGTAAAAATGAGTTTGTAGAGCATATTCCTACAGATGATTTCTTAGGAGATAAAGAAACCCTAGAGAATTCCTCTACTTCTCGTAGAGACTTCTTAAAGTATGTAGGCTTTACAACAGCAGCGGCATCTTTAGCTGCATGTGAAGGACCGGTTGTAAAATCGATTCCTTATGTAGTAAAGCCAAATGATATTATCCCTGGGGTTGCAGATTGGTATGCAACAACCGTGGCAGACGGATACGACTTTGCAAATGTTTTAGTGAAAACAAGAGAAGGACGTCCAATTCAAATCATGCCAAATAAAGAAGCGAATGGAACTACCAATGCAAGAGTTCAGGCTTCGGTACTCTCTTTATACGATGAGAGTCTTCGTTTACAAAAAGTAACTAAAGAAGGAAATGAGATTTCATGGGCAGATGCTGATCGTGAGATTGGTGCTTCCCTGGCTGAACTTCGAGATGCTAAAAAACCTGTTGTGTTATTAACAGGAACAATGGCCAGTCCTTCAACAGATAAAATTGTTCAAGAATTTACAACTGCGTATCCAAATGTAACACATATTGTATATGATGCAATTTCTGAAAGTGGAGCTGCAGATGCATTTGAAGCAATGTATGGAGAAAGAGCATTACCAAACTATCACTTAGATCAGGCAGAAGTAATAGTTTCTTTTGGAGCGGATTTCTTAGGAGATTTTCATGGTGGATTTGAGAAAAAATATACACAAGGAAGAAAGCCAGAGAACGGTAAAATGTCTTATCATGTTCAATTAGAAAGTAACATGACATTGACAGGTGCAAATGCTGACAAACGTTTGGTGGTAAAACCATCAGATCAAGTATTTGCTTTATTAAACTTATACAATGCAATTACAGGTAATAATGTTGCCTCTAAAGCAACTGCCAAAGATGCTGAAATAAAAAAATTAGCAATTACCTTGAAAAAGGCTGGTTCAAAAGCAGTTGTTTTAACAGGGTTGAATGATAAGAATGCGCAACTTATTACTTTAGCAATAAACAAAGCATTGAATAGTAACATTATTGACGTAACCAATACATTAAATGTCCGTCAAGGGAATGATGCCGCAGTTGCTCAATTAGTCTCAAATTTGAAATCAGGAACAGTTGCTGGAGTTATTTCTTACAATGTAGATCCTGTTTTTAGTTTGGCAAATGGAAAGGAATTTGCAGACGCTCTTAAAGGTAAATTATCAGTTGCAATTGCTGTAGAGAACAACGATACGGTTGCTGCATCAAATTATGTGCTACCCGCAACCCATTTTCTAGAGAGTTGGGGAGATGTTTCTATTTCTAAAGGAAATTATAGTCTCGTACAGCCAACTATTCAGAAATTATTCAAAACACGTCAAATTCAAGAAATCTTATTAAAGTGGTCTGGTAATACAACTTCCTATTACGAGTATTTAAAATCTTTTTGGGCAAACAAAGTTTTAGGAGGTTCTTCCTGGAATACCGCCTTGCATAATGGTTTTTTCGCAAAAGAAGTTTCAAGTAATAGAACGGTGAAAAACGTTTCTATTTCAGCTGTTGCGGCGAGCTTGTTTAAATCTGTAAAAGCTTCACCGTTAGAATTAGCTTTATATACAACTACCGGTATAGGAGATGGTAAGCAAGCAAACAATCCTTGGTTACAAGAATTTCCTGATCCATTAACAAGAGCTTCTTGGGATAATTACATAACAATTTCTCAAGCAGATGCTAAAAGGTTGGAATTTACAAACCCTGTAAAAGATAATGGGGCGATCGATGGAGATTATGCAAATATTACAGTAAATGGAGTTACTGTTTCTAATGTTCCGGTATACATTCAGCCAGGTCAAGCACCAGGATCTATAGGGTTAGCCCTTGGGTATGGAAGAACGTTAGGATTCAAAGATGAAATGAAAGTAGGAGTCAATGCCTACCCATTATATAAAGACGCACAGACAATCCAGTATGGTGTTTCTATCGAAAAAGTTAGTGGAACCCATAAATTTGCTTGTACACAAGTTCAAAAAACAATTGCGGGACGTCACGATATTTTAAAAGAAGTTTCTTTAAAAGATTACATAAATATTGACCCTAAAGACCACAAGAACGGATGGAATATTCCTGCTATGGTTTCTTACGATCATCAAGAAGTAGAAGCGAAGTCTATAGATTTATGGGCGGAACATAATAGAGAAATTGGGCATCACTTTAACTTGTCTATTGATTTGACCTCTTGTACAGGTTGTGGATCATGTGTTGTGGCTTGTCATGCAGAAAATAATGTACCTGTTGTGGGTAAAAATGAGGTAAGAGTTGGTAGAGATATGCATTGGTTGCGTATTGATAAAATAATGTACCTGTTGTGGGTAAAAATGAGGTAAGAGTTGGTAGAGATATGCATTGGTTGCGTATTGATAGGTACTACTCTTCTGGGGTAGAGGAGCAATATAAAGAGGCTACTGGTCACGAACCAACGTCTCCTAAAGTAAGAAAGTTTGCAACAGACGAATTAGGCTTGAGTAGAGCTGAAATGTATGAGGCAATAGAAACGGAGGCAGAAAACCCTCAAGTTACTTTTCAACCAATGATGTGTCAGCACTGTAACCATGCTCCTTGTGAGACGGTTTGTCCAGTTGCAGCGACCACACACAGTAGACAGGGTCAAAACCACATGGCGTATAACAGATGTGTTGGGACAAGATACTGTGCAAACAATTGCCCTTACCGAGTTCGTCGTTTTAACTGGTTCAATTACTCAAACAACAATGAATTTGATTTCCATATGAATAACGAGTATGGTAAAATGGTCTTAAATCCAGATGTTGTAGTTCGTTCTAGAGGTGTTATGGAGAAGTGCTCTATGTGTATACAAATGACACAGGCAACAATTCTAAAAGCCAAGAAAGAAGGAAGAAAGATTGAAGCTGGTGAATTTGCAACAGCATGTTCATCTGCATGTACAACAGGATCTTTACAGTTTGGTGACGTTAATAACGAAAAAGAAGTTGTTACAAAACTAGCTGCAGACAAAAGAGCTTATCACGTATTAGATTATCTACAAACGAAACCGAATGTAGTGTATCAAGTGAAAGTAAGAAATACAAACGAAGCGTAATTAAAAATTAAGATATAAAAATATGTCTCATTACGAAGCATCCATAAGAGAACCTTTAGTATTAGGTGATAAAAGTTATCATGATATTACTGAAGACATTGCAAAACCTATCGAAGGGAAAGCAAATAAAAATTGGTACATGGCTTTCTATATCTCACTAGCAGCAATGCTTTGGGGATTTGGATGTATCTTCTACACAGTAGGAACCGGTATTGGAGTTTGGGGGTTGAACAAGAACATTGGATGGGCTTGGGATATTACCAACTTTGTATGGTGGGTAGGTATTGGTCACGCAGGGACCTTAATTTCTGCAGTATTATTGTTATTCCGTCAAAAATGGAGAATGGCAATTAACCGTTCTGCTGAAGCAATGACAATTTTTGCTGTTTTCCAAGCAGGATTATTTCCTATTATTCACATGGGAAGACCTTGGAATGCCTACTGGGTGCTACCAATTCCAAATCAATTCGGGCCTTTGTGGGTTAACTTTAATTCACCATTATTGTGGGATGTATTCGCAATTTCTACGTATTTATCCGTTTCACTGGTTTTCTGGTGGACAGGATTATTGCCAGATTTTGCAATGATTCGAGATAGAGCCGTAAAACCTTTTCAAAAGAAAATATATGCTTTATTATCATTTGGTTGGTCAGGAAGAGCAAAAGACTGGCAACGTTTTGAAGAAGTATCTCTGGTACTTGCAGGTTTAGCAACACCATTAGTACTTTCTGTACATACGATTGTATCGATGGATTTTGCTACCTCTATCAATCCAGGTTGGCACTCTACTATTTTTCCACCGTATTTTGTAGCTGGAGCAATTTTTTCAGGATTTGCAATGGTACAAACATTGTTAGGGATCATGAGAAAAGTGACCAATATGGAAGATTATATTACTCGAATGCACGTTGAGTACATGAATATTGTCATTATTTTAACAGGAGGGATTGTTGCTGTTGCTTATGCAACCGAATTTTTTATTGCATGGTATACAGGCTCACCGTATGAAAACTATACGTATTTATCAGTAGGTGCTGCAACAGGACCTTATGCATGGCCTTATGCATGGGCATTTTACTCATTGTTATTTTTCAACATTTTGACTCCTCAGATCTTATGGTTTAAAAAGATTAGAAGAAGTTTTATTTGGTCTTTTATCATTTCAATATTTATCAATATAGGGATGTGGTTTGAGCGTTTCGACATTATAGCGATTGTATTAAGTAAAGGACATTTACCTTCAACTTGGTGGCGTTTTGAGCCAACATTTGTAGATGTTGGAATCTTTATTGGAACCATTGGTTTTTTCTTTGTGCTATTTTTATTGTACGCAAGAACATTTCCAGTAATAGCGCAAGCAGAAGTAAAAACAATCTTAAAATCTTCGGGTGAATTTTACAAGAAGAGAAGTGAACAAGGAATTCCTACCAAACCAGCAATAGTTGTTTTAAATGTTGAGAATGGCAAGGAGAATTCTGATAAAAATTTAAACGGATAATTATGGAATCATCAAAAGTTATTCACGCCTTTTATACTGATGACGAAATTTTGTTAGATGCAGTAAAAGCCGTAAAAGCAGCACATCATCACATTGAAGAAGTATTTTGTCCTTTTCCTGTACATGGTCTAGACAAAGCCATGGGATTGGCACCAACAAAATTAGCAATCACTGCTTTCATGTATGGAATCACTGGTTTAGCCGTAGCTATCTGGATGACAAATTACATGATGATTCAAGATTGGCCACAAGATATAGGTGGAAAACCAAGTTTTAGTTGGGTAGAAAATATGCCGGCATTTGTGCCAATCATGTTTGAATTAACTGTCTTTTTTGCAGCCCATTTAATGGTAATTACTTTTTATATGAGAAGTAGAATATGGCCATTTAAGGAAGCCGAAAATCCAGATCCAAGAACTACAGATGATCATTTTTTAATGGAAATTCCTGTACATAATAATGAAGAAGAATTAACTTCTTTATTAAGCAAAACAGGTGCTGTAGAAATTAATGTAGTAGATAAGCACTAATCAATAGATAATGAAGAACTTTAAATTAATTATCGTTTTAGTAATTGTTGTAAGTATCGCTTCTTGTGGTAACAAAAGAACTCCACAATTGCAATATATGCCAGACATGTATGAATCGATTCCTTATGATGCAGATGCAGAAAACGGGCTAAATGGAAAACCTGTAAATAGTAAACCCGTTGCGGGTTCTATTCCAAGAGGAGGTCACCCTGCTTACGATTTTGCAGATTCTAATCAAGGGTATGAAAAGGCAAAAACGAGTTTGAAAAACCCATTAGAAAAATCAGAAGAAAACCTGACCAATGGAAAAGCAATGTATACAATTTATTGTACTTCCTGTCATGGTAAAAAAGGGGACGGTAATGGTTATCTGTCCCAAGCAGAGAAATTCTTAGGAATTCCTAGCTATAAAGATAGAGATATTACAGAGGGAAGTATTTATCATGTTTTAATGCATGGTAAAAATTTAATGGGTTCGCACTCATCTCAATTAACATATAAAGAACGTTGGCAAATTGTGCAATACGTAGAAGTTTTACGTGCAGATTTGTTAAAATAACGTTCTAATTAAGAAAAGAAAGAATACGAAAGATATGTATCAATTCTCAGGTAGATTAAAAACATTTTCAATTGCTCTAATCCTTTTAGGTGCTATTGGGTTAGCTTTCAGTTTTTATAGCGGTTCTAAAACAACCCTTGAAGACGCAAAACATGCAATAGCAGCAGCAAACCATGGCGCGCACGGCGGACATGAAGCAGCAGTAGCTCCTCACCAAGAGGAAGCGAGTCATCATGAGTCTGAAGTAAAGACAGACAAAGAAGCACATGCTGCAATGATAGAAGCTTTTAGTGATTCTGAAGCGCACGAAACAACTGATGGGCATGGTTCCTCACATGACGATGCACACGCAGAACACGTTTTACATCAACTTCAAAACAGACCTTGGTCTGCATTTTATGTAGCCTTGTTCTTCTTTTTAGGGATGACCCTACTGGTACTAACATTTTATGCAATTCAAAGAGTTGCACAAGTAGGATGGTCTGTAGTGATTTTAAGAGTGATGGAAGCAATTACGGCAAATTTATTGCCTGTATCTATTCTCATGATTATTGTTTTAGCAGCATCAGTTATGCACGTTAATCACTTATTTCCATGGATGGCTGAAGGAATTTTTGATCCTGAAAGTGATAATTATGATGCAATTATAGATGGTAAATCTTGGTGGATGAATTCTACAGGTTTTATGCTAAGAAGCATCGCATATCTTATCATTTGGAACGCATACAGATACGTTATTAGAAAAGGTTCTATCAAAGAGGATACTGCAAACGATGGAAATAAAACCTACAAGAAAAACTATAATTTATCAGTTGTCTTTTTATTCCTATTCATGATCACCGAATCAATGATGTCTTGGGATTGGATCATGGGATTAGACCCACACTGGTTCTCAACGTTATTTGGGTGGTATGTGTTGGCAACATTACTAGTAAGTGCATTGACTGTAATTGCTTTTGTAACCATCTACTTGCGTGAAAAAAATGTATTGCCAGGAATTAATGATAGTCATATTCATGATTTAGCAAAATTTATGTTTGGTTTTTCTGTATTTTGGACTTACCTGTGGTTTGCACAGTTTATGTTAATCTGGTATGCAGATATTCCGGAAGAAACAACGTATTTCGTAGCAAG
>Ga0209716_1002297_pt1 | contig 12756 bp, 21 predicted proteins | sample COGITO_mtgs_1205_FD_184811 | JGI IMG/M metagenome (GOLD analysis project Ga0209716, IMG submission 184811) | Pelagic marine microbial communities from North Sea - COGITO_mtgs_120531 (SPAdes) (version 2) | ecosystem: Environmental > Aquatic > Marine > Epipelagic ...
TCCTAGGGTAGATTGAATCTTTTTGTAATCATATACTGGTTGGAAGAAGTCAGGTAAGTATTTAAAACTACCAATAACTTTTGTGAAGAATGACTTGGCATCATCTCTTGTTTTTGATTGGATTCCAGATTGTACATTAAACATTCGACTAGGTGGATCGAAGGCTGCTAGTGCAGCACGAGCTGTCTTGCCACTTCGTCTTCTAGTACATTCGATTAGACCATAACTATCAGGGTTTTCTACACACCACTGCCAATACAACCAAGTCCTTCTGTCGCTGTCCCTGTAATGAGGATAGCCTATGTCAATCTTCCACCAATTAAGGTACATATAGTGGAGCCCTGTGATGTAGGTAGGAACACCACTGCACATAAACCAAACTCCATTAAGTCGCTTGAACCACTCTTCGTTTCTGTACCCCTCTAGCTTTGGATCAAAGTATAGTTTATCGTATTTCTGCTTTTCCTTTTCAATCTCTCTCTCCTCATCATAATCAAAACCAGGAATATGCCTAAACCATTTTTGATCTAACTCAATCTTTGATTTTTTAAATACTGGAACCTTGATCCACTCTTTTTGAACATAGTCATAAACCATGCCTATTGGTGGTATGTTTACCTTTACCTCATATACTAGTTCTGTTGTTCCTTCCTGGTGTTTAATAAACATCTCCTAGTGTCGCTACATCTTCAGGGAAGCTGCCCTGTCTTGTTTTCGCTGTTAACTCCTTTGCTAAATCATCTCCCTGAAATAGCTCTAGTTCGTGTTTCTTAATTCTGCCTAGCGTTTCTTCGGCTAGTTCTAGCATCTGTGATTTTATCTTCTGTCCTTCTAGGTATGCTTTATCATTTGAGAACTCCTTAAATTGCTTTGAGACATCGCTAATTAACTTCCATAGGTGTTCTATGTTAGACCAGTACAATCCATAGATTACGTTATTTTGGTATTTAACAAAGGTGATCATCGCTAGTCTTGAGGACTTATGAGATAGTATGTAAAACTCTTCTGCTTTATCTTTTTGAGTTTTATTAGTCAAATCAAAACCAGCCAACTCAGCACAAACCTTCTTTCGCTCTGCTATATCAGGAAAGTATCTTCTTAATTCGGAGCCCTTATCATATAGATAAAGAATATAGCGAACTAGGTAAGGTCTGTACTTGTTGGGGTAGACCCATATTTCAGGCCCAAGTGCTTCTAGTAGTACACCGCTTCTAACTTGTATATCTAGTTCAGTATCACTTAATTCAAAAGGATTTAAGATCATCCCATTGAATTGTTCCTTTTTAAATATCCTTTCCAATTCTTTCTTCTAAATCTTTTTGTAACTCTATAATATTAAGCTTCATATACAGGTCTATCAATCTACGCTTGAGCGTATCTAAATCACTATCATTGTAAATGGTGTATCGCTGTGGTAGAGTATTAAAATCAATATCAAAACTTTCAGGACTTTCTTTCGGTAGGTGTGGATTATATACTTCTACTATATGATCGAATACCTTATCGTCAATACACTTTTGGATCTCTCTATTGCTTCTCATTCCACAATAGATATCCGCTTCTTTCATTATCTCTTTAGCCAACCTAGCAGGGTCCTCCTTATTGAATAGGCAGATATTATTAAACCACTCTTCACGATGGTTAACCCTGTCTTCATAGCACTCTTTAAAGTCCTTGTATCCATATTTATCTTTTAGTTTATCGTATAGGAATATCTCGGCTGCTGCCTTAGAGGAATCTTTAAACTGAAAACCTCTTTCTCGCTTTAGTATTTTGGCTGCTTCTGTTTTACCATGCCGAGCATGGCCAATGATTAGTAGCTTCATATCATAAAAAGTCCCAACACCATACGGGAGTCTTCTCTCCAACATATGCTCCGCTTACATTATATTCAAAGTACTCCATCGCCTCTTCACTGTCCATGTCTTTCTCTAGTATCTCTAAGCACTTGGTTACGCTATAGATTAGTCTAGGCTCTTCATGTTGATAATCCACACCTATAATCGCATCATCAAAGCCATCAGCCTTTAATATGTCTTCGTCAGGGTATATCTCCATTATTCTATTGAGCATCTTTTTCTGATTCAACAACCATTTCTAACTCTTTAGCGGATTCTAGTAATCCATCACCAGACTTTTCATTTGTAATTACTCTAAATATTCTAGAGACTTTTAATCTTTCTAAATCAATTACATCAAGTGGTCTAATGGCTGTATTAACGTATATAGTACCTAGTTGACATGACTCCTTAGTACAAGCCATTTCAAATAGTAATACCTCTATTGCAGTAAACTCAGCAGTCTCTGAGGAAAAGAATGCATCCTCACCGTTGTCTAACACAAGCAAAACTGTATTGACACCTTTGTCTTTACAGAGCTTTTCCATCATCCTTAATCTTCCTGAATCTTTAACTATCATGTCTTTTATTTATACATTCCGATAATGTCTCTATCCTCTAATAAGTAGTAAGTATTATCCTCCACTTCTATCTCCATATTAGAATCATCAAGCATATGACACATCACTCCTAACCTTTCTTGTTTACTAGAATGATCTATTACTAATATATTTGGCATTGTCTTTGGAAATACATCAATTACAATACCTGTTTCTTCACTTATCTCAGCCATTGTTTTTTTTCCATCTAGCTCTATTTCTTCTACGTTATCATTGTATTTTTTATGACCCAGACTGAATCCAGGAGACATAATAATGTTATCGCATTCTACCCTAAGAAATATCCTTCTCGCTGGTATTAAAAATGTATCATCACTGATTTGTTTACCCTTATCAAGAACACAGTTGTAATGGAAGTAAACCTTATCTCCTAAAAAGTAAAAATCTTCAATCCCTTCTGAACTCCATAATACCTCACCATCTGGCAAAACATCATCTTTATACTTTCTGGGTAACGCTACAACTTTCCCATATATTCTAGTATGGTGTGTGGGCCTAAGATCGGTTCTTATCTTTAAATCTAGAGTTCGAGATTTTATCTCATTATCAAATAATGAATCTACTTTAACCGCTAAATAATTGTAAGGTGAAGAAGGCTGTTTCATGCTTTAAATATAATAAACTTATAGAAGAATAACACAAGTAATATGTATTATACTTTACATTTACCAAAGATTTTCAAGGTGGTATACGCTTATACTTTTGCTGGTTCTAGAAACATGACTCATTAATTTTTTAAATTTATCTTCTATATGACAGAAAAGAGGGTATTGTACTACACCATCATTTGCCTTATCTAACATCATTATACAATCCGATAACATATCCGCTACTTTATCCGCTTCTTCTGAAAGAACTAAATACAATGACTTCTCAAATCCTTTTATTCTCCATTTTCTGTACTCCGCTACTCTTTTTAAGTATATAGATCTAACCTTCTCCATAGTCTCTAGGAGGTCCTCAAGATGAAATAGAAACTCTAAGTAGTATCCCTCCTCAGTACACATCCTGGAGTTCGCTAGGTAGTCATAGTAGATCTCATCAAGTACTATTAGGTAGCTATAGAATGGATCATTAAAGTTCTCAGCGTTCTTCGCTTCAATTGTAGAGATGGTATTTAGTAGTTCTGTATTCATAGTTAAAAAGTTAAAGAGGAGATAAAAATATAGTTTTTAAACCTGTAGTGTGCCAGTAGCCGAACAGCATGATGCAGAGATTAAAATTTTAGAGAAGTATAGAGGAGTATCTATAAAACTAGGCGTGTGCCAGTAGCCGAACAGCATGATGCAGAGTTTTAAAGTTTTATGCAGTATCCTGTTCGGCTACTCTAGCACCCTTAGTTTTAGAAACAACTGCATACTGCCTATCAATAAATTTTAGAGAAGTATAGAGGAGTATCTATAAAACTAGGCGTGTGCCAGTAGCCGAACAGCATGATGCAGACATTAAAAGCGAATATCTCGTCTTATTTTTTATACCATCCCAAAGAAAAGAAAAAAGAAAAAGCGTAAAAAGAAAAAAGAAAAGAAAAATCCCCAAAAAAGAAAAACTCCATGCTCACATACAGAGCATTTATCTGATCCAAGCACTGGTGTCTAGTGTGCAAGTTTAGCCTTAAAGGAATGGCAGATCCTGTGAGTAAAGCCTAATGCCCACTACCCAAACAACAAGCAGACACTAGACTTTTATAATTATGATTAGCAATTATTTTACAAATGTAATAAATAAAGTAAAGTACACAACTGTTTACACAAAATCTTTTTAAATATACCTAAAAGCTATTATTTGTGAATTAAAGTACACATAAAATTAATATCTTTGTTGAATGAAAAAGAATAGAGTAAAATTTAACCCTATAGGAGAGAAAGTATTAGTACAGGTACATCCTTTTGAAAAACTAGTTAATGGAATCTACAGAGTAGATCACCTTCAGGAGAACCATAAAGGAAGCGTAGTATCGACCAATAATTCTATTCCTGTATACATTGATGATGTGGTCATTTACAATCCTAATGCTGGGGTTCCTGTTAACGTAGAGGGAAGTGATTACATTCTTCTTAGGATAGATGAAATATACGGAATAGAGGCTTAAATTTATTACCGTTTTTTCTTGCTAAAATTATTAGTAATATTTATATTTGTTATTCACCAAAAACCAAAATTGCATGAATACAAGTATAAGTAAAGAAGTAATCGATACAGATAGATTGGCAGATGTTCTTTCTATGTATAGTAAGTGTAAATCTTTACTAATTAAGATGAATCATTATGTTAGTGGAGAGGATGAATATATTCAGCAATTACCTGATATAATCAAAAACTCCATGCCTACAGAAAAAGAAAAGCAAGATGCTGGATTCTTATTGAAAGAGCTTGGAGATGCAGAAAGAATACTACTAGATTGGTATGATAAGTTTTATAAAGATAAAAACCTCAACAATATTATGGATAACTCAGATTTAATACATAGCGGTTACTTCTATTTAAGAAAGAACTTACTCGGTTTAAATAAAACAATTACGTTTAAAATAAAAGAAGGTAAGAGAGCTGGGGAAAGAGTAACATACGACCATGATAAAGTGGTGGAGCTTAACATTAAACATCTAGAAGATCAAGTATCCTGGCAACCCGAAAGCGGATACTATAATAATACTAGTTACTTGCCTGATTGGGTAAGGTTGCAGCCATGACTAAGGCCCTCTTATATATAGGGGGAGAGACAGTAATTATTTCTTATATAAAATGTATGAACATACTTTAATGATATATGCAATCGTTTGCGTATTTATAAAATTTTTATTAAATAGTGGTTTGAAATAATCTCAAACACTATATATATATGTTAGATACGAAGATTTTACAAGAGCGTTCTGTATACGCATTAGAGCTTAATAAAAAATTGAGGCTTTTTTTAAAAAATTTTAATACGTATGTGAATAATAATGATTCAGTAAAGGAAATCAATGATCTTCCGCAGTTATTGAAGAACTCACTTCCATCCCAGAAGGATCAAGAATTAGCTAATCTTCTTATTCAAGAGTTATTAGAACATGACAGGCATATTATTGAATGGTATGATTCATTTATCGACACCTCTCCTGCTTAGTTTAATCTAATTATTGCAATTTTTACAAAATACCATAGATTTTATTGTAATATTTTTTTTAGTGTTCTTATAACCTAGGGGTTTTTGGAGACCCTATTATGAATTTCATAATTTAGGTAGTCGAGACAGTGGGGTTATGTGGTGTGTGGCTGATCGGCCCGAAGTGCGGATTCGGAATCGCTGACCGAGTGGGTCTTTGATGGTGTTTTGGAATGGGATTTGACTATTTGTGGAAGTCATCACCAATAAATAGCCTTTATGATACCTTCAGCACAGAATCTACTTTTCTTTTCAGAAAGATGCCACTCAATCCACCCAATATAGCGATTGAAAATCTTCCTACCTCTTTATCTTATCGCCATAGTCTTCCCCCCTCACCTTATGGCTTACTCACCCCACGCCACCCAAAAACAACTCCAGACTTTTGGACAAATTATGTCCAATAATCTACCACTAATCTTATCTCTTCCCTACTATATTATTAGACCATTCCCTTGGGCATGACTGCAAGGTTTGGGCAAAATATCGCTCACCTGGTCGCACTATCAAAATTCAGCCCTATATAAGGTATAAAATGCAATGCTGAAATTTATTTTACCAAGAAAGTGAAATTATTTTACATTTTATTTGGAATATACATTGTGTGTACTATATCTTGCAACCATCATCAAACATTAACTATTACATATTATAGCAGTACGGTTCTTTTTTTCCTTAATATCTCATTCACGAAATCAGCCTAATGAACTGACCTAATTTATGAGAGAGCAGATAAGCTAAAATCCCATAATCCGAAGATAACTTGAGCATAGAGTGAATATAGGACAAGGTAGATGTAACGATGATAAGCAATTCAGCACATCATCTTAAAACCAAGGCATCTTAAATAGAGATGATACTCTTATAAAATATCAATCTTGACGGTATGAGACAGGCATATGCGAAGCTATTCGATTAGCACTCAAGATCAATTATGTTAAACAAAACCCAAATAAAATGGATAAGATATATGTAGTAGCAACTACTTGGAGGGACATAGAAATGGAAATATGTCATTTCTACACCCCTAATAAAGCGGTAAAACTAATAAGCTACATCGCAACTATAGATGGTTTCAGAAAAGCCGATCCTACAGATGATCCTCAAGATTATTTGTATGAGTATGACAGATACTTAGTTGATACAGATTCTCAGTCTGAGTATACAATAGCGTTACACATCATCGACTTAAAGAAGGAGGTGGTATCAGCCTAACCCTACACTCCCATCGCCTAGAGCGTGGAGGTTTAATCCTCAATGGGAGCAATTAAAATGAATGATTAAACTAAAAATAGAAATAATGAGATATCAAATAAAGATCGAAGACGTCAAGAAAGATGACATTTTATACAAAACTGATACGAGCAAAAAGCTATTCATGAAGCGTAGTTATTGTCGATTTGAAAGAAAGTATTACGCTGAGGAGTATGAAGATATCAATAGTGGCGCTTATTTCAAAAAGGGCAAAATAGTGTACGTTGATTATGATGGATACTACGAGAAAAAAGGTCTTATTAAATGTAATTCTAACGATGATGTGCGAGATATGATGTTTAGAAGTAGAGGAGTGGATGAGGATCAATATTGGGATAATCTAGCTACATATAGTGAGAGACATAGCTATGATTGATGGCTATTAATGTAAAAAATAGTATAGAATATAAGTACATAACCCATGCATTTTAGATGTGGTCATTCAATTGACATATGGGTCTAAAATAGATGTTCAATTAAACCCAAATAAAAATGAGCAAAATAAGAGTGAATCTAAATGGTATCGTCAAAGAGATGGATACTGATAAAATGGAGCAAATGCAAACTGCAAGTGGCGATTGGCATTATGTAGTAACTGATGAGAATGGATGTTTAACAATTTTAACCCCAAAAGTAAGATGAATACAATTATAGAAAGTGACCTAGAGCAAAAAAAACATGATCTAAGAAGGTACATGGAATTTCTCAATGAAGATCAATTGGATATGATAAATAATATAATTAAGACCTTCTCTATGCGACATGGCATTAGGAAGGGCAGTTTTGTAGACCTCGCAATGAAGGGTAATGAAACCAATTTTGACATTGCGTTACCTCTTGGCTTAGAGAGAGATGCGAAACACCTTGGAATGACCTTTGAGAAGTTCTACAATGTGGCAACATACCGCAGTGAAAATCATAATTGCATGAGAATTGAGAATACTGCTGAATTGTTTGTAAATAGATTAATAGAGGCGTTTCGGATATAGTGGTAAAAGATAGTATAGAATCCGAGTATATAACCCATGCATCATGGATGTGGCATTCGATTGCACCATGGGTCAATTTAATTAAATGTTAAACTAAATAAATAAATAAAATGAGTGATTTGAATAATAATGAGAAGGTCTTTAACCTATTAAATGAGAGTGGTACAAATTGGTCTGCAAATAAGATTCCCTTGATGGCTTTTAATGAGTCTGAAGGGATGCTGAGTACGGAATCCTTTGGGATGTTTAATTCTGTAAATAACCAATGGTTAGGCACGGTTGGCAACCAATACACCGCAATGCAAAATGCTGATTTAGCCGAGATCATTGTGGAATTGCAAGAGGTATTCGGTGGTGATATTCAAGGTGGCACGCTCCAAGATGGAAAGCGTATCTACTATCAAAATACACTAGCTGATGAGCAAGTCAACAATGATACTCTCAAGCGCAATATTACTTGCCTAAACTCGCACAATGGGTCTAGTGCTATTGGCTTCGGATCTACAAATACGGTGATATCATGTAGCAATACATTTCACATGGCTTTGCGTGATTTGAAGAAATTTAGGCATACGGCAAATTCAAGTGAGCGTTTAAAATTGGCAGTAGCTGATTTCAAATTAGCTATGTCATCAGACCAGCATTTGATGGATACCTTCAAGCAAATGGCTGATGTCAAAATTGATAAGCCTATCATAGGTGAGATGATATCAAATCTATTCGGTGTCAATCCATCGGATACGGTCAATGATATTTCAACGAGAAAAGTTAATCAGTTGAAAAGATTTGATGAGGCTTTGTCATCTGAGATTGCCGAAAAAGGTCAGACAATATGGGGACTCTTTAATGCGGTGACCTACTACACCAACCACCTTGAGGTAAGCGATAAGCACAAAGATCATATCATGATTGGCGGTGGCTACAAGAAGAATCTGAAAGCATACGACCTGCTATCGGAATACACTATAAGTAAGACACCATTAGTTCATTCAATGGCTTAATCACCCCTACACTCCCATCGCCTTTGAGCGTGGCATTTGATTGCGAATGGGAGCAATGCCAATATTGGCAGATTAACTAAATAAACTAAAAAATGAAAAACCTAACAATCGAAAACCTAAAATTTCATCCACAGGTAGAACATGAATTTGTCATTGAAGATGATTTTGGAAATCATTGTTTTCCTCAAAAACGATTCAAAAATTATGGTGATACATGGGAATTCTTATATGAAAAATTTCCAGTTATCTATAATTCTGATGGGTCACAAGATGATCAAGATGAGGAGTTATCTAGCTATCATGCTATAAATATTACAAAATATTATGGATTGGCTTCAGTTCATCAAAATCAATTTGATATTGAAAAGCATAAGATTTTAGATAACCTAGTTTTTGGTAATGAGGAAGATGCTGAAGAATATATATGGAATCCAAATCTAGAGGAATATAGCAATCATTTTGTAGTTGATATTTCACCCTTTATTCAAGGTGAAACAATGTATGTGGATTTGAATTTAGATGCATTGTATCTAGAAGAAAAGGAGGTGAGCCATGCGTGATACTAAAATAGTTACCGCAGAGGTATATTGGTGTGCTGATGATGTATTTGCTGAGTCAGTTAAAATTAAGTTCAGCAATGCTTTTCAGAGTAAGGTTATAAAGGCACAAAAACTCATCCATGATAATTCAATTATACGTTCTATTGAGTTACACTTTTTACATACTGAAATTGAAATATTGGAATTATTAAATGATGAAAAAGAAGAGATAGATGAATGTCAATTTACAATTGGATCATTTGATGTAGCGGTAAGCTATGATGGTATTCTCTTGACAATATATACTAAGTATGATGGAGGTCAACAGATAGAAGTGATATTTTCAAATGATATGCTATTAGATAAGGAGGTGAGCCATGGATAATCAAGAAAAATTGCATCGCTTAAAAGAGGAAATAAAAGAACTTGAGAAAACATATGCTCAAGAAGTAAGCCTAAAATTAAAGGCCTTGGAGGAGCAGATTTCTCTTCAAGAAGAAATGTGGAGCCATAACCTAAACCTAGTAGAATGTTGTCGTTGTGGCACAACATTTATTCATAGATCGCTAGATATTAATTGTCTTGATGAAGAATCAGGAGTTGTCATTTGTTGGGGGTGTGGTAATGAAGTATATACTGGAGATTGCGAAGACTTTTTCAAAGAAAACATGACTGAGTGGCATGATTTGGCAAATGAAAATGACCGCCTAAATAAATGAATGTTAAACTAAATAAATAGAAATAATGAAAAAAGATAATATATTAAATGAAATAGAGGAATGGCTTGATAAGGTCACAAGGTCATTCGGTACTATCCCCCTTAGCGATATACCTACTTGGCGAGACTTTGATGAAATTTATATGGGGAGAGTCCCAAGGAGTAATTTTCCCTATCATAAAAAAGTAATTGATAAACCTTATTGGCATAAGTATGATATTCCTTTTACAACCGCATATAATGATTATAGGAATATACATCATATGATTGATAATGAAATAGAATTAGAAGATGACTTTAAGGTTGCTATAGAATGTTTTGAAAGGTACAGAAATGTTGTTATTGGTTTTACAAACGATAAGAAACTAGATAGCATTAGCAAAGAAATTACAAATTGGCTTGAAAAAATTACTAGAGACAGATTTGATATACCTCGTGATAAAGATATTCATTGGGAAGATATACAAGAGGTTAATGGAGATATTCATTGGGATAAATATAATATTTCTTTTGAAGAGGCTAGGACAAATTTGTCTGATATCAATCAAATAATTATTGACATGGAGGAAGGAGACTTTGATACGTTAATCCATCTTGTTAAAAGATACAGAAACATTGTTCTCTCAGATGAAATAGCAAGTGAATATAGAAAAGAAGAAAAGAAGTTGCCACAGGTTAAGGAAGAAAAGAAATCATCTCAAGTTGAGAAACAAAACTCCTTTGCCGAAAATAACGATATAGCCAATACTGCATACTCAATCTTCTGTATGTTCAGTCAGCTATCTAAAGAAGAGACTAAAGGCTACGATTGCGATGAGATGTGGGGTTACTGCCATACGTTATACGCTACCTTCTGCGATAGCGAATTCAATGACGATAATATATCTGAGATAGATGCTATGAATAAGTTCCTAGAGAATATAGAAGAGCGAATAGCTTGGTGTAAGGATAATCCTCCGCTTAAGCAATATTTGATTGAAGGCTCAGAATATGATTTTGAAATGTTAAAAATGACATTTGAGCATACAAGTTCCTTTGAACTACCTAAACTATTTGAATTAAAAAATAGTCATGAGAAAGGTGAATTGTGGTATGAGAAAATAGAAGATGAGGAGGTGAGCCATGGATGATCAAATTGTAACCCTTTTAATTAGACTGAAGATGATGGAACACCTAAAAGAAATAGCAATAACAACTGCTATGATTACAGACTACATATGGCAAGATAAAACCATACATAATAGACTAGATATGGCTTATGAACTAGCGGAAAAGTTTGTTGATCAATACCCAGTAGATACTAATTGGCATGAGTTAAAAGGTGAAGGAGATTGGGATCAGATTATATATGAATTTGTAGATAAATATTTAAACCTAAACAATAGAAATTATGGATAATAAATATGAAGACATAACCGAGCGGTATGGCCCTGTTATTAAAACAATTGAACAAGAAATTATCGATACTAGCAATGAATTGCTATATGCCAAGATGGGTAAGTTTTACATTAATAGCGACTTTCAAGAGAAGGTTGCGGAGGCAAATGAAATATCAGAAAAATATGATATAGAAGGTGTGCTAATAAATAGCAGTTGTATTGTTGATCTTTTTATTGATGAAGAATGCGAGGCAAAGGCAGAGGTTGAAGGTTGTTGGGGAGAAGGTTTCGTCCAAGGAAAGCATGAAATTAAAGTTAGTAATGGATGTGTTAATTATGATATTCATTGGGAGCATTGGTATAGTGACGTTGTTTATTTTGAGTTTAGTGTTGATGAGATATTAGATAAGGAGGTGAGCCATGTCTGAATATTGTACAGGATATATAGATGAAGATGAAGGTTTACTCTATGTCGATTATTGGGAAACAGAAGATAATAATGAGAAAAGCAAGGTGATAGCTAAGATTGATATACACAACCTTGATGTTTTATATGAGGATGAAACTCACAAGAATAATCCTATAACTCAATCAATTATCAATAAGACTAAGGAGGAGTTGAAAACAATGGAATTTGAAGTAATGACAGACATATGCTATGACTGCGGTAGAGTCCAAAGTCATAATACCATGAAAGACATTAATGAAGTTGATTTTGACATCTTCTGTAATGAGTGTTACGATAAAAAAATGTTAAACAAAACAAATAAAACAATGAATAAAATGAACGAACTAATAGTATGTAATGGCCTTGGAAGAGGAGGAATTAGTGAGGATAATCTTGTGACCTTGAGTTATCAAGGAATGTTGCATGAAATTAAATTGGAAGATAATGATCTAGAAGATTATTGGCACACTATAAAGAATAATGATGGAAAACAATTTGATGTCAATATATGGATTGATGACAATAATAAAATCCTCTGTAGCGTATATCAGCTAAAGATAAATGATGAAGGATGGTGCGTGACAGATACCTCCAAGTGGGAGACAATAAAAATAGTCAGAAAGGAGGTATTAGCCAATGCCTAAGAAAGAAAAGAAATGCATTCACTGCGGAGGCATACATACCAAACATAAGTTCTGTTCAGATCCTTGCCGAAAGCAATATCATAATGAAAGAAAAAATGTTACTAGCGATGTTAGTTCTAGGAATGTTAGTTCTATTATCTATGGTATTCGTTCGGGTATTCAATCTGATCAAGGTTATGGA
>Ga0209716_1002307_pt1 | contig 12705 bp, 10 predicted proteins | sample COGITO_mtgs_1205_FD_184811 | JGI IMG/M metagenome (GOLD analysis project Ga0209716, IMG submission 184811) | Pelagic marine microbial communities from North Sea - COGITO_mtgs_120531 (SPAdes) (version 2) | ecosystem: Environmental > Aquatic > Marine > Epipelagic ...
CTAACATAATAGCTTTAGTTTTTGGTGTTATCTTACGCTCCAAATCCTCTAAGTCCATATTCAAGGTTGTGGGGTCAATGTCTACCCACTTTATTTTTAAACCGTTACCTAAAATTGGCCAATTAGACGCGGTACATGTCATAGGAGTTGCCAATACCTCATCACCTTCTTCCAATCCAGGCCAATCAACATCAACACCTACCACTCCACTATATACTTTAGTACCTTTTAGAGGTTTTTTAAGTAAGTGTAAAGCTAAATGTAAACCTGAAGTTCCTGAATTTAGTGTTGAAACATAGTCGTGGTCAAAAAAACTCTTAAGTTGATTTTCGAATAGTTCAACTTTGGGTCCTTGTCCAATATATCCACTATTAAGTACCTTACCAACTTCTTCGGCCGCGGTAGGAGACATAAAAACTTTAAATAAATCTATTTTTCTTTTTTTCATTATATCTATGTATTAAATTTTTATCTATACAAACACATAAAAAGTAATTGTATAAGGATTAATAGTAAATGACGCCGTAAATTAAATTATTTACACATGATTGACTAAAACTTACTATGAATGATATTAGTTTTATCTATTTATAGGTTATACAATTTCTAACTATCTTTTTATAATTTTCTGTAAAGTCCACAAATTTATTATTAAAATCAAAATATATATTTTGAATTTCATCACATTTTACATCAAATTCAATTGTATAATTATTAGATTTTTTAACCTGATATGTTCTGATTTCATCATTTATTGTAAATTTAAAAGTTCCATCTTGTTTAATTTCATACAAAATAATCCTTAAATTATTATTCATTATATATTCTTCAGGAGTATCTCCTTTCCTTATTTCAAGATTATCATCGTGTTTATTGATGAAAATTTTATAGTCACTATCTAAATCATAATTAAAAAAATCCTTATCTTCATATAAGAAGATTCTATCTTTAACCGGATGTTCTTTAGTTGGTATATTAAATTTATTTTTCCACTTTAGTACTTCTCCTTCCGCAACTCCACTCGTTCTTAAATATTCATTTAATGTTATTTCTTCTGATATTTTTTTTGTAAGTTCTCTATCAAAAACCATAAAATGTAGTGTTGTTTCCCATAAAGTTTCTGAGTTATTAGGGTCTACTCTTGGATGTATGATATTTGTTTCATTACTTTTTATTTCGTTTATTAGTGTATCGCATAATTCAGTATCATAAATCATATGATAAAATATATCATAATCAAAAGTTAAGGCAATTTCACTTAGTTTTTTAGTTTGGTATAAAGCAGCCCATCCATAATCACTTAAAAAATGAGTCATTTTCATCCAACCTTTGTCTGTTGGTATTGTTTTCCAAAAAGTAAATGCTCTTTTTGGCCAATTTAACAATGGATTTTCTTTAGTGTAAAACACAAAATCACTTTTTTCAATTATTTCATGATTTAACGGTATGAAATTAGGTGATAAACACATAACGTCTACACTATTATTTTTTAGTATATTTATATTCTCTAAAAGAATATTTTGTTTCTCTTCTGTGTCACAAAAAGTACTTATTAGTGCTATTTTTTTCATATTTTAATTAAATCTAAAACTTATTTTTTTAAATAATTCTTTATCCTCATTACTATTAAATTTTATAGTATCCCTAATTGTATCATCCTCTACTATAATAATTTTATGTATATTTTCTATATAATCTAAACCTAATATTGTCCAATGGTCTTTCAATAACTTATCAGATTTTAAAATATTATTATCATTCACTATTATTGTATAATTTACTCCATCTTTTTTACTTGTATTCCAAGCAATAAAATTTATTTTATTATCTTTTAAATCAATGTATGGAACACCCCATGGATTAAATGTTTCATCATTTTCAGATGTTGCAAATTTATTTCCATTTTTTTCTAATAAAACTCTATTTTTTACTTTTACCTTACCATTATTAATAAGGATATTTTCAAACATGCCTTCAGGTGATTTAGAAAATGATTTTCTAATCATGTCTTTAATATTATCCTCATTTAAAATTAGTAAATCTCTTGGTAGTGATTCTATTTTTAGTGATTGGAAACTTCCAAATAAAATATCATCTACATTTTCTTTAATGTCTTTATAGTAGATAAAATCATAATCATCTAATAATTTACTGTTTTCTTCAATTTCAAAGTCATCTCGTATTTCACAATCATATTCAATATGGTGGACTTTTTTATAACCTATGTTTTTAACTAAAGAAAATCCCAATATTAACATTCTCCATATTGCTAAATGTGTGTTTCTACCTGTTAATAATCCTGATTGTATTCTCCTATCTTGTCCATCACCAGGACTAAACCACGGTTGATTTATTAAATCCCAATCAGTTAATAGCTCATTTTTTTTATCGTATAAAAATAAATCTACTTTATTTTGTATATCAATCGCAATTTCAGTGTGACTTACAATTAATATATCGTACTTTTCTCTGAATGTTTGTAACTGATTAACTAATTTTCTTAATTTATCCATTTTTTGAATGTCAGGACAATAAGTAGAAATTAATATAATATCTTCTTTCATTTATTTATATTTTTTGCTGGTGTACCTACGTAAGTACCTGGTTCTGTTATGTTTTTTATAACTCCTCCGTTAAGACCAATAGTCACATTATCACATATATTAATTTTTTCTCTAACAGAAGAGTTGTTACCCATATAAAAATAATTACCTATATTTACATTTCCTGAAATTATAGAACCTGGCATCATACTCAAGTAGTCACCTATAACCACATCATGACCTATTTGACATCCTCTATTTAGTATGGAGTGTTTACCTATTTTTACGTTAGTGGTTATGATTGAATTAGCCCCAATAAAACTTCCCTCACCTATTTCAATATTATCGTCCATAATTTGTGCGGTGGGATGAATAAATGTAAAATACTTAGTATGTGATGGTAACTTATCAACTATTTTTTTCCTGTTTATAGGGTCTCCAATCGCAACCATTACTTCATATTCTTTGAAGTCTAATTCGCTTATTGGTAGAGTATTTTTATTGGTTAATTCATCACTAACATAGCAAGGTAATTTGACATTCATTTGTGACATTACCTCTCTAGCATGTCCTCCAAATCCTATTATACCTCTTTTCATTACGTTTTATTTAAATGGGGAAAAGATGTGGATTTAAATTTATTACCTAAAAATTTTTCTAATCTATTAAAATCTAAAGGATTAGTTAAGTTAATTTTAATTAAATTAGGCTTATCTTTAAAGAATTCTTCCACATCAGAAATATGGTTTTCATATACTTCTACTAAGGATGATTTATTAAGTGGTTCCGTTTTAGGTGAGTTTAAACAGTCAGTTAAATAACTGTATAACCACCCTTTTCTTATATATTCTATTTCGTGAATTTTATGATATATATCTGGAAATGATTTTTTATAAAATCTATCGAGGGAATTATACCACACTTCACTACTATCTCTTACTGTTAAAATATAATAAGCCTCTGGAAATTCTTTATACATCTCTTTGTAGAAGTTAGGAAGAGAAAATGGGATATCTTGAAATATATTTGATGTAGAATAACAAGTTTTAATAATACCCGTATAGGTTGAGTAGTTTTTAAATACATAAGAGTCTAAATTTTGCTCAAAATGTTCTTGTCTCGAATCTATGAATCCTTCATCTAATAAGAGACGTTGTAAGGAGGTGGTACCCGTCTTATTAAATCCTATACAAAATATTTTCATTTTTTATAAATTTTAAACTTACTTAAGTCGGGATACGGTAATTCCAAATCCTCATTATGTTTTTTACTGCCGTCAATATTATAAAATTGTCCCATCAAAAGTGAACCTCTAGCGGCCAACTCAGGCATCATATAAAAATTCCAACCCAACATATCTAAATTATCATCATGATAAGAACATTCTCTCCTTCCACTATATCTTGCTCTTTTAAACCAATAATACGCTTCCAAACTATCGGTTAATATAGCACCACCTTTAGATAATTTAAAATGTTTATAAGGACCTGTAAATGAAACACACATATGTTGACCTTGTTTATACATATCAGCAGTGAATGTCAATGCTGAGTCCCATACGTTACTACCCTTTAATTGGTACATACCTTTAATTGTTTTACCTTCAACAGGTTCGAACTCAACTTTAAGTCCAGCATGAATAATTTCACAAGGAACTGAAGGGTATGTTCTACACGGGATACTTACCTTACCTTCAATACTTTTTTTAATGTGATTTTCATAATACAAAGCCAAAAACAATGCGTTTGACATATTATCTACCGTAACCACATATGGTGCTCCAGTATAGTCTGAAAGTTGCTTTTCAAAATCTTCCGTTATTTTGTATACTCCGTTCGCCATTTTCTTATATTGATATTGATATAATAAATGATTTTTATTAAATTTTCAATATGAAGCGACCAAAAATATTTTTACACGGCTCTTATATCGGGACGACAGGTTATAATAACCACACAAGAGATTTTACAAGACATTTGTCAAAAATGTCAGATATAAAAGTTAGAAACTATACCGTAGGTAAGTCGTGGAATATGATGGCAGATAACGAGCCTCACGAAGGTGAAACGTATTTAAACGATACTGATAGAGCGTTATTACATAAACAAACCGTGTTAGCAGGTAACAACCAAAGAAAAGACGTATCAATTTATGAAAAATATGGTAAGGATTTTAAACATGACCTTAATATAGTACTATCAGAAACAAATCACCATTATTTCTATGATAATTACATAGGTCCTAAAATTGCATACAATGTTTGGGAATCAACATTACAACCTCAAGGATACTTTAATCGATTATTAGAGTATGACGAATTGTGGGTTCCGTCTGAATGGCAAAAAGAATGTAGCGTAAAACAAGGATTTGAAAAAGAGAGAGTTAAGGTAGTACCTGAAGGTGTCGATATAAATACCTTTTTCCCTGAGGATGTGGACCCCCTAGACGAATATAAGGACGGTAGGTTTAAGTTTCTACTGTTCGGTAGATGGGACTATAGAAAGTCCACTAAAGAGATTATACAGTCCTTTCTAAATACGTTCGATAAAGATGAACCTGTAGATTTAGTCGTATCGATTGATAATATGTGGGGTGAGCAGATGGACGGATTTAAGTCAACTAAAGAGAGATTGGAATCATACGGACTATTAGATGATAGAATCAAGATGTTATCCTTCCCGAAAAGAGAAGACTATATAAAGTTTTTAAAGACAGGTCACGTATTTTTATCCTGCGCTAGAGCTGAAGGGTGGAATTTACCACTTATCGAATCTATGGCTTGTGGTACTCCATCCATATATTCCGACTGCTCAGGTCAACTTGAGTTCGCTTCAGGTAGAGGAATACCTGTTAGAATAGATGAGGAAAGGGCCGCGAATAGTAATGATTATGGTAGATATACTATGAGTGAATTACCAGGTAATTATTATGAGCCAGATTTTAATCACTTATCTGAAGTGATGAGAGATGTATATGAAAATTATGAATCACACAAGGAAAAGTCTTTAGAGGAGTCTATTGAGATTAGGTCTGAATTTAATTGGGATAGGGTAGCGGAAATAGGTTTAGATACTATTAATGATTTTCTATCTCGTAAGCCTTGGTTAAATAAACCTGTCAGAGAAAATGTTATAAATGTCTCATATGTTAATAAACCTAGAGTAGAGATACTCGGTGATGAAGATAAGGAATATAACATAGAATTTATTGATGGAGATACTAATAAAGTAATTCATTCCACAACAATAGGACGTAATATGTGGTGTGAATGTTCTCGTGAATATTATATTAATTGGATTATAAAAATAAATGGAGAAATTTATGATAAGTTTGACGTTACTAATAAAACAGTATTAATTTCTTTAGACTCTAAATCTGTTGGAGACACTATAGCGTGGGCACCATACGCTGTAGAATTTGCGAAAAAAAATAATTGTAGAGTGATATTAAGCACTTTTCATAATGATTGGTTTTACGATAATCCTAATTATAAGGATATTACTTTTATACAACCAGGTCAATCCGTTACATGTTACACATCATATACAATAGGTTGGTTTAAAGATGTCAATGGTGAATGGAATAATTTTAACAAATACCCTAATTCAGTTAATTTAATCCCTTTACAACAAACAGCAACAGATATATTAGGTTTGGATTATAGTGAAGTAAATCATGGTATTTCATTAAATATAGATGTCAACCCCTTAGATAAACCATTTGTCGTATTCGCTCCCCAAGCAACTGCTGGGTGTAAAGAGTGGGTTTACGATAATTGGGTTAAATTATCTAAACTTATAAAAGATAAAGGTTATGAAGTAGTTATTTTAACTAAAAATCCTTATTTTATTGAGGGAACTATAAATATATTTGACGAGTCTTGGGATACAGTTGCAACATATCTAACACATTCTAAATTTACTGTGGGTTTAGGTTCAGGTATATCTTGGTTAAATTGGTCACTTAATAAGTTCACTTACATGATAAACGGATTTTCTACAGACAGTCATGAATTTAAAAATAATATAAAAAGAATTAGTAATGATATTTGTATTAAGTGTTGGAATGACCCTGTACATACTTTTGACGCCTCTGATTGGGATTGGTGTCCTGTTTATAAAGGGACTAAAAGACAACACATATGTCAAAAATCAATAACAGCAGAACAGGTTTTTAAAAATTTAGAATTATGAAAAAAATATTATTTGATTTAAAATCAAGTTCACTGGGAGATACTATTTGTATCATGCCATGTATTGATTATTTAAACGAAAAAAGTGAGGATGAGGTTTATATTAAAATAAAACCGTTTTTTCAAACTTTGTTTAAAGAATCATATCCAAATATAAAATACTATAGTGATGATATTCTTTATGATAAAAAAGTAGATATACATTACGACTTTAGAAAACCGATGCAAAGTGGTTTCGCCGAACAAATGGGACTTATTAATTGGTCTTATGTTAGACCTAAAATAGATTTACCTAAAGATGAGAGACCTATGAAAAAAAAATATATATCATCGGGAATTCATTCTACATTTCAAATGAAGTATTGGAACGACCCTATCGGTGGTCAGTACCGAAAAATATCCCCTTATTGGTCTAAATTGTTTAAAATGATTAAAAAAGATGGTTATTTACCTGTGGTTATTGAAAAAGATGAGTTTTTCGGTGTGTCACCTAATATGAATGGTTTACCATCAAATTGTATTAAAAAAATAAACACCCCATTAGATGAAACAATAAATTATATTTATCATTCTGAATTTTTTATAGGTTTATCTTCAGGTTTGTCGTGGGTTGCTCATGCTTTAGGTAAACCTGTTGTAATGATATCTAATTTTACTGAGGACTGGACAGAATTTGATTTAAATATAGAGGACTATATAAGAATAACCAATAAATCAGTATGTCATGGTTGTTGGAACAAAAAGGCGTGGAATAAAGATTCGTCTTATTCTGATTGGGAGTTTTGTCCGGAGCATAAAGATACTCCTCGTCAATTCGAATGTCACTATTCAATCACTCCCGAATATGTTTATAATAAAATAAAACACTTAATAAAATGAAAATAGAAGTATCAATAGGTGAGATAGTAGATAAACTATCTATATTAAAAATAAAATCTGAAAATATTACTGACTCTATAAAATTAAAAAATGTTGTTAACGAGTACGACTACCTTTTTAATGTCGTGGAAAACGAACTTAATATATCAACTGATAGTGAACTTTATAAAGAATTACTATTAATAAATAAAAAGTTATGGGGTATTGAAGACGGTATTAGGGATAAAGAACGTGAAAAATCTTTTGATGAAGAATTTATATCATTAGCAAGGTCAGTATACTTCACTAACGATAAAAGAGCTGATGTAAAAAAACGCATTAATATAGAATATGGTTCTGATTTTGTAGAAGAAAAATCGTATAATAAGTATTAAATTTTAAATGCCGAATATAACGAACTTCTTTTATAGATATAATGAAGTATCCACATTTAATCAGTGGAATACCCCAACATGGGATATTTTTAACAAATGGTGGTTAGAATTTAAAAAAAATGTAGACTTAGAAGATTATAATATATATTTAGGTGGTAGTTTTATGATTAATCCGTCAATCTCTAATGATGTAGATGTAATGTTTACCGGACCAATTTATGATTATCAAAAATTATATGACAAATTTAAATACGGTTTAGATTTATCCTTAAATAAATATGGAATATATGTTGATTTATGTTGGTGGGACAGTGTAGACTTTTGTAGTTACCCAAGAAAAAAAGATTTCTTTAGATATCACAATTTAATAAAAATGAGTGGTGTTGAATATAAAGTAATAAATAATGTTTCTGTACTTGATTTATTCCACAAAACATTTGATAGTCATTTAGAGGTTCCTGATTACCTTTCGTTTAACCGTGTGATATTACCTATGGAAAAACAACGTTTACCTCAATATCAATACAAACCTATGAAGTTACATTAATCAGGTGTATATTTACCTGTGACATCATCATAAGTTCCATATTCAAACACACCCACTTCTTCATCTGATGGGCCCATCAGTGTATATATTTTGGTATAAAAAACTTTATAGTTCTATCCAATCATTTGATGGATTGAAGAACACTAAGTTTGTACCTATTTTATAACCCATTACTCTAACTATATCACCCGCCGCTGTAGGAGCTGTTGTTGTTAATCTACCTGAAGTAGTGTTTAAATAACAAACATCCCCAACTGCACCACCAGGGTCTGAAGAAACACCAACAACACCACGTATAACCATACCTGTGTTTGAATTAGTAGAGGTAGCAACTCCCATAAATCCAGTTGCAGAGGATGCGGCATCCGCATCTGATATAGTCCATGCGGATGTTCCTAAATAATAAACACCTCCCGCGATAACAGTTGTACTATAAGCTGTGTAGGTTTCAGCATTAATTCCTTTATCTCCTGCTGCCGATGCCGCTCCTATTGCTGAAGCTATTTCACTTACTTTTAAAGTAGCACCATTACCCGTAATATCACCTGTAAGACCTATACTACCCGCAACATCTAAATCATAAGCGGGTGTTGTTGTTTTTATACCAACTTGTCCGTCAGCCATTAAAAGTATGTCTTCATCCGCATGTATTTCTATATCTTCTGGATTGTCTGTATTTGCTCTGATATAGCTGTTAGTTGAATCACCATCGAAAGCTATTTTATTTAGGTTCATATCCATAGTACTAAAAATCTCTATAACTGAACTTGACATAGTAATTTTAGATGAACCTCCAGCAACAAGTGATACACTAGTGTTGGTAGCGATTGCTAAACCATAATCACCTGTAGTGTCTTGTATCGAGGGGTTACTTGCACCATGTGTGTTTTGAAACTGTATTCGTCCTGATACGTCCAAAAAGTTTCCGTCAAATGTAAGGTTTGACTCTCCATTTAACTCACCCGCAGTCGCACTACCTGTAATAATTCTATTATCTGCATTATTATTAATAGTTGCAGTTCCTGACGTTCCGCTACTTCCTGATGAACCTGATGTTCCACTACTTCCTGATGAACCTGATGTTCCACCAGCTCCAGTCGCGAATGAAAGAACACCACTACCGTTAGTTTGTAGAACTTGACCGTTAGTACCATCAAGAAGGGGTAAAGTATATATTTGATTAGTGGCTATTGAAACAGGAGCCTTAAATCCTACATAATTAGAACCAAAACCTGTTCCTTCTTGGAATCTAAATTCTGCGACATTTGTGGTACCCGCACCCTCTAATAGGAGATTAGTTGGTTTAAGTAGTATATCTCCTGTACCACTAGGATTAAGTGTAATAGTATCATTACCTGCTGTAATTATATCACCATTAATTTCTAAGTCACCTGTTAGACTCAATTCACTACCGTCAAATGTTAAGTTAGACTCAGCATTTGCCTCTCCTTGTACCCCTGTTGAGGTTAGTATTCTGTTGTCACCTAAATTAGTAATAGTTGCGGTTCCACTAGTTCCACTTGAACCTGAACTACCTGATGTTCCCGAAGAACCTGAACTACCTGATGTTCCACTACTTCCTGATGAACCTGATGTTCCACTACTTCCCGAAGAACCTGAACTACCTGATGTTCCACTACTTCCTGATGAACCTGATGTTCCACTACTTCCCGAAGAACCTGAACTACCTGATGTTCCTGACGCACCACTCACCCCTGAAGTTCCTGAAGAGCCGCTTGAACCTGAAGAACCTGATGTTCCTGATGAACCACTTGAACCTGATGTTCCACTACTTCCTGATGAACCTGAACTACCTGATGTTCCACTACTTCCTGATGAACCTGATGTGCCAGGTGCTCCATCATTACCTGATGTTCCTGATGAACCTGAACTACCTGATGTTCCACTACTTCCTGATGAACCTGATGTCCCTGATGAACCTGAACTTCCTGATGTTCCACTACTTCCTGAAGAACCTGATGTTCCTGAAGAACCACTACTTCCGCTAGTTCCTGACGAACCTGAAGAACCTGAAGAACCTGATGTTCCTGATGAACCTGAACTTCCTGATGTTCCACTACTTCCTGAGGAACCTGATGTTCCTGATGAACCACTTGAACCTGATGTTCCACTACTTCCTGAAGAACCTGATGTTCCTGATGAACCACTACTTCCACTAGTTCCTGATGAACCTGAAGAACCTGATGTTCCTGAAGAACCGCTTGAACCTGAGGTTCCACTACTTCCTGAAGAACCTGAACTACCTGATGTTCCACTACTTCCTGAAGAACCTGATGTTCCACTACTTCCTGATGAACCTGAAGTTCCACTACTTCCTGATGAACCTGAACTACCTGATGTTCCACTACTTCCTGATGAACCTGATGTGCCAGGCGCTCCATCATTACCTGACGTTCCTGATGAACCTGAACTACCTGATGTTCCACTACTTCCTGATGAACCTGATGTGCCAGGCGCTCCATCATTACCTGACGTTCCTGATGAACCTGAACTACCTGATGTTCCACTACTTCCTGATGAACCTGATGTGCCAGGCGCTCCATCATTACCTGACGTTCCTGATGAACCTGAACTACCTGATGTTCCACTACTTCCCGAAGAACCTGAACTACCTGATGTTCCACTACTTCCTGATGAACCTGAAGAACCACTACTTCCACTAGTTCCACTTGAACCTGAAGAACCTGATGTTCCACTTGAACCTGAAGAACCTGAAGAACCTGATGTTCCTGAAGAACCGCTTGAACCTGATGTTCCACTACTTCCTGATGAACCTGAAGAACCGTCAGCACCTTTTAGAGCAAACGAAAAGAATAAAGTATCATCAACTGCAAATGTTTCAGAAGATGAAGTTAATGCGTCTGACAAAAATGCAACCACGTTCGCAGTTTTAGAAGATGGTGTAGCCATAAATACGTGGCTTATATTTGAACCTTCTTTTTTAATTGTTAATAAACTATCTCCATATGTGTTATATATTAATTCATACAGACCATAATAATCAACATTATTTAAATCATTTCTGTATATTTCAAACTTTGAGATACTTGTTATAGTCGACGCAGAAGCAAATAATCTAACATCTCCATTTCCACTAATTGTATTAGTTACCTGATATTCACCACCATTTGATGGTGCCGAAATTCCTTTAGTACCATAATAATTATACGTAAAATAATGATTAACATTATTTGTAAGAGTACCACTAATAGATGTAAGAATTATTTTATATTCTATAAATTTATTAGTGGCATCATATGTGACTTGTGAGTCATATAACACTTCAAATATAAATGTAACACCTCTTGATGTTAATGCACATCTACTGGACGGTACTATGGTTTCTGCCTTACTTCCTTTAACAGGTACTTTTTCTTTGGACTCTATTCCGTCAAGTAAGTCTATAATATCGTAAATGTCATCTTCTTTGTTATTGTATGTAGAAATATACATACTATATTGTGTATTCGCTACCATACTCGCAGGATTGGTACTGAAACCTATTTTACCTGTATAATCCGTACTGGGTTGCGAGGTACCTGAGTCGTATACAAACGTTAAAATATCACCTTTTAATTGAAAAATACTCATGTTCAAAAATTATTAAATCTCTATTGATAAATATATACAATATTTTTTTGTGGTTGAGAAAGTGAACCCTGTTGAATTACCAACGTGAAGCGGTTCTTTTGCTTGCCATGTCGTTGAGTTAGTCGCGGTAATAGACACTCTTTGATATGTTACCCACTCTGTAGGGTCGTCTATATTCATGAATATTGCAGTACAAAGACTACCGTTTAATATTTCATAATACAAATCAAAACCTTTTGTCACTTGTACTGAACCTATGTTTGCAGTTTCATTAAAATACATTAGATTCACTGATGCCGGATTAGTGCTGTTTACAGACCATTTTCCTGTTCCAGGTATAGTTCCATTGATGTATTGTAATTCTTGATTTAAACAATCTATTCCACCATCATTACCCGAAGTTCCTGATGAACCTGAGGAACCTGAAGTTCCACTACTTCCTGATGAACCTGATGTTCCACTACTTCCTGAAGAACCTGATGTTCCTGAAGAACCTGACGAACCACTACTTCCACTAGTTCCACTTGAACCTGAAGAACCTGAGGTTCCACTACTTCC
>Ga0209716_1002310_pt1 | contig 12703 bp, 10 predicted proteins | sample COGITO_mtgs_1205_FD_184811 | JGI IMG/M metagenome (GOLD analysis project Ga0209716, IMG submission 184811) | Pelagic marine microbial communities from North Sea - COGITO_mtgs_120531 (SPAdes) (version 2) | ecosystem: Environmental > Aquatic > Marine > Epipelagic ...
TATAAATAGGATCCATTTTCATAGCCATATCAGCATCTGTCATTATTGGATTTCTTTTTACAGATGAATCAGCTAAGTCTACTGGCTTATCTTCATCTTTCATATTAATTGGTTCCCACTGGTTTGCACCAGCTGGACTTTTCTTTAATTCCCAATCGTAGTTTAATAAAAGATTTAGATAACTATGATCCCATTTGTTTGGATGAGTTGTCCAAGCACCTTCTATACCACTAGTAACCTGGTTAACACCTAGACCGCCACCACCTTTTCTGTTCCAGCCAAAGCCTTGTTCATGTACATCTGCAGCTTCAGGTTCTGGACCTAATAATGAAGCATCTCCATTACCATGAGCTCTTCCGACTGAGTGACCTCCTACTGTTAAAGCACAAGTTTCTTCATCATTCATTGCCATTCGGCCGAATGTTTCTCTAACATCATAAGCAGTTTTTAATGGGTCTGGTTTTCCACCCACACCTTCTGGGTTAACATAGATCAATCCCATCACAACCGCTGCTAAAGGATTTTTAAGTGAAGTTCTGTTATCATTATTGTCGTATCTTTTATTTTCTAACCATTCTTTTTCAGAGCCCCAATAAACATCTTTTTCTGGGTGCCATATATCTTCTCTTCCAAAAGAGAAACCATACATTTTAAGACCCATTGACTCATATGCCATATTTCCAGCTAAAATCATCAAGTCTGCCCAGCTAATTTTATTTCCATATTTTTTTTTAATAGGCCATATTAATCTTCTAGCCTTATCTAAGTTGGTATTATCTGGCCAAGAGTTTAGTGGAGCAAATCTATGGTTTCCTGTTCCACTTCCACCTCTACCATCTGCAATTCTGTAAGTTCCAGCTGAGTGCCAAGCCATTCTGATAAATAGTCCGCCATAGTGCCCAAGGTCTGCTGGCCACCAGTCCTGACTGTCTGTCATAAGTTTTAATAGATCTTTTTTTACTGCTTCAAAATCTAATTTTTTGACTTCTTCTTTGTAGTCAAACTTTTCATCCATTGGATTGGTTTTAGTGTCATGCTGATGTAAAATATCTAAATTTAAATTTTTTGGCCACCATTCAGCTGTTGGTGTCTGACTTGATTTTGTCATTCCACCGTGCATTACGGGGCAACCTGAACCATTTTTGCTATTTTTACTAATCTCTGAACTCATTTGACCTCTTTTGTTGTTAGTTTAAGTTTTATTACGCTTGTTAAAAATTCTTTATTCAATCTATATAACTATTTTTAATTTTTGTGTCAAGTAGTTTAGAATAATTATAAAGTAATTTATTCACTTTCAACATTGATAATGACATCAATATTTTTAATTTTTTTTCCTGTTGGTGGATTTGGTATACCTTTCAAATCAACCTGGTTAATATCAATCAATTCTTTATTTTTAATATCAAAAAAATGGGAATGGGTACTTGTGTTAGTGTCAAAATAGCTTTTATCAGTTGCTATAAAAATTTCTTTTAAATAACCATTTTTTTTAAAAGCATGCACTGTGTTGTAAACTGTTGCTAGAGAAATTTTTTCATCTAATTTTTCTTCAATTATTTTACTAAGGTCATTAATTGTAAAATGAAAAGTTTTTTCAGGTGAAAACAATACTTCACAGATTTTTAACCTTTGTCTAGTTGGTCTTAAGCCAGACTCTCTTAGTTTTTCTTTGTATATGTTTATATTATTCATTGTTGTTTATAATAGTTCTAAACTATTTCTATATTATAATCATCATAAATCAAGTATTAAGGGACTGAAATTTATGAAAAAAAACTCATTCACATATGATGAGCTAATAAGCTGCGGAAATGGGGAACTTTTTGGCCCTGGTAATGCAAAATTACCACTTCCACCAATGCTCATGTTTGATAGAATAACAGAAATCAACGAGGACAATGGTACTTTTAGTAAAGGCTCTTTAAAAGCAGAGCTTGATATCAAAGAAGACCTTTGGTTTTTTGATTGTCACTTTAAAGGAGACCCTGTCATGCCAGGTTGTCTTGGCTTGGATGCTATGTGGCAGTTAGTTGGTTTTTATCTTGGTTGGCTTGGCAATCCAGGCAAAGGGAGAGCTTTAGGCGTGAGTACAGTAAAATTCACTGGTGAAGTTTTACAAAATGTTAAAAATGTAAGATATGAAATTGATATGAAAAAAATTATGGCACCAGGTGGAACAACAGTTGGTTTGGCAAATGGTTTAGTATTTGCTGATGACAAGAAAATATATTCAGCAGAAAGTTTAAAAGTGGGGTTATTTAAATAATGAGAAGAGTAGTAGTTACAGGTTTGGGAGTTGTTTCTTGTTTGGGGAATAATCAAGAAGAAGTTTATCAATCTCTTTTAAATTCAAAATCTGGAATATCTTTTTGCGAGGAATATAAAGAGCATAATTTAAGAAGCCACATTCATGGCAAACCAAATATTAAACTTGAAGATCATGTCGATAGAAAAACTATCAGATTTATGGGCTCTGGATCTGCATATAATTACATTGCAATGAAAGAAGCTATTAAGGATTCAGGATTAGAGGATAAGGATATAAGTAATTTTAGAACTGGAATAGTTATGGGTTCTGGGGGTCCTTCAATTGAAAATGTAGTTTTATCAGTTGATAAGACTAGAGCTAAAACACCAAAATTAATGGGGCCATTTATTGTTCCAAGAACTATGGCTAGTACATCTTCAGCAACTCTTGCTGTACCTTTTAAAATTAAAGGAGTTAATTATACGATGAGTTCTGCGTGTGCAACTAGCGGACACTGTATCGGTCATGCAAGTGAATTAATTCAAATGGGTAAACAAGACGTTGTGTTTGCAGGTGGTAGTGAAGAATTACACTGGGCAATGACTGCAATGTTTGATGCGATGACTGCATTATCTTCTAAATACAATGATGCGCCTGAAACTGCTTCTAGAGCTTATGATAAGACTAGAGATGGCTTTGTAATAGCAGGTGGTGGTGGAGTTTTGGTGCTTGAAGAATACGAGCATGCAAAAGCAAGAGGTGCAAACATATATGCTGAATTAACAGGCTATGGCGCGACTTCTGACGGGTATGATATGGTAGCCCCATCTGGTGAAGGTGCTGTTAGATGTATGAAAATGGCTTTAGCAACTGCTAAGAATAAAATGGACTACTTAAACACTCACGGAACTTCAACTCCTGTTGGAGATATAACAGAACTTAGAGGTGTTGGAGAAGCATTTGGTGCTGAGGTACCAAAAATAAGTTCTACTAAATCCCTTTCTGGTCACCCACTAGGTGCTGCTTCAGTTCATGAGGCAATTTATAGTTTAATCATGATGAAAAATAATTTTATCACAGCTTCAGCTAACATCACTGAAATGGATGATGAAGCAAAAAAATTCCCAATCGTTACTAAAACTGAAACAGATGTTAAATTAAACTCTGTTATGTCTAACAGCTTTGGTTTTGGTGGAACAAATGCAACTTTAATTTTTGAAAAGGTCTAAATGAGTTTAATGAAAGGCAAAAGAGGATTAATCATGGGCGTTGCCAATGAAAGGTCTATCGCTTGGGGTATTTCGCAGAAACTTGCAGAAGCTGGAGCTGAACTTGCATTCACTTATCTTGGTGATGCATTAAAGAAAAGAGTAATCCCTTTAGCAGAAAAATTAAATTCAAAAGCTACATTTAGTTGTGATGTTGAGAATAAAGAAGAAGTAATAAAACTTTTTGAAGATATTAAATCTGAATGGGGACAAATAGATTTTGTAGTTCACGCAGTTGCATTTTCAGACAAATCAGAATTGTCTGGTGAGTATTTAAATACTACTAGAGAAAACTTTTTAAGAAGTATGTTAATCTCATGTTTTTCATTTACAGAAGTTGCAAAAGAAGCATCTAAATTAATGAAAGAGGGTGGAAGCCTGTTAACCTTAACTTACGAATCTACTAAAGCTATTCCAAATTATAACGTAATGGGTGTTTGTAAATCAGCTCTTGAGGCAAGTGTTAAGTACCTTGCAAGAGATTTAGGAGCTAAAGGCATGAGAGTGAATGCTATAAGTGCTGGACCTATTAAGACCTTAGCAGCCTCTGCTATTGGAGATGCAAAATTCTTATACAAGTGGAATGAAGATCATTCTTTCCTTAAGAGAAACGTAGATATTCATGATGTTGGAAACTCAGCGTTATATCTATTAAGCGACCTTGCAAATGGTGTTACTGGTGAAATTCATTATGTAGATGCTGGATACAACAAGGTTGGAATGCCAGATCCTAAAAATATTACTTAAAATATAGTTAAATTTAGTTAAAAAAATTTGGAAGAATTTTTTAGACTTAATAATTTATATTTAAAAAAAATAAGACATAAGCTAAGATTTTGAATGATTTTTGTAAAAAATCTTGCTTCTGTTTTGAGTCAAGAATGGTCATCAACTGAAAAGTATCCTGGAGTAAGGTGGAAATTTTTAATTGATGCAGATTTTGATGGTAGTTCTGGTTTATCCCTTGGTTTTGCTGAAATAGCACCTGGTGGAGATTTAACCCTTCATTATCACTCACCAGCGGAAATATATGTAGTTACCAATGGTACAGGAATTTTAAATAAATCAGGTAAACTTGAAACAATTAAAAAGGGTGATGTAGTTTATATAGCTGGAAATGCTGAACATGCCTTAAAAAATAATGGAAAAGAAACCCTTGAGTTTTATTGGATTTTTCCGACAGATCGTTTTTCAGAAGTAGAATACTTTCCAGCAAAACAAAAGAGTGTGTAAGGTTTTTAATAAAAGCCCCATAAAAAAAACCCCCAGAACTTTCATTCCAGGGGTTTAGAATTTTAATTTAAAAATTATTCAGCAGCTTGTTTCATAGAAAGTTTAACTTTACCTCTATCGAAACCAATCACTTTAACTTTTACTTCATCGCCTTCTTTAACAATATCAGTAACTTTTTCTACTCTTTTAGTGGCAAGTTCTGAAATGTGAACAAGACCATCTTGTTTTCCTAAGAAATTTACAAATGCACCAAACTCCATAATCTTCATTACTTTACCTGAGTAAATTTTATTTAGTTCAGCTTTTGCTGTGATGTCTTTGATCATTTGCATAGCAATGTTTCTAGACTCTTCGTCCGGAGCAGCAACAGTGACCACACCTTCATCGTTTACATCTAGTTTAGCGCCTGATTTTTCAACAATCTCTCTAATCGTTGCTCCACCTTTTCCAATTACAGCTGCAATATCTTTTTTATCAACAGTAATTTGTTCCATTTTTGGAGTGTGTTCACCAACATCAGCTCTTGATTCACTTAAAGCTTTATTCATTTCACCTAAGATATGAATTCTTCCTTCTTTTGCTTGTTTTAAAGCCTGCTCCATGATTTCAAATGTGATACCCGTAATTTTAATATCCATTTGAAGCGAAGTAATTCCATCTTTAGTTCCGGCAACTTTAAAGTCCATATCTCCAAGGTGATCTTCATCACCTAAAATATCTGACAAGACACTAAAGTCATCGCCTTCTTTAATTAACCCCATTGCAATACCTGCAACTGGCTCTTTAATTGGCACTCCAGCATCCATAAGTGCAAGAGATGCACCACAAACACTCGCCATTGATGAAGAACCATTGGATTCTGTAATTTCTGATACTATTCTGAAAGTATATGGAAACTCTTCCTTTGGGGGTAATGAAGAGTTAATTGCTCTCCATGCTAATTTTCCATGACCAACTTCACGTCTTCCAGTTCCAATTCTTCCAGTTTCACCAACTGAGAAAGGAGGGAAGTTGTAATGAAGCATAAATCTTTCTCTATGCTGTCCATCTAAACTTTCCAATCTTTGTTCGTCATCAGATGTACCTAAAGTGGTAACCACAATCGCTTGTGTTTCACCTCTAGTAAATAGAGCTGATCCGTGAGTTCTTGGTAAAACACCAACTTCACACTCAATAGCTCTTACATCAGCTAAACCTCTGCCATCAATTCTTTTTTTATTTTTAAGAATATCAGTTCTAACAATTTTCTTTTCAAGATTTTTTAATTCATCATTAACATTGAAATCAGAGTAATTTTCATCATCTGCAAAAAGTTTTTTAGCTTTATCAGAAATTTCTGAAATTTGATTTGATCGTTCTTGTTTGTCTATTGTTGCAAAAGCTTTAGTTAAATCTTCTGTAAAGTTTTCTTCAAGTTTTTTCTTAACTTCCGATAAATCTTTTTTCTCAACAGTCCATTCTGGTTTCCTGCATTCTTTTGCAAGTTCCTCGATCATTTCGATTACTGGAACAAAACCTTCGTGACCAAACTTAACTGCATCTAACATTACTTCTTCTGTTAAACCTGACGTTTCTGACTCAACCATCAGCACAGCATCTTTAGTACCAGCTACAACTAAATCTAAAGTAGAGTTTTCTAACTCAGCTTTTGATGGGTTTAATATGTATTTTCCATCAACTAAACCAACTCTTGAAGCACCTACAGGTCCCATAAATGGCATTCCTGAAATGGCTAATGCAGCTGATGAAGCTGTAATTGCTAAAATATCTGGTTGATTGTCTTTATCATATGAAATTACAGTTGGTAACAACTGAACTTCATTTTTGAATTCACTTGGAAACAAAGGTCTGATGGGTCTATCAATTAATCTTGAAATCAATTGTTCACTTTCAGTTGGTCTTGCCTCTCTTTTAAAATATCCACCAGGAATTTTACCACCTGCATAATATTTTTCTTGGTAATTTACAGACAGAGGAAAATAATCCATATCTGGATTTACTTTTTTGGCTCCTACTACTGTTGCTAAAATAACTGTTTCACCACATGAAGCAATGATTGCTCCGTCTGCTTGTCTTGCTACTTTACCTGTTTCTAAACTTATCTTCTTACCTGCTACTTCAATTTCCTTCTTGTATACTTTGAACATCTATTTTCCGTTTCCTTCTGTCTATTTTCTTAAATTTAATTGAGTTAATACATTTTTGTAAGAATCAAATTTATTTTTCTTTAAATATTCTAACAATTTTTTTCTTCTATTTACTGCTCTTAATAATCCAACTGAAGAGTGTTTATCTTTTTTGAATTGTTTAATGTGTGCTGAAAGAGTTTCAATTTTTCCTGTTAATAATGCAATTTGTACTTCTGAAGAACCAGTGTCCTTCTCGTGCATTTTTAATTCTTCTGCTTTTTTCGTCATACTATTTATTTTCCTATTTATTTGTTTGTTTTATTAAGTTTTCTATTTTTTCTGCGTACTCAAATGAGTCGTCTTTAGCAAAAAGTATTTTTGGTAAATATTTCATAATTATTTTTTTAGATAAGGCTTTTCTAATTAAGAAAGAATATTCTTTTAATTTTTTAATAACTAGCTCCGTATCTTTACCACCTAATGGTAATACGTAAGCTTTTGCAATTTTAAGGTCTTGACTCATTTTTACTTCAGTAACCGTTATAGTGTTAGTTTCTAAATTTGGGACCTTAGCTTCATTTCTGGCAAAAATCATGCCTAAAGATTGCCTAATCATCTCTCCAACACGCAATTGTCTCTGTGATACTGGTTTTCCTATTCTATCAGCCATTATACTGTTCTATCCGTTGTAGTCGTACTAAAGGCCTCTATTGTATCGTTTTTCTGGAAATCGATAAAGTCCTTAAGCGTTATTCCACACTCTTGGCCATTACTAACCTGTTTTGCCTGATCTTTTTCTCTAAAAATAGTACTTATTTTACCCGTATAAATAATTGCTCCATCTCTTACTACCCTAGCACTTGCGCCACTAGTTATTTCACCTTCAGTTACTTTTGAGCCTGCAACTTTTCCTGTACCTGAAACTTTGAAAATTTCTAAAATTTGAGCTGTACCAATAATTTTTTCCTGAACATCTGGAGCAAGAAGTCCTGACATTCTTAATTTAATATAATCCAAAACTTCATAAATAATATTATAAGAAGAGATTACAATTTTTTCATTTTCTGCTAATTTTTTTGCTTCCTTACTTGGTTTAACATTGAATGCAATTAGTGCAGCGTTAGATGCTTTTGCTAAAGTTACATCTGTTTCTGTTACCATTCCAATATCAGATAAAATTATTTTAGGTTTTACTTCATCATGGGTAATTTGATTAATCGCACTTTTGATTGCCTCTGCAGATCCATGAACATCTGATTTTACGATAATATTTAATTCTGCAGCTGACTTATCAGCAAAAGCTGAGTCTTGAGTCGCAAAAGTTAAAGGACTTCCACCAGTTTTGCTTTCTTCTGCTCTATTCTGACTTAATGTTTTTGCCTCTTTTTCTGAATCTAGTACAATAAAATCATCTCCAGATTTAGCCGCTCCATTAATTCCAAGAATTTCAACTGGCATTGATGGTGGTGCTTCATTAACATTTTCTCCTTTATCATTAATTAAAGCTCTTACTTTTCCCCATTTTAATCCACTAACAAAGAAATCACCTTTTTTAATTGTTCCAGATGTAACCACAACTGTTGCAACAGCTCCTCTGCCAATATCAATTTTAGATTCTAAAACAATTCCTGTAGCTTTAGATTCAAAGTCAGTTTTTAAGTCTAAAATTTCTGCTTGTAGAACAATCGACTCTACTAACTTATCTAAATTTTTTTTATTTTTTGCAGAAATTTCAACCATTAAAGTATCTCCCGATAGATCTTCTGCAATAAGTTCGTATTCTAAAAGTTGGTTCTTTATTTTTTGTGGATCTGCTTCAGGTAGATCACACTTGTTAATTGCTACAACTATTGGAACGTTCGCAGCTTTTGCATGTTTTATAGATTCAATTGTTTGAGGTTTAACACCATCATCTGCAGCAACTACTAATACTACAACGTCTGTTAATTTTGATCCTCTAGCTCTCATTTCTGTAAATGCAGCATGACCTGGTGTATCAATAAAAGTCAGTTTATTAGATTCGTGTTGTATTTGGTAAGCTCCAATGTGTTGTGTTATTCCACCAAATTCACCAGAGACAACATTCGCACTTCTTAAAACATCTAATACCGAGGTCTTTCCATGATCCACGTGGCCCATCACAGTTACGATTGGTGGTCTATTCTTTAAATTTTCAGATCTAGACTCTTTTATTTTTTGAATAATTTCTTCTGCTTTTGTTTCTCTAATCGGATTGTGACCAAATTCTTTTACTAAGTATTCAGCAGTATCTGCTGCTAATGTTTGATTGATAGTAACCGTAACACCCATTCCAAATAAATGTTTAATTACATTGCTTGATTGCTCAGCCATTCTGTTAGATAGTTCTCTCACTGTTATTGCTTCAGGAATATTCACATCTCTCTTTACGGGCTTTAAGCTTTCTTGAATTTCTTCTTTAGTAAGTTCTCTATTTTCTTTTAATTTTGCTCTTTTAAGCGAAGCCATACTTCTTGATCTTGCTTCAATCTCATCACTTAATGCTCTTGATACTGTTAATTTTAATTCTCTTTTTTTAGTTTCGGGTTTACCTGTATCCCCTTTTAATCTTCTAGTTGCTCTTTGTTCAGCTAACTTACGTTTTTCATAATCATTAGTTATTGGAGAAGCCGGTTTAGGTGCTGATGTGGTTCTTGGAGGGAAACTACTTGTTGTTGATACTGCTGGTTTTGACCTAACACTAGCAGGTCTAGTAAAGTTACTTCTAGGTGCGAATTTGCTGGGCTTTTTTTCAATTACAACGGAATTTTTACTTTGAGTTTTTGCTAACTCTATATTCTCTATCGATTTCTTGGCTATGCCAGACAGTGTTAATTTTGTTTTTTTGTTTTCCATATTTCATTACTCAATCTTTGTAAATTATGCTTCTTGCAGACATAATTAATTCATCCGCTTCTGTTTTTGATAAAGCAAAATCTTCAAGGTATCCTTGAATCTTAATTCTTTCACCTTTCACAACATCATAACCACCTGTTAATTCATCAGAGGCAAGGTCTGCAAAATCTTCTAATTTTAAAATCTTTTGCTCTCCTAAAGTAACTAACATTCCAGGGGTCAGTCCTTTGTGATTTATAAGATCATCTTGAAGTCCCAAATCTTTAATTCTTTGAGTAATATCTTCTTGATCTTTTTGGTAAAACTCTTTTGCTCTTTCAATCAAAGCCTTGGCAGTGTCTTCCTCTATACCTTCAATTTTCATTAAATTTTCTGGTGAACTATCTTTAATATCTGAGATTGAAGAAAAACCTTCAGCAACAAGTAATTGTCCTAATGTTTCGTCCAGCTCTAAGTTTTTAACAAAGTTTTCGGTTTTTTCTTTAAATTCAGATTGTCTTCTTTCTGAATCTTCTGCATCAGTCATTATATTAATTTCGTAATTTAATAATTTAGTAGCAAGTCTTACGTTTTGACCTCTACGACCAATTGCTTTACTTAAATTTTCTTCTGTTAAAATTACATCTAATTTTTTTGCAACACTATCAACGTTTACTCTTTGAACTTCAGCTGGTGACAATGCATTTGAAACTACTATTGCTGGATCTTCAGACCAATTAACAATATCAATTTTTTCACCTTGTAATTCGTTAACCACTGCTTGAACTCTTGATCCTCTCATTCCAACACAAGCTCCTACTGGATCTAATGAAGTATCAACTGCTTTAACACAGATTTTTGCTCTACTTCCAGGATCTCTTGCTGATGATTTGATTTCAATTAAACCATCATAAATTTCAGGAACCTCTTGAACAAATAATTTTTCCATAAATTTTGGATGTGCTCTTGATAAAAATATTTGTTGTCCTCTAGCTTCTCTTTTAACATCATAACAGTAAGCTTTAACTCTATCTCCAGCTTTAATGTTTTCTCTAGGGATCATTTCATTTTTTTGAATAATTGCTTCAGTTCTACCTAAATCAACTATCACATTTCCAAACTCTAGACGTTTAACAATTCCACTTAGAATTGAGTCTTTTTTATCTATAAAATCATTGTATTGTCTTTCACGTTCTGCTTCTCTTACATTAAAACTAATAACTTGTTTTGCTGTTTGTGCAGCTATTCTTCCAAAATCAAAAGAGGGAAGCGGTTGTAAAATTTCGTCACCAATTTTTTTATCTTTGTTGACTTCATTTAAAATGATTGCATCTTGAAGATTAATTTCTGTATTTGTATTTTCTGGCTTTTCTACAACAATTAATTTTCTGAAAATTCCAATATCGCCACTTTCTCTGTCTATTAAAACTTTAATTTCATTGTCCTGTCCAAATTTTGATTTGGCAGCTTTTGCAATTCCAGTTTCCATGGAATCTATAATTAATTCTTTATCTATAGACTTTTCTAAAGCAACTGCTTCAGCAATTCTTAATAATTCTAATTTATCTGATCTTCTATTTAACATAAGTTTATTAGCTCCAAAAAAAAATGGGCTAAAGCCCATTCTGTAATTTCAATAATGTAAGGGCAATATATAAAGATTTTTTTTTAATTCAATAGCAACTATTTAGAAAAAACGTCTTTTTTATCAGTTTTTTCCCATGAAAATGAGCCGTTAGCTTCAGGCACTCTTCCAAAATGACCATAAGCTGCTGTTTTTTCATAAATAGGTTTATTTAAGCCAAGCATTTCTCTTATACCTCTTGGGCTTAAATCAAAATTTTCTGAGATCTTTTCTGTTACAAATTTATTTTTTTCTAAATCATTATCAAATAAATCTACATAAATTGATAAAGGTTTAGAAACTCCAATTGCGTATGCTAGTTGAATTAAACATTTTTCAGCAATGTTAGATGCAACAATATTTTTAGCAATATATCTTGCTGCATAAGCAGCTGATCTATCAACTTTAGTTGGATCTTTACCAGAGAAAGCTCCTCCACCATGAGGTGCTGCTCCACCATAAGTATCTACAATAATTTTTCTACCTGTTAAGCCACAATCCCCATCTGGGCCACCAATTACAAAATTTCCGGTTGGGTTTATATATAATTCTTCTTCATTAAAATCTTTCAAAAACTTTTCTGGAATTGATTTTAATAAATAAGGTTTTAATAATTCTCTAACTTTAGCTTGATCTACATCTGCTGAGTGCTGTGAAGATATAACAACTGATTTTACTTTGGTTGGTTTTCCATCTACATACTCAAACGTGACTTGACTTTTTGAATCTGGCTCAATATTTTTTAATTTTCCAGATTTTCGATCTTCCGCCATTAATCTCAAAATCTTATGAGAATAATGAATTGGTGCTGGCATTAATTCTTCAGTTTCGTTACAAGCATAACCAAACATTATTCCTTGGTCACCCGCTCCCTCATCTTTATTACTTGATGAGTCCACACCCATGGCTATATCAGCAGATTGTGCATGAAGGTGGCTTTCTATTTTTGTAGCTTCTCTCCAAGTAAAACCATCTTGATCGTACCCTATATCCTTGATGCATTCTCTTACTTTTTGAATAAGATCTTCTTCTTTGATGCTCGGTCCTCTTACTTCTCCAGCTAAAACAACTTTATTTGTAGTGGTTAAAGTTTCACATGCTACTCTTGAAAAAGGATCACCTGAAAGAAAGCTATCCACAACCATATCAGAAATACGATCTGACACTTTATCTGGATGTCCTTCAGAAACAGACTCGCTTGTAAATAAAAAATTTTTTAAATTACTCATGTATAATTTTCTTAAATGAAAAAATTAAAAAAATATATAATAAAATAAGTATAAAAAATATCTTATCCCCATAATTCATATAAGGTGTAGATTTAAGGATTTTACTCTCTTTAAAA
>Ga0209716_1002315_pt1 | contig 12695 bp, 11 predicted proteins | sample COGITO_mtgs_1205_FD_184811 | JGI IMG/M metagenome (GOLD analysis project Ga0209716, IMG submission 184811) | Pelagic marine microbial communities from North Sea - COGITO_mtgs_120531 (SPAdes) (version 2) | ecosystem: Environmental > Aquatic > Marine > Epipelagic ...
TTAAAATAATCACCACCAACAAAATCACCATCAGCACCGTCCATCCAAATTGTAGCTCCACCAGCATACTCTTCTATTGCTACAGTGGAATTAGCACTCTTTACGCCAAAAGTACCTGCTACGTCTAATTTATACGTAGGACTAGTCGTTCCGATACCAACGTTGCCTGAGCTTGTAAGTCTCATAACCTCGCCAACATCTCCAGTTGTTCCTCCATCATCAGTCAAAAATGATAATGACGATAGATTACTTCCTTCTGTAATGTTCCTTATATAGCTGTCAGAATTACCACTTCTAAAATGTAATTGTGAGTAAGTGTTTGCTGTAGTGTTTTCATTTTCTATCTGTATTCCTGCGTTATTAGTATTATTGCTATATAATGAATTATCATCATATGAAACATGCAATACGTTATCAGGACTAGAAGTTCCTATACCAACGTTACCATCAATAGAAACATTTCCAGTATGGTCAGTTTCCACATAGTCAAATGCCTCTACAGTATCTAATCTACCTTCTACAGCATCAATATCTGAGGCATTGGTTGATACACCAGAAGCATTAGTAGCTATATCTGAAGCATTAGTAGCTATATCTGAAGTGTTAGTAGATATACCCGAAGCATTAGTGGATATGTCTGAAGCGTTATCACCTATAAGAGTAGATGTAGTTGTAGCAAAGTTAGGATCATCACCTAAAGCAGCAGCCAACTCATTAAGAGTGTCTAAAGCTTCAGGAGCAGTATCAACTAAGCTAGCAACCTGTGTGTTTACATACCCTTCAGTAGCCAAATCATTAGGTAAGTTAAGTATCTGAGAATCTCCAGAAGTAGAGTTCCAGTCAGCGTTAACGTTAACTTCAGCACCATCTTCTATACCGTCTAATTTAGTTTGTATAGCATCTACGCTACCAAGTTTGTCAGCAGGAATAAGAGACGTATCATCTCCTTTAGCCCACTGAGCTACTTGTGCGCTCCCAGAACCAAAGTCTTGTGGGTCTAGCCCTGGGAATAAATCTTTTAAATTTGGCATAATTATATTTTTTTTAGTTTAGACCGATTATATTCCAGCCTAAGGTTTTGTTAACATATATTAATGTAAAAGAAGCAGTAGCATCATTAAGCACTAAGTTATCTGTATAACTCCCTTGAAGAACGTTCCCACTTAAACCAATCTCATTATCTATATTACCAGATAAGTTTGATACGTGAACAACATCTCCAGAGCTAGGAGTTGAAGGTAAGTTAGCTACAAGGCTACTAGTTCCATCAGTAAACACATTGATAGTGTTAGACTGCAAATTAGAGTCCACACCACTAAGTAGTTTAGTTGATACCGATAAGTCTATGTTACTAGAGGTAGATGTAGTAGCTCCAGAAATAAGAGTATATTCAAATACAGCATTATCAATAGTTAAGGCATCAGTTAGTTTATAAACCTTGTAGCCGTCTTGAGTGCTTAAATCAAATTCCTCGATATCTTCTAAACCTAAATCATTCTTAATTCCAGTTAATGAATAGTTATCGTCAATTAATATATAAATAAAGTCATTAGCATTACCATTAATAACCAACTCCTGTCTACTTGGATCAACCTGAGGGAAACTAGAGTTCCACAAAGAAAGATCAGTGATCTGAGCTGTTGTTAATGATGTGTCTGTCAATACAGCAAATCTAGGTGATTTTACTGAGTTAACTTCTGTTCTATTAAATATGGTAGTAGTTACACTATTATCAGCTGCCTGAACGTAATTGATTACGCTTACGATAGCTATAAAGTCATCCCCACTATCTACTGTTACTACATTGCCAGATATAGAACCATCTGAGTCAGAAGCTAAACTATAGTCAACACTACTAAACTGCCATCCATTTGAATTAGGATAAGTAGCGGATAGTGTTATAGTTCCAGCATCATGAAGCTCATATATGTTATTCTGAGGCTCTATAGCAAATCCAGAGTAAGTAAGTGTAGGTGAAGCTTCAGGAGCAGTACGAGAACCATTGCTCTCCATTCTAACCTTTAAGATCACGTTGCCGATATAGAAATCAGTCCCCATCTCATTAAGTTCACTAATATCTACAGACTCAACAGTTTGAATATAAACATTGAATCCATTACTCTCTAGATTGATATATTGATCGTAATCAACATCTAATATTCTTTGTACTTCTGCTACCATTGCATCTCTAGTCTCTCTAGTATCAGCATTGACCTCAGAACGTGTAACAGATTTGATTCCTACATAGTAGTCGTAAGAACTACCTTGAGCCGTTACAGCAGCCTCCTTTATATCATTAGAGTCTATCTCAACACAGATATAAGGGTAAGGTGTATTATCTATAGGTTTACTTTGTATAATAGTATTCCAAGTAGATGGTATGTAAGGTACTGAAGCAGTGTTAAACTGAGCTCTAAGTTTCCTTACTATTGCGGTTTTTAATTGTGCAGTTCCTAACATTATATTATTCTTTCTATTATTAATTCAGCAGTAAACTTGAATGCAGGCTGTAGTATATCTACAATCTGATACTTATCCTCATCACCTTCACGTTGTATGGTGTGGTCTTCAGTAAGCAATTCAACATCTCTTGCGTCACATATTATTCTCTTTACTTGTACCGATCTGTATCTTCCCATGTAGTCAGTTCTTACACTAGGTAAGTCTTCTACGCAGCCCCAAAATTCTATATCTTCTTGAGCACTGTAAATAGGAAGTCCATCATCGTCATAGGCTTGATCTCCTTGAGACCTATTAGATCGAGCAATAAAATACTCTTCTCTATGACCTATGTTTTTTCTATCGAATCCCATGATTATCTAACTCCGTGGTATCCGAAGACTTTAAAGGGTGATAAGAAGCTTCTCCAATTTGTTGAAACCTTTTCTGTTCTTGAATGGTATAATTCAGCTACTAAAGCTAATACACCTGGCTTTACTAATGAAGCATCTATTCCAGCAGTTGTATAAGTGATAGTCACTTTATCTGCTGAGGATTGCTCTAATTTAAAGAGGGGATTATCCAGCCCCTCTACAGTGTAGTCTACGTCAACAGCCATGGTCTCACCATCAATTAGAACTAAGTCTACTTGCGCGATGGGAGCGTAGCGTAAGTTAATAGCTTCGCATATATTGTCGAAGTACTCACGTCTCTGTTTTGACACGATGTCACTGTTAAGATATCTTTCCGCACGTATTCTAGCGTTTGGAATAATGCTGTTTATAAAGTCATCATCTCTGCTGTTAGTTATTCTTAGATAGTTCTTAACCTCTAATAAAGTAACAGGCTCTGTGATGCCAATAGTACTTATAATTTTATTGTCCATAATTCTTTGGTTTTTATCCTACCAGGGGAGGATTATAATATAGCCCCCTCCGAAGAGGGAGCATATATCAATTAATATTAAGCGTTCAATGCAAGGATTGCATGAGCGAAAGTTCCGTTTTGGATAGCGTCAGGCTTACCAACAACAAGAGCGAAACGACCATAAACTTTTAAGCTTACGTTGTTTCTTTCCCAGTCATCACCAGTATAACCCATCTCCATTTTCATACCTTCACGAGTTACAAACTTAACCTCAGAACGGTCAAAGATGTAAAACTCACCAGCAGCAACAGCAGGCACTTCAATTAGCTCAGCTCCACCTAAGAAAGAACGTACTTTTCCAGTAGCGTCTACAGTAGATTGTAATTGGTAGTGTCCGTCAGTTCCTTTGATACCTTGTAACTTAGCAATTAAAGCTGGGTTAACAAATACAACTTTTTCACCAGTGAAGTTGATCCCTTTGAAAGATGCAACAGCAGCGTTGATTACGTCGATTTCGTTAGCAGCAGTACCGTAAGAATCAGCTAGAGATCCGAAGAAAGTTTCGAAACCAGCTTGGTCACTTGGAGCTTTCCAAGACTCGATACCTTTAAGAGCATCTGCTCCACCAGCACCATTTAAGATTTGTCCGTTGATAGTGTCAACTAGGTAACCTCTCATGTCTTCTCTGAAGTAGTTTTCAAGAGCAACAGTATCAGCTAACTCTTCACGTGGCACAGTTAAGATGTGACCCATTGTGATGTAAGGAGTTTGTTGGTCAGCTACAGATAAGCTAGACTTTCCAAAAGCAGCACCTTTAAGTTTACCACCAGCGTTGTTAGTTGCAGCACCTGCAGAAGAGAAACGGTAAGAAGTACCAGTTCCAGTCTTAGCAGAAAGATACTGAGCAGCAGTAGATTGGTGAGGGTTAAACTCGATAGATGACTGACGGTCTTCTTTAGAAGGCGTAGAAGAAGCAGCAGCAGCAGAAAGACTTACAGTAGAAGTATTCTTTACTTCGAAAGTAGCAGTTGCATTTTTAGATTCCATTACTTCTTTAGCAGAAGCGTCTAACCATGATTTGAATTCGTTTGTTGGCATAATTTCAGTTGATTTAGTGTTTAAGTTTTTAACCTCGTTAGAGAGATCGTCGATTGATTTTTGTACTAGTTCAAGAGCAGCAGTGTCTACTTTCCCTTCAAGTACTTCATTGATTTGTGCAGATTTAGCTTCTAATTCGCTAGTAAAGTCTACAGATTTTGCTTCGATTGCATTGTTAGCAGTCTCTACAGCTTTAGCTTCTAAGTTAGCTACTACTTCTTGTGGATTCAAGTTTTCCATAATAAAAATTAATTGTTAGTTAGTGCCTCGTTTAAGGCGTTTAAAAATTCAAGATTAGCATTAACCTCATCATCTATTGCTGGCTCAGTGTCGGTTTCCAACGGCTGAGTAGCAGACTTATAAAGTTCAGCTAGTTTTAATAATTCAGCCTCATTTTGAAGCTTCATTTTTTTGTCACCAATATTCTTGGCAAGCATTTCAAAGCGTTCAACAGTGTCGTCAACGACATCGTCTTGGCTTATATTTTTAACCTCTAAAAGTTTAGCTTCTGGGTTCATAGGAATAGCTACAGGGCTAATCTCAAACAACTTGAGTTCAGACAAGTCTCTACCACCATGACCATTACTATCCCCCTTAACTACAGCGTAGCCAATAGAGAATGAATCAACGACACCGTCCTTCATCAACTGCTTGTACTCTTGAGCACGATCAGTCTTAGACAGGTATCCTTTGAATAGCAATCCAGTTGCATCTTCCTTCATTTCAGTTACTCTTCCAATAGGCTTGTTCTGGTCGTGATTAGCTACCATAATAACACTACCTCCGTTTTCAGAGATAGTCTTACTAAAAGCACCTTTTTTAATCACGTCACCGCCTCGGTCTACGTTATCAAAGATTGCTCCGTATCCAGTTATTTCACCCTCTACGTTTAATGTACCTTTGACTTCGAACGTTTTAAATTCTATCATTTCTTATCGTCTTTTTTAGGTTTATCTTTCTTATCTTTGTCCGCTTCCTGATTTGGAGCTTGTCCATTCATGTCAGTTATCTCATCGTCATCTTTAACAATAGCTTGAGTAAATCCAACATACATATCTTCACCAGTAAAGTCTCCTAATTTTCCAACCTTTGGTAGGTTAGCCATTTCACGAGCTTCATTGATAGTTACCATACCAGCAGCTTCTTTGATTGCTTTGAATCTAGTAAGCTTACCCTCTTGTATAGCGTCTACGTGAGATAGATCGAAATCTAACCATACGTCACCAAACTGAGGTGCAAGCCAAGCATTAAGTCCATTCTTAAGCTCTTCTAACATAGGTGTAACACAGTTCTCCCACAAAGCTAACCTTGCTTCCTTACCATTCTGATACGTAGAATCTTTTAGTCCTATTAACTGAGATGGGAAATTTAATACGTTACATATGTCCTGTGCAGATTGCTCTAATTGTTCAAATAACATTAAAGCCTCTAGTCCGCTTGATACGTCAATAGCATCTAGGTTAGCATCAATGATTGGAATGTTTCCAGTATTGTTGTTACCTTGAGCTTGCTTACGTAGCTTATCCTTAAGTTGGTCTAATGCTTCAGGTGAGAACTCAATCTCGTTATCCTTATTAATAAGAATCTTCTGAGCACCTTTATTTTGCTGATACCATAACAAACTAGCCTTAGCATCATTATAGATCTGTATAGATTCTAATGCAGCTCTAAATGGAGACTGTCCAAATAACCAGTTGTCTTCTTGATTGAAGTCGGGGTTAGCTGATCTCATCCACATTACGTCACTAGCTGGAATCTCTTGAGCACTATTATCAGTGTCCATAAGAAAGCCAGAAATGTTTCTACCGTTACCAGATACAACTTGTAATTTAGAAGTAGGTAGCATATACATACTATTGTACTTATTGCTATTTATACCAGTTCCATATTCACCAGTAATAAAAGAGTTACCTTCTAATAAGTAGTGAGTTGTAGCAGCTTCAGTTAAATCGCTAAACTTCTGTAACGGGTTAGGCTTGTACAATAGTTGAGCTAATAGGGGAGATTGAATCTTCTCTCCTTTAGAGTTGTAGGCGCACCATTTAGCCTTAGCTACGTTTTTAGCTATCATGTTGACTATAGAAAATACTACAGGATTCTTTTGGTATCCCTTCTCTATGTAAGTCTCTAAATTAGCATCGTAATGGTTAACAGAGCCTATACGTTCAAGGAATAATCTAGATTGGCGGTCACCAAATTCTAGAGCTCCCTTCTTAGGCTTTTGTCTGCCTTTAAAGTAATCAAATATACTTGCCATTTTAATAAATTTTTACAGTTCGTTTACCAGTAAATCTAGAGAGAACGTAACGCAGGCTATCAACTAAATGATCAGGTCCTTCGTATTTATTCTCCATTAAGTTACCGTCTTTATCTTGTTTGTATCTGTATGTGAGGAACTCGTTTAATAAGTTCTTAGAACGCTCAGTAATATATAGAGTAGTCTCGTTAACCAAGTCTATTCCACGCTTAATACTATCAGGTCCTTTTTTACACTTCAGGATACTTAATCCTTTACTTCTTAACTCTCTTATTGTCTGAGGAAAGTTATAATCAGCGTATATCATAGCGTCATACTCTCTCAGAGCGTCGTAGATGTCCGATATTTCTAAATCGGGCTCATACAGTATCTCATCCACAATAAACTCGTTAGAATCGTTCCTATACAGTCCTACGGCTGCGTTAGGGTCTACGTTACCAAAGTCAAGTCCAATACCGCATAATTGAAAACCTTCAAATGCTTTATCGTCTTTTCTAAATCCATCTTCTGGATTACCTTCAATAACCTTGTAGTCTTTGATGCAAGCCCCATGCACCTGACCCCATTCTCCAAGTCCGTAGACTTTCCATTCATTCATCATATAATCTGAACGAGTAGATTGTAGCTCTAGGTCTTTAAAGTATTGTAGTTGTACATCACTAAGGGCTTCGTTATCTTTAAAGTTAACTACTAACTGGTCGTGTATAACATCGTCCATTATGTAGTCATTATACCAGAAAGGTCCAGATGGATTCCATGATAATATCACTTCATTCTCTGTACGTCTCTCTAACTGTGTATATACTTCAAACGATACTCGGTTAGCCTCATCAATAAACAAACGTTCACGACGAGGTCCACGAGCCTTAGTTTCATCTTCTAGTCCAACAAACTCAATTATAGAACCATTCTTTAATTCATATATAGATTCACTCTTCTTCCAGCATTCTGGCTTCCAAGCATCTCTTGATAATAGGATGTTACGTAAATCACGAACAGCACCCTTCTTAAGGTTAGCTAGTGTATTCGAAGCTACAGTAATCCGAGAACCTGGAGTGTCTACTGCATCTTGATACAATTTTGCTAATACGTTAAATGTCTTGCCAGAGGAAGAACCTCCGTAGATAGCTTTGATTCTCTTGTCGAGACCAAGTATCTTATTAAAGCAAGTAGTGGGTTGCCATCCAGCCATAATTATCCTGTTTTATCTGTCTTTTCTTTATAAACTGTGAAGATAGGTCTATCAGCTTCAAACTTATCGCTAGCCTCTCTATCTTGAGCTCTAACTTCTAGTCCTTCTAGCTTAGCTATCATCATCAGTATCTGTGCAGCTCCTTTAGGATCATCTCCCTTGAGTGCATTGTATTGATGTTCTAATTGGATTATACGCTTAGTACGTCTATCCTTAATTTGGTCTTCTCTTACCGAAGTACATCTTTCCCATCCCTTCTTCCAGTACTCATGAGCAGTTCTTTCACTCTTCACTTTCGGGAAGGTGTCTAAAAACCACACAGTAAACTGAGCTCTAGTTGGGTCATATCTCTGAACGTAATCAGCAGAATCTAATATCCTCTTTTCTTGTTCAGCATCTGTACCTTTGCTGTAAGAACTTCTAGGTGTCTTTTTCATATCTTTCTTTTTAATATAGCCCCTCCGAAGAGAGGCTTATATATTATCTAGTATTTTACTAGCTCATTTAATTTCTCTTGCCTAGCATCACAGCCGCAATCCTTCACTACAGCCTTAACAATGGCTTTAATTCCAGTGGCTTTTGTGAATCTAGCAAGCGTATCTCCTAATCCTCTATCCTTCTTGTTCATCTAAATAAAATTGAATTATATCACTTACGTTATCTACTATCTCGTTACCGTCTGTCAGTATCTTGATAGGAGTAGCAGCCTGATCGGCATCTGCTTGTTCTAGAGTCTCTTGTAGTACAACTACACAGCTGTTACCACTAGTAAACTCAAAAATTTGTTGATATGTAAATTTTGTCATAATTATAATTTAAATTAAGAACATGAAGTTCCTGAATAGTTAATTCCTGGTTGTCCAGCCTTGAAACAAGCCGTCTGTATACCAGATACGATAGTTCCATTACATAGTTCTTGAGAACCGAATCCTAATGAAGTACCTGTTTCACAGTTAACTAGGTCTGGGTTAGGATATGTTATATAACAGGTTACTGGAGTTCCAAGTGCAGAACCATCAGTAATGGCAGGGAAGAATACAGTTGTTATCTGACTACCAGAACTAGTGCCACCGAAGCAGTCAGTAGTTACCATATTACCAGTTTGCATAACAGCAGTCTTGTTACCTGTAGGAGTCCTTAGAGATGATACCGTACAGTTAGCTGCAGAAGTTCCACATCCAATACTTTCATCAACAGGTTGACAAGTTCCAGGAGCAGTCTCTGTAAACACACCACCAGTTAAAGCTATACTCGTATCTCTTACAAATACTGTAGTAGATGGAACATAAGCTGTATTGGTTACGCTCTGACTTCTGGTTTCCGTTTGATTAGGTTGACCAGTTGTGCTCGAAGTAGCGCTTGTTATAGTTACTGTATTGCTTGAACTATAAGTGCCTCCAATCGCATTCGTAGGACTTGTACAGGAAGGTTGATTCCCGTTACCAGTAGGACTAGTCAGCACACTACAAGTGTACGTAGATACAGTAGTCTGAGTTACAGCTGCTGTATTCGTAGTTATAGAGTAAGTTCTATTCCTAGATTGAGTTATTGTTATGTTAGGCTGATCACATTGACTAGCATCACTAGCAGATGTAGGCGACCATGCACTCCAAGCTCCAAAGTTATTAGAAGTCGAAACTCCTCCTCCAGAATTACTCACACTTGTATTGGTAAGAAGATAGCCAGAAGTTCCATCGACATCAGGAATTACAGCATCAGGGAATTGTTTAACTCCACCGATGTAACCTTGCATTTCACTCCCATTAAGAGTAAAAGTTAATTCATTGCCATTAAAAGTTCCAGCCATATCATTCTATTTAATTATTAAACTGGGGTTATATAAAGTATCCCAGGTTGTTGAGTAGTAGGTAGTGTATTAACAAATACTATACGTCTTCCAAAAGTGTCGTTCTGAGTTAGATTGACTTGGTTAGAGTTAGTGCCATCCAAACTTCTCACAACTATACCTATGCTTCTAGAATTAGTAGTATTAGATAAGTAAGGTAGTTCTACATTAATAACACTAGGTCCTGTTCCTGTAATAGGAGCATAACGCCCTCCATTAGGAATAGTACCAGTACCTCCAGTTTCCCACGCTCCATCTGTATCAACAAAGATACTTATAGTTCCTCCAGTAGCAGGTATACCTGCATGAGGTACTTCAACCGTACAGTAACTTCCACTCACACCAGGAGGTGCTACAGTAGAGTTAATGGAGATAGGCACAGTCACATCACCGATAGGATTACCAGCATTAAACACAGGCAGAGACGCAGTCACAGTAAAAGTTACATTACCACCAGCATACGTATATGCAGACAGTGTACAACCTGTACTTGTGAAAGTAGTTCCACTAGCGTAACCTTTATCCTCCGTAGTAGGACTTACAGTTACTCCTGTAAACACCACATTGGAGTCAGAAACACCAAATCGTTGAGATAAAGTATTATTGACTATACGTCCAAAAGGAAGTGACTCCGTTATATTAACAGTAGCTACGTAAGGTTCAGCAGAAACGCTTCCAGTTAACTCTATGTCAGCAGATACTGAAGACCCAGTACTTGGGGCAACAATACTTGTAGACATATTAATACTACCACCTCCAGCGTCAGATGCAGTAAATGCAACAACATTGTTAGTGTCTACGGTTTCAGTAATAGTTAAACTACTAGCATCCATAAAGAATCCCTTTGTAGGGGTTAGTGTATTAGTGTACGATATACGTTGACCATGATTCAGTATAAAAACCTCAGAAGAGTCAATTAAAGATGAATTAGCAACGCTATTAGTAAAGTCAACAGTTATAGAAATTGTATCCGCACCAGCAGCTTGAGCACTACCACTTATAGTTACAGTTCCAGAAGCATCAGCAGCAGGAAAAGTAATCTCTAATGGTAGAAGAACAGTTTCTCCACCTCCAACGGCATTACCTACAGATAGCCAAGCCTCAGACTCAACAGCACTGAAATTACCAGCATTTAGTTCAAATCCATCAGCAGCATAAGTAGTTATGTCGTATACAGCAGTAGTTCCAACTATACCAGTTAAGGTTAAGCTAGTTCTAGATAAAGATACGTTACCTATACTCTCAGACAATGTCAAAGAGACTGTGGACGTTACTAAGTCATCAGGCAAATCAGTAGCAGGACCACCATTGACTGTTATAGTCTCAGTAGCGTCAGCAGCTTGAAATGTAACCTCAACCTCTATATATACAGACGTTCCCATCTGTTCTATACTATTAATAACGACACCTGTAGCAGCAGAAGCACTAAATAAGCTTGCATCTAACTCTTTACCAGTATCTGGAGTTACTATAACGCTCACGAATGAGGTTGTTCCAGGAACACCTCTAAGGTTTCTTGTAGTAGTATTGATAGCAGCATCGGTTACCGCAGAGTCTAATGCAAATGTCAAATCAAAGTCAACATTACCTTCAACAAATGGGTCTACCTCACCAGCCATCCTAAGTTGTTCAAACTCAGAACGTTCAGGTAGCTCTATATCAAAAACTATTTCCAATTCAGAACCTAAGTCCCTAAAGGTTAGGTTAGATACCTGCTCAGCAGTGTCTTCACCATCCTCTAGCAGTTGCCATATACCAGTACCTTGGTTAGTACCGTCGAAGAAACTCATATTCGAAGCAGAAGCCTCAAAGTTTTCGTCTACAGATATTTTAACAACATGATTCGTAACAGAGCCAGGAAGTCCAGTTATCTGAAGTACACCATTAGGTATATCTTCTATAGTTAAAGGGTTAGTGGTAAGTAAAGCTCCAAATTCATCAACACCTTGAGGTACTAATGCTAAGGAGTAAGTTACTTTGCTACTTCTACCCGGAAAGTCATCAGCAACCAAATCTACGTCATATTCATAAAATCCAGGAGTAACAGTTCCATCATCGTTAATGGAGCCGTTATTAGGAGCTATATCAGTTGATTGATTAGGTGCATAGTGTGACATATCAAACTTACCATCTTTAGGTCGATAAGTACCTCCCTTAAATATAAGAGTTTCAGCTTCGATATAGTTATTCCAATCCATTTTTAACTTATGGTGTGGAGCTATCGGATCGCTAGATATGTTTATAAAGTCACCTTCATAAAATCTAAACTCATCTCTATTATCATTCAGCTTTTGCTGAGTAACAATTCTCTCTAAAGTAGTTTCAACACTTACAAGGTCATCTTTTCTCCTAAACCCTTGCTGCTCTATCTTATTATAGACAGCACTAGGCAAGTTATCAGCAAAGTAAGGCTCGTATTTCTCAGTTTTAGTATAATTCGCTTGTACACGCTCGAATACAGGCTTAGTTATGTCATTAGAGTATTTATTCTTGACACTCACGTTTGTAAGTAGAACACTGCAATCTCCAACATCACTACCTTCGTTTCTCTTTCTACTACTTCTTTTACTTCTAGGGTAAAACCAGTAAATAGTAAGAGTTCCATCTAATGTAGTATAGGCGTTAGTTCCGCCGTCGTAGTAAGTTCCAGGAGTAAGAGTTTTCTCTACAGTTTGCCATTCATTTAGTTCACTTGTTGTTGACGCAGAATGATGATTATCTACACTTGCAAATACTTTATAATCACTTAGTATTCTAGTTCCATTATTCCAATTATCATTGGCAAAGTTATATGTAAAGTTTCTTTCTTGAGAAATATCGTAGAAAGTACCCGTATTGACATATCCGTAAGAATGTACAACTAGATCAGCAGTGGTAAGAACAGCAGCGAAATTCATAGCTACAGACTCATTCTTGTCAGTCGCCATCCAATCAAAGCTTATATCCATAGGTGCATTAACATCTACAGTCATAGGCTCACTCTTGAACCATACAGT
>Ga0209716_1002322_pt1 | contig 12664 bp, 9 predicted proteins | sample COGITO_mtgs_1205_FD_184811 | JGI IMG/M metagenome (GOLD analysis project Ga0209716, IMG submission 184811) | Pelagic marine microbial communities from North Sea - COGITO_mtgs_120531 (SPAdes) (version 2) | ecosystem: Environmental > Aquatic > Marine > Epipelagic ...
GCAATGGTCAAACCTAGATAAATGAACCACAACTGTTTTGCTGTTTCGGCAATCCGAGGTGTCATTTTGGAATCTTTCACCGGACCTGGAGTTTCTGCGCGATATAGCTGCATGCCCCCGACCCCTAATAAAGGTAAGATAGCAACAGCGAGAACAATGATCCCCATCCCACCGAGCCATTGGAGTTGCTGGCGATAAAACTGCATGGATTTAGGTAAAAACTCGATCCCTTCGATAACCGTCGCACCCGTAGTCGTTAACCCTGAAAATGACTCAAAGAATGCATCCGTAATGGACATGTTTGGTTGTTCTAAGAAGATAAAAGGAATGGCACCAAAACTCGCCAGTACCAGCCAAAACAAAGCTACAATTAAAAACCCTTCTTTGGCACGCAGATCGCGTTTGAAGTGTCGGTTGGGATACCAGAATGCAATACCGGTGATAATACAAGTCAAAAACGCAAGAACAAACGGTAAACCACTACCATCTTGGTAAATCAAAGAAACGAATACAGGCAGAATCATCGTGACACTAAAAAGTGCGACAAGGAGCCCTAATATCCGAATAATAGCTTGATACTGCATAAAAAATTGTCTGATGAGTTTTATTCATTATGTGCTTGTTCGCCCAAAATCTAAAGTGAAAAATAAATTTATTTAGGAAAAATAACCACTTCGCGTTTTTAGTAACGTATTTTTAATGTTAGCGCTTTCTTTTTTTATAATCTGTGTTAAATTTATAGATTAAGTGATAGGAAATTGCTTAATTTTACACCTCGTTTAATTCTACTATTTAACGGTAACAACAATAATTACGCCTCTTTTCGCAATTATTTTTCAAAGGACTGAACCTCTCTATTCTTTAATTTTCATGACCATTTTGGTCTTTTTTGTTTGCCTGTTATAAACAGTTAACCACAAACTTATCCACAGCTTATTAGTTTATTTTTATTGTGCTATAGCCAATGTTTATCTGCTATGGCATCCTTGTATCGTATAAATTAAAAAAAGAAATCCACATGTCTGAAATTACTCCACCGCCGTTTGTCTTAGTAGATGGTTCATCCTATTTATTCCGTGCTTTCCATGGCATGCCTCCGATGTCAAATTCACAAGGACAAGCCACGCATGCCATCTATGGCGTGATCAATATGCTCAAAAGTCTACTACGAACCTATGACCCGACTCATATTGCGGTGGTTTTCGATGCGAAAGGTAAAACCTTTCGGGATGATATTTATCCGGAGTACAAAGCCAACCGTCCTCCGATGCCTGATGAACTTCGCTCACAAATTGCACCATTGCATACCATCATTAAAGCAATGGGGTTACCCTTAATTGTTGAGCCAAATGTTGAGGCAGATGACGTCATTGGTACATTAACAAAGCGCGCGACTGCGTTAGGGATGCGCTCATTAGTTAGTACGGGTGATAAAGATATGGCGCAGTTGGTGGATAGCCATGTGACCTTAATCAATACCATGAATAATACCTTGATGGATGTGCCAGGAGTACTTGAAAAATTTGGTGTAGGACCGGAGCTGATCATTGATTTCTTAGCGTTAAAAGGCGACAAAGTTGATAACATTCCTGGTGTACCTGGTGTCGGAGATAAATCCGCACTAGGTCTATTGCAAGGCATTGGTGGGGTTGATGCGATTTATAACAATCTTGATAAAATCGCTAGTTTGGATTTTCGTGGTGCCAAAACCATGGCAAAAAAAATGCAAGAACATGAGTTGAATGCCCGCTTATCCTATGAGTTGGCAACTATTGTGATTGATCTACCTCTAGAATATTCACCCGATGAGCTGAACATTCAAGCACCGGATAAAGATGCCTTAGCTGAGCTATTTCAAACCTATGAATTTAAACGTTGGTACAGCGAGATCACCGGAGAAACGTTTGCTAAAGCAGCAGCTCCAGCAATGTCAGCGTCACAAAAATCAGCCCCCATAGCAGCGGGTGTAACTTCAACTGAAGCCGCCGTAAACGACGATATGCCCTCAGTGCCAGCTAATGTTGTCACCGCAGCAATGCCTCCGGTTAACCGCGATCATTATGAGCTTGTATTAACTGAAGCAGCATTATTCACCTGGTTAGAAAAATGTCGTAACGCTGCTTTATTTGCTATGAATATTCAAACCACTAGCGCACATTATATGGAGGCTCAAATTGTTGGGTTTTCGCTCTGCGTTGGCCTTGGAGAAGCCTGTTACATTCCATTGGCACATGATTACCCGGATGCGCCAGAACAGCTTGATCGTGAATGGGTCTTAGCACAATGTAAGCCCCTCTTAGAAAACACCAAAGCACAAAAAATTGGCCACAACATTAAGTATGATAAAAATGTCCTTGCTAATCACGGCATCACGCTCAATGGCGTCGCTTATGACACGATGCTTGAGTCCTATGTGCTAAACAGTGTTAGTAACAAACATAATCTGGATGCACTGTCTGAACATTACTTAGGGCATCAAAAGATTGATTTTGAAACTATTGCTGGTAAAGGGGCTAAGCAACTCACCTTTAATCAAATCGCTCTCGATGAAGCAGTGCCTTACGCAGCAGAAGACACCGAAGTGACGTTTCGTTTACATGTGGTGTTGTGGCCACAATTAGTCGCCCAGCCGGAACTGGCTAATGTGGTGAGTGAACTCGAAGTACCGTTATCGCAAGTATTATCGCGGATGGAGCAAACCGGTGTGTTAATTGATTCACAACAACTTCTCCAGCAATCACAATCTCTGGCTGAACGAATTGTTGCACTAGAAAAAGACGTGCATGAAATGGCTGGAGAGGCCTTTAACTTAGGTTCTCCGAAACAATTACAAACCATTTTATTTGAAAAAATGAATTTACCCGTGTTAAAGAAAACGCCTAAAGGCGCCCCTTCGACGGCTGAAGAAGTGTTACAAGAGCTTGCGCTTAACTATCCACTACCTAAAGCGATTATGGAATTTAGGGGCTTAAGTAAACTTAAAAATACGTATACTGATAAGTTACCCAAGATGATCGATCATCGCACAGGACGAGTTCATACCTCGTATCAGCAAGCTATTGCTGCCACAGGGCGATTGTCGTCAACCGATCCTAATTTACAAAATATTCCAATCAGAACCGCTGAAGGGCGTAAAGTTCGTGAGGCATTTATTGCACGTCCTGGATATAAAATCGTAGCAGCCGATTATTCTCAAATTGAATTACGTATTATGGCACATTTATCCAAAGATCCTGGGTTACTGCATGCCTTTGCCAATGGGCTCGATGTGCATAAAGCGACTGCATCAGAAGTTTTTGGTGTGCCATTAGAGAGTGTCACGAGTGAGCAACGGCGTTCATCTAAAGCGATAAACTTTGGTTTGATTTACGGCATGTCAGCATTTGGCTTGGCCAAACAACTGAATATTCCTCGCAATGAAGCGCAAACTTACATGAATACCTATTTTGAACGCTATCCGGGCGTGTTGCATTATATGGAAGCGACGCGTGAAGAAGCTAAAGCGCTAGGCTATGTTAAAACTGTGTTTGGTCGTCGTTTATATTTACCTGAAATCAAATCAAGCAATGGCGCACGTCGTGCTGGTGCTGAACGAGCTGCTATAAACGCTCCGATGCAAGGGACGGCTGCTGATATTATAAAGTTATCGATGTTAGCTGTGGACACATGGTTACAAGCACAAGATCCCAGTGATATTTGCATGATAATGCAAGTGCATGATGAATTGGTTTTTGAAATAAAAGAACAGAAAGTCGAAGAGTTTTCACGCAAAATTGTTAATCTAATGGAAACAGCAGTATCACTGTCGGTACCATTGATTGTTGAATCTGACGCCGGAGATAACTGGGAACAGGCCCATTAATAAAGGCTCGAAAAGGGTTTCACACATTCACGTTGAGGTGAAAGCGTCCACATTAACAAAATAAATGTAGAATATTCTTGTAATTTTATTACATTTATCTTGATAATTTTCTATCTGTGCCTACAATAGTCTTTGTAGGGTACAGAGGTTTATATTAAAACCTTTGTTTCGGCTCCAGCATTCTTTGTTGGAGCTTTTTTTATGCTTTTTGAAAAATAATTTGAACTAATCTAATAAAGCACTCTCTATAATACTGTTAATGTGTGTTTTTCCCTTGTTTAAAATGCCCCAGCGTGTTCTGGGGCTTTTTTTTGCCTACTATTTATTTACAGGTTTCAAGCCGGTTCAACAAAGATTGTTATTCGTTCGGCGCTTGGTTTATCGTATCTAGGTCTATCGTTTCTTTACTTTCTGGCGCTTTAAGTTGTAGCCACTCATCAAGCTTATGTTCTAACTCATTTAAACCTATACGGGTTAATGATGAAAAAGCATGAATCGTTACGTCACCACAAAATGCCATCGCCGCTTCTCGAGCCATCAAAACTTGCGCTTTACGCTTGCCTGATTTGAGTTTATCCGCTTTGGTCAGTAAAGCTAATACCGGAATATCCGCATTCACCGCCCATTGAATGAGCTCTTGATCAAGATCTTTAAATGGATGACGTATATCCATCAACACGACCAGCCCAGCAATACATTTGCGCTTTTGCAAATATTCACCGAGGGCTTTTTGCCATTTTAACTTCATCGCTAAAGGTACTTTGGCATAACCATATCCCGGCAAATCCACTAATCGGCGCTTTTCATCTAATTCAAAGACATTGATTAACTGAGTACGACCAGGCGTTTTACTCGTTCGCGCTAAACCTTTTTGGCGTGTCAATGTATTCAATGCGCTGGACTTTCCGGCATTGGAGCGACCCGCAAATGCGACTTCGACGCCACTACTTTGGTCTAAATGCTGAATATCAGGTGCACTAGTGAGGAATTTTGCTTTAGTATAATAGGTCATTGAAGTGTATTTCTTATTAAGTAATCTAGGATATGTTTCGATATAGAATTGTATATTTTACATGTTTTTTTCAATACATTTGCAGCGAATGGTTTTTAATCTGTCTGTAAATGTGTAATATACGCATCATAGCACATATGTGCATAAAGATTATTAACGTTTTTTAAGAGTACTCGTATGAAAAAACTAAGTTTGTTGTTCTGCCTATCATTGACTATTAGCGGTTTTACCATGGCACAGGGTGATGCAGAAGCAGGTAAAGCGAAATCAGCAACATGTGCCGCGTGTCACGGTTCAGATGGTAACAGTATGATCCCTATGAATCCAAAGCTTGCTGGTCAGCATCAAAAGTACCTTGTTAAGCAGTTACATGAATTTAAAGCCGCTGCAATGAGTAGTGGTAAAGAAGGACGTAACAATGCCGTCATGAACGGTATGGCAGTAGGTCTATCTGATCAAGACATGTTAGATATTTCTGCATACTTTTCAAGCCAAACCGCCAAGCCAGGTGCTACTCCTGAAGAATACGTAGCGCCAGGTGCTGCATTATATCGTGGTGGCGATGCCGAACGTAAGATCACAGCATGCATAGCATGTCACGGTCCTCGTGGTAACGGTATGGGTCAAGCTGGCTTCCCTGATATTTCAGGTCAACATGTAGATTACACGGTAAGTCAGCTTAAAATGTTTCGTTCTGGCGACCGTCATAATGACTTAAATGGCATGATGCGGGACATCGCAGCGAAGTTAACTGACGAAGATATTACGATTTTAGCGAACTATATTGCTGGGCTGCACTAAAGCATTTACAACTAAAGTACTATTTGTTTGTCTTTTTTATGTAAATGAGTTGTAAATGGAAATAATTACTGTATTCTGTCAGCAATTGACGGAACGTACAATAAAGAGTCAGGAAGACCTTAAACAATTAATAAACTCTGTCAAAAATAATAATAAGTAGAGTCGTTGGAATACATCCTGCTAAAGCCGCGTAAGACGGATAAGCAATATGGGAGAAGTGTAAACCAGCCTAATAAGGTGATAATTCCGATTATCACCTTTTTTCTTTTCTACCCCTTACTAAATTTCTATAATCTGTTGTATAATCTTTCATTGAATTGCTAAATATTACAGAGTCAATCATGCCACGCGTCAAAAAATCCAGAAAAGCCGGTCCAATAGGCATTGCCAACAGTTCCGATAAATACGGTAGTCATAAAACAAAATCAAAAACACCTTCTACCGTGAAAAAAGATAACGGGCGACCATCAGGTTCAAGAAACTCAGCCCCTAATACAGATAAAAAAGTCATTAACGGTCCGAAAAAAGATCCGCGTATTGGCAGTACCAAAAAGATTGAATTGACACAGAGTAAGCAAAAATTAGTTGAACCTAAAATTAAACGTTATGCGACACCAGCACAAGAGCTTGCTGCATTAGAAGTCGATGAGCGTTTAACCATGTTAATCGATAAATATGATGACGACCAACACTTGAGTAAAGAAGAAAAGCAGTACATGGAAGAAAAAATGGCACGTCACCAAGTGTTATGTGATCTTTTAGGTATTAAAGACGAAGAAGACGAAAGCGAAGTTGTCGGTCAAACCAAACATAAAGAAATTATCGCTGACGATGATCCACTCAAGACATTTGAGTCTATTAATATTAACGATTTTAAATAATAGAGTGTGGGTTGAGTAGTATGTTTATTGCTTTGGTAGTGTTAGGTATTGTGATAGTGGCTGGTTTAGCGTTTTATGCCGGAAAATTATTATCACAACTCAATGAGCAAAAAGTAAAATTTGCCCAAGCCAAAGCGAAACAAGCAGAAGTAAGAGTGCAACGTATCGACAACATCATGATGTCTGTTCATACGATTGCCCTAGCCGTTGAGCAACAGCAGTGCGATTTATCCGAAGGGGTTATCCGCTTAACGAACTTGTTAAATGCTCTACCAATAAACCCTGCCCCACACTTTTCTGATATTTACCCAAACATTTATCAACTGCATGCACAAATTTCAGATTTTGCGACGCATGAAGCTCGTTCTGCGTTAACCAAAAAAGCCCGTCGTGAACAGGATCTTGCTCGAGAAGCCATCGAGGCTAACTTTGAAAGCTCGATCATTGCTGAAGTTACCCTATTACGTAACTATTACCCTACTATTTAGACTTTTTTCCTAAGTAAAATATACATTTACACTACATTCGTTGCACAAGTCACGTTATACTAGTTGACATAATTATCCCAAGCACAACGAAGTAAATATAGTATGTTAAATTACGATGTAAAAACATTTCAAGGAATGATCCAGGCGCTACAAGATTATTGGGCTCGCCAAGGATGTGTCATTATTCAACCATTAGATATGGAAGTCGGTGCTGGTACATTTCACCCGATGACATTTTTGCGTTCACTTGGACCGGAGCCTATTTCAAGTGCTTATGTTCAGCCTTGCCGTCGACCGACGGATGGTCGTTACGGTGACAACCCTAATCGCTTACAACATTACTATCAATTTCAAGTTATGCTCAAGCCCTCCCCTAAAGATATACAAGACTTGTATCTTGGTTCATTAAAAGAACTCGGGTTTGACCCGCTTGTACATGATATACGTTTTGTTGAAGATAACTGGGAATCCCCAACTCTAGGCGCTTGGGGCTTAGGATGGGAAGTGTGGTTAAATGGTATGGAAGTCACCCAGTTCACCTATTTTCAGCAAGTCGGTGGGATTGAATGCAAACCTGTCACGGGTGAAATCACTTATGGCTTAGAACGCCTAGCAATGTACGTACAAGGCGTTGATAGTATTTATGACTTAGTTTGGACGCATGGCCCGCATGGTCCTGTAACATATGGCGATGTATTCCATCAAAACGAAGTTGAGCAAAGCGCGTATAACTTTGAGCACGCCGATGTCGATGCGTTATTTGCTGCATTTGATCAATCTGAAAAAGATGCGCTTAATCTGATAGAGCATAATCTTCCATTACCCGCTTATGAGCAAGTGATGAAAGCATCACATTCATTTAATTTACTTGATGCCCGACATGCTATCAGTGTAACTGAGCGTCAACGTTATATATTACGTGTTCGAACGTTAGCAAAAGCAGTTGCCGAAAGTTATTTTTCAGCACGTGAAGCGCTCGGCTTTCCGATGTGTAACAAGGAGGCAAAATAATGCGTACCGATACATTATTAATAGAATTGGGAACTGAAGAGTTACCTCCAAAATCACTTAAATCACTAGCCACCGCATTTGCTGCTAATATGCAAAAAGAAATCGATGACGCTCAGCTGTCTTATAGCGCCGTCAATTGGTTTGCCAGCCCACGTCGTTTAGCCATACAAATTAGTGACTTAGCGTATCAACAAGCAGATACTGTTGTTGAAAAACGCGGTCCAGCAGTCAGCGCAGCTTTTGCTGAAGATGGACAGCCCACGAAAGCAGCTATGGGTTGGGCTCGTGGCAATGGTATTGATGTTGCCGATGCTCAGCGTTTAGTGACTGATAAAGGTGAATGGTTATTACATAAAGCTCAAGTCACGGGTCAAGCATTAGATGCCTTGATTGAAGGTATTGTTACCCGTTCTGTCGCAAAGCTCCCCATCCCTAAACCGATGCGTTGGGGAAGCAGTGATACCCAATTTATCCGTCCTGTACACACGTTTACCGCAATGTACGGTGCTGATGTATTGCCAGCGACAGTTTTAGATATGCCATCCAATAATATATTACAAGGTCACCGTTTTCATGGTCCTCGTACGTTTACCTTAACACATGCGGATAATTATGAAGCAGCATGTCGTGAACATTTTGTCGTCGCCAATTATGCAGTACGCCAAGCTGATATTGCTCAAGGTCTGAATGATCAAGCCAAAGCCCTAGGGTTAACCGCTGATTATAATGAAGCGTTATTAGAAGAAATAGCCTCATTAGTCGAATATCCTGTGGTATTACAAGCGAGTTTTGAAGAGCGTTTTTTAGCTGTACCGAAAGAAGCACTAATATATACAATGAAAGATGACCAAAAATATGTACCACTGTTAGACAGTGACGGTAATTTATCTTCGACTTTCCTTTTTGTTAGTAACATTCAATCATCTGCGCCTGAGTATGTGATAGAAGGAAACCAAAAAGTGATTCGTCCTCGTCTAGCTGATGCTGAGTTTTTCTTTAATACCGATAAGAAACATTCATTGGCATCTCGTTTAGATTCTCTTAATAGTATTTTATTCCAAAAGCAGCTGGGTACATTGGCTGAAAAAGCCACACGTATTGAGCAAGTCGCCGGCTTTATTGCTCAGACAATTGGTGCGAATGCCGACCATGCCGCGCGTGCCGGTTTACTTGCTAAAACAGACTTAATGACTGAAATGGTTATGGAGTTTCCTGACGTACAAGGTGTAATGGGTAAATACTATGCGTTGAATGATGGCGAAGATACCAGTGTTGCACAGGCCATTGCTGAGCAATATATGCCTCGTCATTCCGGTGATGCATTACCTTCTACTGATGTCAGTGCCGCTGTTGCCTTAGCAGATAAATTAGACACACTCGCCGGTATTTTTGGTATTGGCATGTTACCTAAAGGTGACAAAGACCCATTTGCCCTTCGCCGTGCTGCTATCGGTGTGTTACGTATAATTACTGAGCGTAGCTATAATTTAGATGTACGCGAGTTATTAGCATTTGCAGTTTCCACCTATGGCGACAAGTTGACTAATATCGACACATTAGATAATGCGGTTGAATTTGTTCTAGGTCGTTTCCGTGCGATGTATCAAGACCAAGGGATCGATACGGATGTGATCCAAGCCGTCAGTGCACGAAATGTTTCAAAACCAACAGATTTTGCTGCTCGTGTGCATGCCGTAGCCGCGTTTAAAGCTCTACCGCAAGCCCAAGCACTAGCTGCGGCTAATAAACGTGTTGCTAACATTCTAGCGAAGAATGAAGTAACTGACAATTCAAGCGTGGATGAATCATTACTGAATGAACCACAAGAACGTGATTTATATCAGCAAATTACCCAACAACAAGCTACAGTTAATGTGGCGTTAGTTACCAATGACTACACGTCAATTTTAACTTCATTAGCGCAGTTGCAAGATTCGGTTGATGCATTTTTCGATAACATTATGGTCATGAGTGATGATGCATCATTACGTCAAAACCGCTTAGCGTTATTGTTACAACTTCGTGCATTGTTCTTATCTACTGCAGATATTTCTGTTTTAGCGAACAAATAAAGGATCCATGCTGTAATATGCTTTCTCAAAAATTTCGACTGGTAATGCTTGCAGCTGTGATCACTCTCAGCGGTTGCGCATCTAATGTAAACATCCGTGAATATTTTCCGGTTGTTTCGACCACTGCATCTATTAATTACGAAGCCTTATATTTACGCGGTATTTTTAATTGGTGGGAAGCCGAACCCGCCTATAAAGTCATCTCTGGGGCTGATGGATATTATGTTGACGTTAAATTAATTGCCGACGGACAGCCTTATGATTTTCGTTTCGCTGATAGTAATTATACCAGTGAACTTAATTGTGGTGCGGACACACCTGACACACCTATAGCCCAAGGTCAAAAACATGATTTAGTCTGTGTTTCAGGATCACACAATCTTCAGTTTATCCCTTCAGAAACAGGCACTTATCGTTTTAAACTGCTGACCAATGGGAATCCTACACTATTAATTACACGAGTAGATTTTTAATCCGCTATTAATTATTTGTTTTGCTTAATCATATAATAATCTCATAAAAAAAGCCTTCTACTGAGTCATATACCAGTAAAAGGCTTTTTGTATCTTACTTATGATACTTTGCTCGTTGTGGGTTACACGTCTAAGTTTTCAACATTTAGCGCATTTGCCTCAATAAAGTGGCGGCGAGGTTCAACATGATCACCCATTAATGTGGTAAACAATTGATCCGCACTTATCGCATCTTCAATCTTAACTTGCAACATACGACGTGAATCAGGATCCATTGTCGTTTCCCATAACTGACTCGGGTTCATTTCACCTAACCCTTTATAACGTTGGATATATTGACCACGTTTAGCTTCATGCATCAACCACTCTAACGCTTCTTTAAATGATTCTATAGCTTGTGTACGTTCACCACGTTGGATATACGCACCATCACTCATCATGCCATTTATTGCATCGTTAAGGGCTGCAATCTTTTTGTATTCGCTCGACTCTACAAAATCATAATCGATATTGTAGTTGTAATCGATACCGTGCATACGCATAGTCAACTTAGTATAGAAACGATTAAACTCTTCGTCTTTTAGTACTTCCCCTAAATACGTTGCACCATCAGATTCATCACTGGTCATCTGATTTACAAAGGAAGTAGTAAAAGCTTGCAGCTTCGCTTCATCGCTAAAGTCACTGGTACTTAATGTTTCAGAGTAAACTAACTGATTAAGTATATCTACTGGCATTAAACGATGCATGCGAGCGATCATTTTATCTGCTGCTTGATACTGTAATACCAATGTTTCTAGTGCTACACCAGTAATTGCTGGTGCGCCTTCTGCAGTAAATAATGATGAGTTATCTACAGCAATCGATGTTAAATATGCATTAAGTGCTTCATCATCTTTTAAGTATTGCTCTTGTTTACCTTTCTTAATTTTATACAACGGTGGCTGTGCAATATAGATATAGCCACGTTCAATAATTTCAGGCATTTGACGGAAGAAGAATGTTAGCAACAATGTACGAATGTGAGATCCATCGACATCAGCATCGGTCATAATGATGATGCTGTGATAACGTAGTTTTTCTGGATTATATTCATCACGACCAATACCACAACCTAATGCAGTGATTAACGTTGCAACTTCTTGTGATGATAACATTTTATCAAAACGGGCTTTCTCTACGTTGAGTATCTTACCTTTCAATGGCAGAATCGCTTGGTTTTTACGATTACGACCTTGTTTAGCAGAACCACCCGCAGAATCTCCTTCCACTATATAGAGTTCAGAGAAGGCTGGGTCTTTTTCTTGGCAATCAGCAAGCTTACCAGGTAAGCCAGCTAAATCTAATGCACCTTTACGACGAGTCATATCACGCGCTTTGCGTGCTGCATCTCGTGCGCGTGCCGCATCAATAATCTTACCCACTATGATTTTTGCATCAGCTGGGTTTTCTAATAGATACTCTGTCAATGTTTCACCCATTGCAGACTCTACCGCTGATTTAACTTCAGACGAAACTAACTTGTCTTTAGTTTGTGATGAGAACTTAGGATCAGGGACTTTCACTGAGATGACTGCAGTTAATCCTTCACGAGCATCATCACCTGTCGCACTAGTCGAGTTTTTGTTCTTCTTATTAAATCCTTCTTTTTCCATAAAAGTATTTAATGTGCGAGTGAGTGCTGAACGGAAACCGGCTAAGTGAGTTCCACCATCACGTTGTGGAATGTTGTTAGTAAAACAATAGATATTTTCTTGGAACGAATCATTCCATTGCATTGATACTTCAACGGCAATACCATCTTCACGCTCAATGTTGAAGTTAAATGGTTTTTGATGCACAGGAGTTTTGTTTTGGTTTAAGTATTCAACAAACGCTTGAATCCCACCTTCATATTTGAAGTGGTCTTTTTTACCATCGCGCTCGTCTTCTAGAATGATAGATACACCCGAATTTAGGAACGATAGTTCGCGCAAACGTTTAGCTAATATTTCGTAATGAAATAAGATATTAGTAAAGGTATCTTCACTTGGCCAGAAACGAATTTCGGTACCTGTAGACGTC
>Ga0209716_1002333_pt1 | contig 12620 bp, 14 predicted proteins | sample COGITO_mtgs_1205_FD_184811 | JGI IMG/M metagenome (GOLD analysis project Ga0209716, IMG submission 184811) | Pelagic marine microbial communities from North Sea - COGITO_mtgs_120531 (SPAdes) (version 2) | ecosystem: Environmental > Aquatic > Marine > Epipelagic ...
ATTCAGCTATTGACTGCTTCAAGACTTCTTTATCTCTTAATACTGTTCCATTAAATAATTCATTACCTAAATAATGAACAACTACAGGTTGATCCATATCTAACATATCATCATTAAGTTGAATTATAAATTTTGTTACTGATGTTTTTTCAATGTCAATTATCTGTTTGTCAATACTTGCAATTATTAAAGAATTTTTTATTGGGTTTTCAACCTTTAACCAATAAAACCTTTTATGGGTAACATCATCTTGAATCCATACTATTTTTGTTGGATTTGGATTTCTCGAATAATTAGAGAGCCATGATATAGCTGTCGTATCTAAGCCCCCCATCCAATGTCCTTTATCTTCATATATTTCAATATGATGTTCATAACCTTCAAGATCATTATTTTTTAATATTTTCAATCTATCTTTCCACTCTAATGCAACGCCATTACGATTATAAGCTGAATCTTTGCCACCCATAAATAGAGTAAAGCCAATATTACGCAAGTTTAATGGACTTGCATCATTTGGGTGTCCTGCCATCATTGCAGCTGCAGCAAACCGATCTGCCATTCTTGGAGCTAACTGATAGACTCCATCGCCACCTGCAGAATATCCCATAAGATAAATTTTATCGGGGTTTACATCGTGAAATACAATCATATTTTGAATTAATCTATTCAGAAAAAGATCGACATGATCTTGATGCCACATATTCCATGTGTTTGTCGGCGATCTAGGGGTTAACAATATACCATTTTTCAATTCATATAATGTTTTATGCCTTTCCCATGCATTTTCATTCACTGAATCTGGAGTACCTCCTCCTCCATGAAGTGAGAAAAATAATTCCCATCCTTTCGCCGGCTTAAATCCAAAAAATTTTATATCAAACCTAACTTTATATTCCTCAATTTCTATTTCAAAATCATCCATTTCGTTTTGTCTTTCTTTTAAAAGTTTGTTGGAATATTGATCAAATAAACGTTTTTTACTTTTTTCAATATCTAACTTTGTTATTTTCTTGATTGCTCTTTCAGTGTTGGAGGATTGGTCTTTTTTTTGTTTCGAGCATGATGAAATAATCAACAATAGTAAAAATTGAACAATAATTAAATTTTCTTTAAACCTGTACTTCAATTGTGATACCTTACGATGATTATATCGTTATCAATAATTTCAGAAAAATAAAAATGAGATAAATAACTTCTGTCAATTATTTTAAAAATGTCTCATGCTTTTTTTATCTTACGATATTTTTTCCAGTGATCTTTGGGTTTAATATTTTTAGCTTTTTCACCAAGAATAACAATTTCAAATTTGTGTAGCACTTTTAAAAAAGACATAATAAAACCTCTTATTTTACACTGAGAATATACATTAAAAGAACACTGGCTATTTTTATTCCTTGTTTGATTTAACCATCTTTCTTTTTTTTCTATCCGATTTTTTAATCATCTTTCTTTTAATTAAATCATTCTCAATTATTGATAGCAGATATTCGTTTGTGGAGACACTTCCTTTTGAGGCCTTCTTTACTAGTTTCCAAATCTTATCGGGTACTCGAATAGACCTGAAATTCGATGGCTCCTCTTGTAGTTTTATACTTTTATTATCTTTGATCATTTAAATAACTTCTAACTATGAATTTATATTATATAATTTAATTAAAATGTTACAATTTAGGTTTAATTGGATAAAAAAAGATAGAACCCTTCCAAGGTGGAAACTAATAGGACTACTTTTCATTGCAGCTTCTTTTGGTTTTACTCTTGCACTTTCAGTTCAAGATGGAAACTACCTCAATGTAGTTCTTGTCGTTCTTTGCGGTCTTTTATTTACAAAAAATAAATAGTTAATAAAATGAAGCAATCTATTCTGCTTATATTTGATTTTTTTAGATATTCATTAAAAGAACTATTTAAAATATTTTCTTTTGGATGTTTATCAGTAATAATATTTATTATTTTTGGAATCTTATTTTTGTATTTAATCTTAACTGGAAAATATGATCCAAGTTCTATTATAATAAAATGGTTTTTATAATATGAAAATAGACAAGTTACTTTGTATAAATTTAAAAAGTATTTCACCATACTTCTTTCACTTAAATTAAGAAAACAAATACGAAGGAATAGTCATAATGGGGATATTTGATAACGTAAAAAGCATTGATAAGAAAATGTCAAAAATTTTTGTGTCATTTTCAATCTTATTTTTCGTGTTTGTATTTGGATAGAAATATGGATCTGGTGAGACCATATTTTTTTCATTAATGCAGGATATCAGCGTTTTATTTATATTGTTAAATCAAGGTGTTATTATTAGTTACTTAACATGGTATAAAGATTATATAAATAAAAATATATTACGCATTACTTAAATAGATCTTCAAGTTTCTATTTTTACTTCAGATACAAGATATATTTTCCATTCTTTCCAATTTGTGAAAAGACCTTTTATTCCTTTCACTCTATCTGTTTGAAAATAATATAGATTCCTTGTATTTCTAATTATTTCGCCATTTATATTCCGACGTATAGATGTAGCATCTAAACTATAAACTTTAGATTTTTTGCCACCCGAAATTGGAACTACATCCATGTGTTCGATTTCAATATGTATGTTCTTATTTTTTGGAGAATTTTTCCACTTTTTAAAAAATGAATCAAGTTCTTTAGGATTTTTAAAAACAATTGGTGAATTTTCTCCAATATGGAATACGGGACCTGAGTTCCAAATATTTCTATCGAAGTAAAAAAATTGTGATATATTTTCAGCATCCTCATCATTCAACATTTTAATATAATTATTAAACGTTTTTTTCACTTCAGTAGAATAATCAATTTCAAGTGCTTTTTCATTTGATTTCAATCCATTTGACATAAAATCAAAAACTGAGATAGTTTTATTTTGTCCCCACAAAAGCCCTGTAATTATTAATAATAAGCTGTAATGTAATTTCATATGTTTAAAAAAAATTAGAATAAGTCATTTTAGGTTGTATTTTACAAATAGCATAATGATTATAAACCCTTTTATATTAAAGAGTAAAACTAATTTATTTAAAATATAAATTCAAAATTCTTGCCAAATGAACCTTCAGTATTTTTAAATCTCATTGTGGGTGCAATAGAAAAACCTTTTGCAGTATTATAATGAAATCTAAGAAAGAAAGCTTGGACTCTATCATTGTTATATGACATAAGTTCATTTTCTAGATCTAATCTAGCTAAAATATTTAATTACTAATCATTGCGAGCATATTAGTCACAAACAATATCCAAAAATTTAAAATTGAAAAAATATAAAAATTTTTAGGATTCATTTTTATAAATTCGCATCCTCTATTTCAAAAAAAAGGCGTAAGAAAATGAAAATGAAGAATAATATTCTTTCTTTAGGAATATTTTTAAAGTTTATTTTATTAATAGACATTGTACTAAGTACGGATTATAACTGGTATTCAAATTTTAGATACCGCATAAAGAATGATACGTCTGAAGATGTAATTAAAAATACAATTTCCTCCTCTTCTGAATTGCGTACTCGTCTAGGTTTAAAAATAACAAGTGATAATGCAATGGGACATTTTGTACTTCAAGACTCAAGAACTGTTGGAGAATCTAAAAATAATTCTGGAATCACAGGAGAGACCCTTCCTGTTTTTTTTCATCAAGCTTATTTTAATTTAAAATTAAAAAAGTATAGTTTAACCATTGGCCGTTTTGAGTTGGCGTTTGGAAATCAAAGAATAATTGCAAAAAACAACTGGAATAACGTTGGTCGTTCTTTTGAAGGAGTCTTATTAAAAACCTATTACGAAATTCTAGATTTAAATTACCATGTATTTTCACTCCCACTGTATGAGCAAATTTCAAATCATCATGATAATTCAAAAGATAATTGGTTAAGTGGTGTCTATTTAAATAAATACTTTACAACTAAGCCAAGTAATAAACTTTCAGCAGAAGCTTATTATATGTTTTATCAGGATAGTACGGAAAAATATTCTTACAATATGTTTGGATCTAGAATAGAAATGAATTGGAATGCTTTACTGCTAGAATCTGAGTTTGCATTTCAATTAAATGATTCCATAAATGCCAATCTATTTTCCCTAAACATTGGTTTCCAACCCAAAAAATATAAGTTTTTTAATAGTATAGCAGTTGGATTTGAACAAGTCTCAGGAGATGACACAACTACCCTAGACAAAGAGGAAGGTTTTTCTAAATATTTTGGAGCACGTCATAAACACCATGGTTTTTATGATTATAAAGAACATAAAAAATACTTTGGCCATTTGCATGATGGACTAAATGAAATAAATATAAAAACAAACTTTAAATTAATGAATTATTCTTCTCTTTTAATTGCTTTTCACAATTTTAAGAGTAGCTATAAAAAAGAAAAGTATGGAAGTGAGATTGATTTTATTTTAAAGACCAGACACAATAAACAATTGTCTTCAGAATTAGGAGTTTGCCTGTATCAAGAAGAAAAATATAAAAAGGATATTTTACCCTTTTTATATTTATCTCTAAATGTTAGCATATAAAGAAAGGGCACCATTTTGGTGCCCTTTCATAGCCCTTTGATCATTGTACCTCCCCTTGTGAAGTGATAAAAGAATTTTATTTTAATAAAGTCATCTTCGATTGGGTTTTGTGGATATACAGCATAATTGTGTTTATTAAAAACTGTTCTATTTGTTTTTATTTTAATCTATCTTTAATCAAATGATTTATACTATAACGGATCAAATGCATTATTTATTAAAAGGTTTCATATCATATGTTTTTTCCATAAACCTCTTATTCGGAAACCTAATATCTAAGGATTTAGTTGAAGAAAAATGGATAGAAATTAGTCCGTTAAGAGAATTTTCTATCAGCGGTGTTGCTCCTTTCTATAATAACTTTATTATTGTGCATGATAACAAAAAAGCAAATCAAGCACGAATAAGCATGCTAGACCAAAAAAACAATTTAATTTTATTGGATTGGCCAGAAATGAAACTCCCTTTTGACTTAGAGGCTATACATTCAATCCCAGAAACTAAAAATGAGTTTTTAATCATGGAAAGCCGTGGCTATTGCTATAGAATTAGTATTAACTCAGAAACAAATATTGTAGAAATATTAAATAAGTTTAAACTTCCTAAATTGACAAAAAAAATGAACTTGGAGGGACTCGCTCTTCATAATTATTCAAATTCGAAAAAAGATCTGATTAAAATAATCTATGGTGATAGAGGATCTAATACTCGAGAATCCACACTTTTTGTTGGAGACTATGATTTAGAGAACAATTTGATTACTAATGTTAAACTTTTTCAATTTAGTTTAAAAGAACCTGTTTCTCATCGTCGAAACATTTCTGATCTGGCGATAGATCGAAACAATGATCTCTGGTGTTCTGCTACTTCAGACCCAAGTAATGATGGTCCTTTTGAGACAAGACTCTATGTTCTTGGTCAGCTAAATGGTAATGGGTATTTTAATATGAAAAAAAATCTTTTAGTTTCTCGTAGCATTGATAAACAAAAGATCGAAGCAATGATTTTTCATAAAAGTCGGCTTATCCTTATGACAGATAATGAAAAAAAAGGATCTACTGTAAATTCATTTAACGTGATGAATTAATATTTTTTTAGTTTGATTCTATAATCGTTATAGAAAGGTCTATTAAGAAAAAACTCAGTTTAATAGCGTATCCGTTAATGGCTTTCTTCTAAAACTAAAACAAGTTTATCAAATGAGCCCTACTCTCGGTAAGTTATGTTTTCATTTAAATCTGGTACTAATTGTATCTTTTCATCTTTTTAAAATCCTACTAAATACCAATAAATTTTCTAAACTATCATTTTTCAATCTAATACAAATCTAACATACCAGTTTTAATTTTGATTGCTTTAATTGTTTAATCAACAATAAAATAATAAAACAGGTGACAAAAATATGTATAAAAACAATTTTATATTCCTTCTACTTACTTCATTTTCCATATCACAAGATAATTTGAATGATAGTGTTACAGAACAAAATAAAATATCATTTAATCTTCCTTCTGGTGTAAATATTGATGTTGCTGGAGAAGTTGAATTTGAATTTATTGATGTTGAAGGAGCAGGTGGAGCAATTAATAGTACTGAATTTATTCAAAAAGTAGAAACTAGAAGCCCGCACGTTCGAATTGATAAAGCAGTTTTAAAATTTAAAATCTTATACTCCGATAATATTTCATTCCGATTTGGTCTTCGTTTTAATGATGACAATGCGTATGTTGATAAAAGCTACTTATTAATTGAAAAAAATAATACTAAATATGAAATAGGTAGCAACAGACCTGCTATTGCTTTGAAAAGAGGTATAGAAGGATACCCATTAATTGGAACAGCCTTTTGGAAGGGTCGTCAATATCACGTTGATATAGAAAAAAAATATCCTAATATGAATTTTGGAGCATCCTTAGCTCTAAAAAGACCACTTGGATATGATAGTCCTGCTGAAGATAAATCATATAGAATTCTAGTGTATGATAATATGCCTAATAAAACAAGAGATTGGGATGGTGTAACAATAGAGTCTGGTTTAAGGGCTAGTTTTAATTTGAATCCTATCAAAATTACAGGCTGGTATTATATAGGCAAGTTATATGATGACTATGATTGGCAAGGCGTTCTTATGAACGATTTTACAGATTATAGAATCGCTCAAGGAACTGTCTTACCCAAAAATGCAAATAGAGATCATTATTGGTTTGGTGGTCGTGCAGAGTTAAAGACTGCTCTCGGACTTTTCCGCGGTGAATATATTTATTCATTGGATGGCTATTTACCTCGGAGTGGATACTATGTTGAATTTGGAACACCATTTAAATTAATAGACTTGCCATTATATTGTTTATTTCGATACGGTGAATTAAACATTAACCCTGAGAGTAATATGTATGTAGATCAAAATTGGACAGCCGAACTTGACGATCCCCAAACATGGGATAGATCATTAATCACTCTTGCTGCCGTTTATGAGTTAACTACTTATTCTAAAATTAAATTTGAATATTATATAACTGGTGAGACAACTGGAGATACACAAGAATTAGCTGATTCGTACAATAACAATGCCGGCCGAGACTTTCAACCAGATATGAATGATAATCAACTACTTATTCAATTTGAATTAAATTTTTAACATAACAAAAAAAAGGATACAATCAATATGAAAAATCAATCAAAACACCTCTTTTTTATTTGTGCTTTAGCCATACTTTTTTTAGTAAGCTGTGAAGACACCAATAATGATGCAAATGTCGTTGAAGAACGCTTTGATATAACTAAAATTGAGGTTAAATCAACAGGTAGTGCAGATCAGTCTCAACCCGAAATCATTCGGTTCGTTTCTGACACAAAAGGTGTAGTAGTTAATTCAATGCAAAAAACTTTAGATTTTTTCACCATATCTGGAACTGGAATAACAATGACAAATGAGCAAGTTCAATTATCAAATTCTGAAGATGCAGACGCTTCTTCAGTTGATGTAAGTGTTGATGAAACTATAATTGCTGCTGTTGTTACGAAAGGAGCATGTACTCGAGGAGAACTTTATCTTGTAGATGTCGCTACAAACATAAAAAGTGGACCTTATGAGCTTGGTTATAATCCAGATGCGGTTGATATTTCAGCAGACAACAAGTACGTGGTGGTGGTGAATGAATTTGATTATGATGATGCTATTGATGGGTCTTGTGATGCAGTAAACTATCCTGGTGTAACTATTTATGATATCAGTGCCGGGCTAGGAAATGCTGTTTTAATCAAAGATATGAAAATTACCCATAGAGGTACCAATAATGATTTAGCAGAACCAGAAGGCGTAAAAATAGCACCTGATGGAGAGACAGTATTTATGACATTGCAAGAATCAAATGAAATCGGATGGTTTTCACTTTCCGACCCATCTATGATACCTGATACTTTACAATATAGGGCTACTCTAGTGGATGGTCATAAAGCAGATGGAATTTATGTAAGCGATGATCAATCTTTTATATGCACAGCTGGTGAAATTGGAGGGCAAATTGGTATTATAATGCTAGATGGAGAAAACGGAACTCCTGGAACTCAATATTATGCAAACTTATCAGAGGACCTCCCTGCAACATGGGACTGGAGTGATGAACCAAAAGGTATAGAACCTGAAGAGATTACTGTTGTGGAAAAAGATGGGAAAATCTTTGCTTTAACAACCTTACAAGATCCAAGTGCTGTTGTTGTTTACAATATTACTGATCCTGCAAATCCGGTATATGATTCAGGAGCAATTACTGAATTAAACGATTATACTCAAGAAGAAAATGGTGAAAGTGCTGGTGAAGCAGAGGGTCTACATTATAGGAATGGGTTTGTACTTGTTGCAAACACCAAAGATCCATCTGTGGCTCTCTTTAAAGCCTCATGGGTAGATTAATTATAAGCATTTAATTAAATAAAAAAGGGAAACTAAAGTTTCCCTTTTTTTATTATACCCTCTAAAGATATAAATAATATAAAAAGTTATCTTGGCAAAGTTATGGTAAATCTCGTAACTCTATTATCAAGAGATTTAACCGAAACACCACCGCCGTGAACAATTGCGATATGCTTAACTATTGCTAATCCTAATCCCGTTCCCCCTGCTTTTCTAGCTCTAGACTTATCAACTCTATAAAATCTTTGAAATATTCTTTTTTGGTACTTTTTATCTATGGGAATTCCAATATTATCAACGTGTATCTGAATAGTAGAATCTTTTTCAACACTAATTTTTAAAGGACTTTTCTTGTCACCATATTTTATAGAGTTTTCTAAAAGATTTAGTAGAGCTTCTCTTAAAAGCTGAGAGTCTACTTTTGCAGTTATATTTTCAGCGCAATTTATTAAAAGAGTGTTCCTGTTTTTTTCTACTAAATCATGAATATCATCTTCAATATTTATCAATATTGATTTTAATTTTTGTGATTTCAATATTATTGTATTATCTTCTTCTTGAGTTTCAATTTTAGATAATTTTAGTAAGTCGTCAATAATTTCATTAAGTCTATTTGTATGATTAACAGCTTTTTCTAAATATTTTTTTTGTTCATTACTAAGTTCAGCTTTAATCATCAATAATTCTAAAAAACCCATAATCGATGTGATAGGCGTTTTTAACTCATGACTTACATTAGCAACAAAATCTGATCGCAATTTTTCTAATTGCTTTTGGAATGTAATATCATTAATCAAAATTAAAACCCCTGTTTTCATTGTATTTCTGATAAGAGGGGACGCATTTAAAAGATAGTATCTTTTTTTATTAAGTTTAATGTAAATCTCTTTTTGGATATTTTCTTTTGGCCCAAAAGAGTCTTTAATAAAAGATATAATTTTTTTGTGTTTTAAAATATTTTCATAATTTTTTCCTTCAATGGTTATTGAAGAAATATTTAAATAATTTATAGCAATTTTATTGATAAAAATAATTCCACCTTTTTCATCTAATGCTATAATTCCACCATCTATACTTGATAAAAGTGATTCTTTTTCATCTTTTTCCCGTTGGACACTTTTTATTTTAGAATCTACCTCCTTAGCCATTTTATTCAAGGATATTGATAAGGATGCTAATTCTCGAGTTTTTGGAACTGGCAAGGGTTTAGGTAATTGAAAATTTGAAACAAATCTTTTAGCCTCCTTTCTCATTGATTCAATTGGATTTGTAAGTATTTTAGAAAAGTGATAACTGACATACAATAAAAAGATACCAATTAAAGTACCAATTATAATAATCTGATTTTGTAATTCTTCTATAATTGCTTCAATACTGTTCAAAGGCATGGAAACTCTTAAAAATAAATAACTATTTTTAATTGATATTTTTTGTGCGTAGTACATAAAGTCTTTATTTATTGTTTGACTAAACCTTCTTATTGTTCCAACGCCAATATTTGCAGCTTGCACTATTTCTGGTCTTAATAAATGATTGTCCATTTCTTTTGGATTTTTATCGGAATCACCCAATACATTCCCAGTACCGTCAATAATAGTGATTCTAGCACTAATGACTTCACCATATTTCTGACAGAACTTTTGGTATGAGATTTCTTCGGGAGAAATATTTGTTAAAATAGTTTTAAAAATTTGACTTTGATTTTCTAGAGACCTCTCTTTCTCATCATAATATGCATTTTTAATTACACTATTAACGATTAATAATAAAAGAAAAAGCCCTACTACTATGATGGGCATATATGTTAAAAAAAGTTGAAGAAATAATGGTCTACGTTTCATTTAAATGAAATCGATAACCTACACCGCGTATAGTTTCAATAAGTTTACCTTTGGAGCCCATTTTTTTTCTAAGTCCAACTATTTGAAAATCGACAGAGCGATCAGTTACCGAATAATTATTTTCTCTAATTTTATCAATGATTTGATATCTTGTAAAGACCCAACCTGGATGGGTAGCTAATAAAAAAAGAATCTGAAATTCTGTAAAAGTTAAGTCTAAAATATCTTTTCCAATTTTAACAGTTCTGGTTCTAGAAGTAATTTGAATATTTTCAATGATTATAGAATCACCTAATGATTTTTCTTCATTAGTATTTCGTCTTAATACAGATTTTATTCTAGCATTTAATACTTTTATGCTGAATGGTTTGGTTATATAATCATCAGCTCCAATTTCAAGACCTTTAACGATGTCGTTTTCTTGGCTGAGTGCCGTTAGCATTATAATTTTAGTATGAAAAGTATCTTTTTCACTTTTTAAAAGCTTACATACATCAAGTCCATTTATTCCAGGTAGCATTAAATCTAGTAAGATTAAATCGGGTAAAGACTTTCTTGCCATTTTTAATCCACTTTCACCATCAAAGCTTTTAGAAACAGTATATTCGTTCTTTTCAAGGCTGATGACAAGTAGTTCATTTATATCAGGTTCATCTTCAATAATTAATATATGTGGTGTGGAATTTTTCACGTAAGAACTTAATACATCTTTATTAGTATTTATTGAAGAAGAAAGCCCTAAAAGAATCGAGGGCTTTTAGTTTTAAACATTTAGTCTCTTACCTACTTTAGAAAAAGCATTTTTTTAGAGACTCTAAATTCTCCGGCTCGAATTGTATAAATATACATACCCGCAGATACTAATTTCCCTAGGTCATTGGTCGCGTCCCAAGTAATTGAGTTGTATCCAGCTCTTTGCATTCCCTCAATCACTGATTTGACCTTATGTCCAGTAACATTATATACAAAAACGTACAAAAAGAAATTTTTAGAATAAATCCAAATTGAATTTCATTCCAATTTGATTTTGATTACTTGAAAAATCCAACATTGGATTGTAAGTGAACTGGAGTTTCTTCCCATATTTATATCGAACTTTATTACGTTTTTGTTCAATTAAGTGTAAACCTTTTAATCTATCATAAATAAAATCAACCAAAATTATGGCTACTCCTGTAGCAATTAAGACTCCACCATCGCCACTGCTCTCTTTGTAAATCTCTTTTAAATTATAATGAATAATCTCTCCTTCGATGCTAACAGGTATCTTTTCAAACCTTCTTTCATTATCATTATTTGAATTATGAATAATATGAATATTTTCATTGTATTTTGGCCAATCGGATTCCCCCATGGATAATGCACCTCCAATTACGCAAGCCATACCTCCCATCCCAATATAAAAAAGACGTTTCGCTATTTTCTTTTCCCCAGCATAGTAATGTGTACTACCAGGTACAGGAATTGACGACCATAAAAAGGCTTGTGATAATCGCCTATTCATATTTTCATACTCTTCAAAAGTCATTTCTGATGGTATTGGATATAAAGGCGTTTCTGATAAAGGGTCAGCGCTGAAGTCTTGAGCAAGTATGTTTGCTTTAAAAATAGAAGCAATAAATATGGCATTATATAAATATTTTTTCATAATGTTTCTTTTTTTAAATCTACAAAAGAAAGTATTACAAGACCTTAATCTTCTTTACAAAATAGACTTTATTTTGAATTACTTCAGGTTTTGGGTCGATTAAAAATGCTTATAACCTATATTGTTAATTTTTATTGCAAAGTAAAAGTTCTTATTTAAATAAAAATTATAAAATACATTAAATAGTGTTTCCAAATTAATTAAGTTTTCGAATGAATTGGATTAAAAAGAATAAAGGATTCTTAGCATTTGGTTTATGGGTTTTGGCCACACTGATTGAAGTTTTAGCATATAAAATTTATTCAAAGAGTTTAGACCCATTAAGCAGCCTCGCATTTCTGATTGCGGCTACTATTTGGACAATACAAGATTTTGAAAAAGAAAAGGATAGTACATCTTGGAAAAAAAAGGGTCTAATAATTAGTACTTTATTTATACTGCTTTTAACCGCTTATGTTTATCTAATCTGAAATTTCTGACTTTAGTTACCTCAATAAAATCATCTTATTTGTTTGAGTAAACTCGCCTAACTGTACATAAACAAAAAACCACAACGATGCGAGGCTTCTTATTTATCAATCATATTTTCTTGAATCGCCATTTATGATTTTTAAATTAAAAACTGAATTAATTTCTTTTTTAAAAACCTTCTCAATCTCAACTTTTAA
>Ga0209716_1002346_pt1 | contig 12569 bp, 4 predicted proteins | sample COGITO_mtgs_1205_FD_184811 | JGI IMG/M metagenome (GOLD analysis project Ga0209716, IMG submission 184811) | Pelagic marine microbial communities from North Sea - COGITO_mtgs_120531 (SPAdes) (version 2) | ecosystem: Environmental > Aquatic > Marine > Epipelagic ...
TTTCAGTATAATGTCTTTGCACTTTATGATTGCAATTCAATATGGTGCGATTAAGGGAAAGAACAGGAAGTAAGGTTGCGTCTATGCTTAGAATAAGTTGTTTCGGCGATAACATGGGTCAGGCTAATACGCCCATCTAAGTATTAATTTTAGCCATAAGGGCTCTGCGTGGGCCCTTCACAACGCTAGGGACGAACACGGCCCACTGCGAACCCTTGCAAACACTAAATCTGTTCACATGGTGATTATGGAGAAACCCTTGGGAATTCCAATTAACATCAATGCTCATTCTGTTCTAAAGTTGCATTTGAGGGATTTGTCACGAGTTCTCATCGGAATGTTCGCCATTAATTGTAACTGAATTTGAGGTTGAACGCTTGCTTGAAAGCCATATGGTGATGAAAATCAGGAGTGGAATTAAATTACAAACCAACAACCCAACGCCATTTGCAAAACTCCATGATTCCTGATCAATTGGGTTTGAAACTTCACCAGAGGAGTCACCTTGTCCAGAATCAAATTCCCCTCCACCTTGTGTGTAGATGTTCAATGCAACTGAATTCAAGATGGGGGGCCCAACAAGAAGAAGAACACCAAAAGCCACGATGACTGCAAAATCGAATGGTTTCTCGACACGACCTTTTCTTGCGGCCAATATGAATGGAATGATGCTAAACAGACCTAAGGCAATCATCCACACATTCATTGAATTTCCATCAATAGAAAAACCGAGTTGTGGTCCGATGTAATGATACGTTAAGAACCCTAGATACAGAGCTGCAAGAAACACAATGGCTAGAGACCACACTGCCCAGAGGGATCGCCGAACCAATGTGGATGTGGTTCGAACGATGCCCCATGGGGCGACGAGAAGTGTCGCGATAGCTAGTAGCCTTCCAACGACCAAGATTGTATCATCGTAGTGAGCATTCATCAGCATGTCATGAACGCTCCCCTGTATGCGGTCGAAGAGTATGAATGAACAACTATCTCACAAAGACTTTCTTGCGGAGAATACTGGTACAAACCCCACCAGACTCTTACTTTAAGTCCCCATTCAGCCATACTCTATGTAAGTGGCATTTTGATTTAATATGATTGACAACCTAGGCCAATATAACTTCATTCTGAGTCAATCAAAGTGAATTTGACGTAGTGGGAATTTCTATTTACTACCATACGCTAGTACGGGTATGACCAAACCACTGCAAGTGATGATGATTTGTTTTATTTTGATGATGATGCCATTGGCCGGGTGCCTTGAAGATACTGTAGATTCCGAAACTCCTGAAGGAAACGAAGATGTTGTGGAGCAACAAGATCAGAACGAAGTTTCTGTGATTGAAGGATGTATGACTAATACTTCAGCCAACTATAATCCAAATGCAACAGAAGATGACGGATCTTGCATGGACCTCCTTCCCAAAGATGCATTGATCGCACTTTATGAATCGTGGGGCGCACATATGTTCACCCCTATCATGGACTCAGACGATCCACGGACAGGGGTCGAATTTAGCACGAAGTCAATGACTGTCGATCTTGTAAACTCGGTCGACACTGAAAACGATGAATCACTTGCAAGAGATGACGGAATTGAATATGGGCTTATCTCCGCACTCGTAGCAGGCGATTTCACAACGACTCATTTAACCGTCATAAAGGATGGTTCTGGAGCCCTCCTGCTTACTTCATATGATTCTACAGGCACATCCCCTGTCCGAAGCGGATATGATGACGCCATCTCCGCTGAAGCATCTGCCAGAGGCGGAGGATCGGGATGGGCTGTCGGTTTGTATGAATACCAAGCCTGTGAACGAGATGGAGGAAATTGGGTGAACACACACGTTGATCCAACAAACAATCCAAATGTCGGCTATTGTGAGTGGACTGTGATGCCGAGCGGTTTGCAAGTCAATACAGTTTCAAAGGAAATCATAAATTTAGATGGCGAGATAGTAATCCGAACCAATGGGCTCGGAAATTCAGTTCTCGACGATGGAACCTATGTCCGAGATGGAATGAATACAAAAACAAGTGACAGCAGGTCATTAATGGAATTTGTAATCGAAGAATCAAAACCACTTCGAACACCTACTTGTGATGAATATTACGGGCCTGGAAATTGTGGGGAGTGGCCTATGTGCTACGAACCAGTTCCCGGAACAGATTGTGACGGAAATTCAGTTACTCCTCGCGGAGGAGGCTCGGGATGGGCTGTCGGTTTGTATGAATACCAAGCTTGTGAACGAGATGGAGGAAATTGGGTGAACACACACGTTGATCCAACAAACAACCCAAATGTCGGCTATTGTGAATGGTCAGTCGCTCCACTCGATGTGGTGTTTGGAACAAACCCTGTTGCGGATGGATTTGATTTCTTAGATGCCAAATTATCAGAGGCTGAAATTGATTATGATTCCAATGACGATGGAATCACGTTCACGTATAATTTTGAAAACAGTAAGATTGGATTCAAAATCACAGTCGATGCCGATGATCATGAATTGATTGCCTTTGAATCGGTTTCAGTCACTGAAGCAGACAACGAGAGCAAAACGACCGAGAGATTCACTTTGAATTACATTTTGGAGACTGAATCAGAATCGGAAGATGGGATCACAGAAGAAGTCATGACAAGAGCTGCCCCTTCAGGGACACACTCGCACCCCTGGCTAGACGATGACATTCGAGATGAGTGGGGATATTACCACTTCTGTGGTTGCAGTTGCGTTCCGAGTGGAGGACTTTATGTGTACATGTATTACATGACAGCAGCAAACAACATCCCGATTATTTGCAACAACGCGTGCGCTGCTGCATGCGGTGTTTCCGGAGGTCCTGATTTCCCCTACATTGATGTCGATCTCGTCCGAGGCGACGGCGTTAAATCTGGAAGCCTCACATCGGATGCGACTGAATTTATCGGGTCCAAGGAAAGGGCACCACCATCACTTGCGTTAGAATTCGAATGCTACCACGGAGACGATAAGAGCGCAACCGTTTCTCTTGAATCGATTCAAGATGGAGTTGACGATTGTTCAACAAGTGCAGACGAGGATTTCGACTCAGAAAACGGAGTCACCTTTGTGGTCTCAGAGAAGCAAATTAGAAACCCGCTAATCACTTCTATGGGTGTTCAATTCATGACAATAACCGAGAATGGTTCGAGTGTGATCGAAGTAATGAATTTCACATTACCGAACATGAAAGAAGGCGGAGAAGAATCTACACGTGCAGCCGATTCAGGTGACGAGGGCGACAACAGTTCTGAAAGAGAAGTCGTTTACACCGATGTGGATGGCGATGGAAAAATCAGTCCTGGGGATCTGATATCAGTCACCTTCCCGAACGGTGAATTTATTCAATTCGTTGATCATACCAATGGAGTCACAGTTGCAATTCACGGTGAAGAAGAGACCACAGCGGTCATTCATCGTGCCATGACTTGTAAAGAAGAATTTGGCAATGATGTTTGTGAATCAATAGTCCGTTTTTATGATTCAAGCACAGGTCAATGGTATGACTTTAGAATGTGCTTTTTGAAGCCGAGTGGTGAAGACTGCAACGGCAATCCTATTTCGGATTCTTGAGCAAGAAGAACTGACAAGAGTGGGTAATATGCGTCATGCAATGTCGCTGCTAATGTGCTTCATCTTGTGTTCCAGCGTCTTCACGTCGATACCAAGTAATGAACAGTTGCCAACAGAGGTGGCAGATTCCAAATCGATTGTTTTTGATGGCTGGAATCATGGCTCGCAAGAGGGGTCAATCCTATCCAACTCAACAGCCACTGTAGGCGGAGGGGATGGAGCAGCCACAAACGAAGAATTTGTTTGCATCATCGAAGAGGTGACATTCAATGTGTATTGTTGGGGAAAAAATGACCAAGGTCAATTGGCATTAGGTGACACTGTAGATCGATCAAGACCGAGTACTGTATCCATGCAGCCAATTTCCCAAGCGCCAATCAGAGCCACAAGTATTGATGCTGGAGGATCACATGCTTGTGCAATCAGCCTATCAAATGAGATTCATTGCTGGGGTGCAAACGATGTCGGACAACTAGGCGCTTCATCAGGAAGCACCTATGGGGGGACACAACCCTCTCTAAATTATGCAATTGTAGACATCGACTGGAATGATTATTCCCCCCTTGCCATTTCTTCAGGGGGGTCCTCCTCCTGTGCTATATTAACAGACAACCAACTCACCAAAACGCTTTGGTGTTGGGGGCCAATATTGTCGTCAGGAGTCCCAATTCAGCCACCTGACTACCAAGGTACTTGTCTCTATCAGCAAATCCTAGACATTTCATCGAGCCCAGGCGTATGTTCTGCTGAGCCCACTCCATGGGATGCGGATGGAGACGGTTGGGCAGAACATTCTGGCACCTATGGATACTTGCAAACCTATGGGCAAGGCGATTGTAACGATTATGACCAAAATACCAATCCTGGACAAAACGAAATATTAGGCGATGGCCTAGACAATGATTGCGACGGGGACATCGATGAAATTCTACAACAGATTACTTTGCCAAACCAACCTCTACAAGTGAGTGTTGGCGAAGACCACGCATGTGCGATTACTGATGCACAAGAGATGTACTGCTGGGGCGACAATACATACCATCAATCCAGTCAAAACGGACATAGTTCTGTAAATCTACCACAATTAATGGACTTCAGCCCGCTCCTCAGTAATGGGCAGACTCCTAAGCCTTTACGTGTCGCATCAGGTGGTACTCACACCTGTGCGATCCTCTCGGATAACTCAGTAGCATGTTGGGGAACTTGGGCGGGCACATCGCCTGGAATTGACCCTCAACTCATGACAAGAGTTCTAACTACGGATCCAAATTGGACACCCACTGGGGCCTGGGACGAAGTCTATTCTGCGACACACGCATTGGTTCCCTTCACCATAAGTGCAGGTTCATCACACACATGCATTACTGCACAAAATATCGCTCTTAATCAGTTTGTGACACAGGCACCCCCTCCGCTCATTCGGCCGGTTGGACTTTGCTGGGGAAGTGGGGTCGAGGGACAACTCGGGCAGGGTCAAGACTTCACAGATTCTTCTGAATACCGCGCAATTAATACAAACTCAAGGCTCCAGATACAATATCCAATGCAATCTTCTACTTTGGTGATCGCAGGAGGGGACACTACTTGCACAGTGCGTTCAATCACCGATCCATCAATACGTTGTTTCGGAAGCAATGATGCCGGGACATACGGGCATGATCGTGTCTGGCCAGATTCATACTACGACGGGAGTGATCCTTCCGCCGATTCTCGAAGCGCACGTTCCCAGGCAGGGACCTCAAAGGGCATCAGTATTCGGAATAATCAAAACACAGTCATCGACTTTGATACATCTAGACAGAGTGGTTGTTACATCACGGACCAAGGGAATCAATTACCGAATAAAATGTATTGTTGGGGCGTACTTATTCATACTCCATTTGATAGCCAAACGAACCCAGTTGGACTTGAGAATCAGTATAATGCGAATACGATTGATTCTGAACGTTTAGCTCAAGAGGTGATCATGCCAACCGGCCTTTCACCAACAAAAGTCAAAGTTAGTTCCAACTGGGCATGTGCGATCATGGACGATGAATCCGTTTGGTGTTGGGGGGAGGAATTGATTATCCCAGATCTGACAGCAGACTTAACCGGTCGTGAAACCTGTGCAACTCATTCTCTTGCCGATTATTCTGGACTGCCGGGCTACGGATTATGTGAAGGAACATTCTACGCAGGGGATGGTGGTGGTTCCGACCTGCATCAGATTCCACTTGGGGAAGAGGCAACCTCCCTCGCCCTTGGCTTGACGACAGGTTGTGCCTCAACCGTCACTGGCAAAGTGGTCTGTTGGGGAAGCGCCATTTTATGGGGGCAAAAACAAGCAGCATGGGTGTCTTCAGGCGACTGGATGGGCGGATATCCTTCAACAGCACCAACCAGTGGACTAGGGGGTAATTCGAATTTCGCCAGCAACACATGGATTTTACTTGATGGACAATCGCCATCAAACAAAGTTTACTCTTTTAGTTCACAAAGTGGACCGGGGAGTGGTTATGAGAATATTTTCTCGGATAACCGCGGAGGTTCAACTTTGGATTTCTTGGGCCAAAACATGTGCATAAGCGTCGATTCTGGAGATTACATTTGTTACGGTTCACAAGGAGGTGTATTGAATACCCCCTATGATGCAAATAAAGTCAACACTTGGATGGAAACAGATGATCCCGCAACCGTTGACGGAGTTGCTTTATTTGGGCATCCAATCACTGCAATCAGCAAAACCATTCATTCCATTTGTGCAACATTAAACAACGGTGAAGTCTATTGTGCAGGAGAAAACAAATGGGGTCAAATTGGCGATAATACCATCTCTGAAGATTCATTAGGCCATGACTGGACACAAGTAAATCTCCCCTCGACGAAATTTTTCAATCGAATCACTTCGTCAGTACGTAGCATTTGTGCTTGGGATAGCTATAATCCTACAAGTGAAAATGTGTATTGCTGGGGAAGCGCTTTTTCAGAATTGCCATTAGGTGAAGGGTGTGGTACAGTCTCGACAACAACAACTCCTTGGATCCCTTGTTATCCAAGTTCTCGAGATATCATCGCAACGCCTACGCCAGCATACCTATTGCAGGGTATTGGTGAAATCGACAAACTGCAATTGTCTCTGTATGGAGGATGTGCTTTGGCCAACGGCAATCTCGGTTGTTGGGGGCATTACGATGGTGGGCAAGGATGTCATTCAGATGAGCAAACAGCTGTGGAATTCATTATCCCAGGATGTACCACAGAATTAAGAGTCGAACTTTCGGGTACACAGAACTCAGCACCTTCTCTTTCCTCTGTCGTGATTACTCCCGGATCAAGCGTAAGCAATACTGATGTTTTAGTTTGTTCCATTACCGGGCCGATAGACCCCGATGCTGACCCGTTATTGCCGTATACATACGAATGGGTCTTGACTACACCACAGGGGGATGTTTACACATACAGTGCAACTTCTCCTTCCACAAGCAATCCGCTCGACTTGCCAGCCACTGCTTACTCGTCAGTCTTTGGTTACCTAGCCTCGCCTGGAGATGTCATTGAATGTTTCATTACCATCACCGATATCTATGGCGCATCAAGCGTAACTCAATCAAATGCCGTGACAGTAATGGGCACTAAATATTACGATATGGATCATGATGGTTACGGTGACATGAATGCTCCGCCAATCTATGTTGATTATTGCAACTTAGATACCGATTGCCCCGCAGGAGGTACCTTGGCAAACGCCCCCCCTTCCTCTCCAGCATATTACAGCGGAGTTTGTATTAATTTTGTTTGTGATTTAGGAATTGATTATGCTGATAACAATTTGGATTGTAATGACCAGGATTCTGCCATAAATCCGTCTGCTTCTGAAGATCCATTCAATGGAATAGATGATAATTGTGATGGACAGCAAGCTCAACTCTTCCTCGATTGGGATAATGACGGCTATGGCGATGCTAACTATCCATTGGTCTCTAACTGTGCAACAGATGTCGATTGTAACGGGAATGACCTATGTGTTACGACCTTCGGACATTCAACTTGTACAAACCCAAGTCACCCTCTTTTTGGAACACCTTGCACAAGTTCATTAGTTTGTGATATTAAGTTCACAAAAGTAGCTTCAGCAAGTTTCTTTTCCTGCGCTTTAACTACGGATGGAGATGCTATGTGTTGGGGCGTTGATGGAACGGAAAACTGGCCACTACCAGGAAATAAATTTTCAGATATCGAAGCAGGAGATAATGCAATATGTGGAATGGAAATCAGTACGACCTTCATTATGTGTTGGAACCTTTATGGAAATCCGATTGGATCCACCTTTGTCCAAATTCTGGCAGTAAATGCGCCCTTTGCGAGTTTAGCACTAGGTAAAGAGAATGTATGCGCAGTTTCTACCAACGGGGAAATGTATTGTAAAAATATGGCTTCTAGTACAGCACCACTACTTCATCCGCAGACTAACGTTGTGCAAGTAGACATAGAGGTATTGATGAATATGAATACTTTCTTACCAGCAAATGGACATAAATGTATTTTATACGACAGCGGAAATGTTGATTGTATAAGTGGTAGCTATATCTGGAATGGTGCCTCTACAAATCCTCCTGCAGGGGTTCAATTCTCAAGCATCGCGGTTGGTTTTCAATTCGCTTGTGGAATTGAAATAACATCCTTATTGGTTCAATGTTGGGGAAACAACGATCACAATGTCCTAACCACTCCTCCATATCAATTCCAGTCAATTGTAGCAGGGCGAAACACAATCTGTGGTATCACTACCTGGGGTGCAGTAGAGTGTTGGGGTAAAGCCTCCGAATTAGGTGCAAGCATGTTCCCTACACCTATGGCACCAATTGGTAAAAGCGTTAGCGTGGGGCGCCTCAATGTCTGTAGCATTGATAATAATGATGAGGTGGATTGTTGGGGCGCATGGGGAGGCATAGCGGACGGGTTGCTAGATGGGCCCAAAGAATCACTAGCAACATGTATTAACGGGGTTTGCTCTTTACCAAACTATGTACCTATACTTACTCCTGATGATGCCGATTGTAATGATTGGGATCCAACAGTAAACCCTGGTATGAGTGAATTACAAGGAAACAATGTAGATGATGATTGTGATGGAGTAATAGATGAGCCACCAGGTCCATCAATCACAATGGCGTCACTTGTTGACGAATACAAAATTCCTGCATTCATTATTCTATCATTCATTGGAATAATTTTTGTTGGAAAATCGTTGAAGAAGGATTAACTGATTTGCTCGTCCATCACACAACGAGCATCCCGTGGATCATTGATGGATTGCAAACGGTAGGGACGAACACGGCCCATAGCAAGCCCTTCGATATTCACTCCGTGTCTCGATGGGCAATAGGGCATACCCTTAGGGATGGTCTAGAATCATTGATCAGTAACTTGATTCTCATCATCTCTTTTCTTCGGTTTCCAAATCGTCGCTGCTCCAACAGCAACTAAAATCGAACTGAGCATCGAAATACTGGGGATGCTGTTGTCCTCAGGATTGACTAGAATGACGGGGCCATCGGGAGCTTGCAATGGTTCACTAATTGCCGCAACGTATGATGATATACCAACCAATTGCTCATTTTTGAAATAACTTACACCGTTAATCCAACCGCCGACATAAACTACAGAATTAGAATCTACAACAATTCCAGTCGGTTTACTTGCACCTGACCATGAATTGAAATCCCTTCCCCATTTCCCATGCGGCGTATATGTTAGATCCGTTCGGCATGGATCGTTAGGGCAGTTGTTGCTGCTGGGAGTATAGGGTCGATCGTAAGATCCGTGACCTGACCAGCCATGAACATGTTCACTGTCCTCTGCCCAAATCCAATTTCCATTTGTATCAATATGTGCCACATAGTGGCCTAATGAATAATCAGTACGAAGTTGTGTTGAACCAATATTAATCACATGTTTTTGCTCAGTATAAGCTCCCGCGACATATACATCACCATTGTCATCAATTGCAAGTTCGGTATAATCACATTTTGCTCCGAACTTCTCCATCCAAATTTCATTCCCATCAAAATCATACTTGGCAACGAATTTTTGATTATGATAACAGCCAGATGTAAAATAATGCCAAATTCCATTATTCACAACATCGTGAATTTGATAGCATTTGGTATAGGCTGCACCACAGCCATTTTTTAGCCACACCCAATTTCCGGTTGAGGGTTCATATTTGGCCATAAAACCACGAACATCTTCTGGGTTGTTGGTTGATATTGAAAAACCACCAATCTCAAGCATACCTGCATATTCACCCACAACATACAGCCTCTCCGGACTACCTGCCTCGAAAATACCACGGATAGTGAGATATTTGTCACTGCAAGTACTCAAGCCATTGGGGTTGTTGTTAAGAGAACTATGGCAGGTCATGTGTGGGTTATATTCCGAGTATGGTGCCCAGGTCAGGGTCGTATGTGCTCCAGTTTCGGCTAATTCAGGACTGGGAGGAGAAATTTCTAACGCATCCTTCCATTTACCATTACTCAATTTTATTTTGGCAATGTAGGCTCCACATCCCGATAATTCTTGTACTCCAGTGATAGAATTGAACATGCCCGCATGTGATTCTGCAGACGCGCTGATGTCTAGATATTCAAGAAAGAGAGTATAATTTTTCTTGACATGATTACTAGGAGCACAACCTTCATTTCGTTGATTGATTCCATTTTGAATAGGATAAGGAACACTAGCCCAATCTTGTTGCAAATTTCCTGAAACCCAGGCGTGTTTCCCATCAACAGATAGTGAAATAGAATCTCCCGTATCGGAATGACTGCTACCAGCACCTACAGCCCACTCCCAATCGCCATCACTACTGATTTTTGCCACAAACATATCAAATCCACTTGCCAAATGATCGCTCGGAGCCCCACAAGGGTAACTGTTCAAATTTGGTTTGATTATTTGCTCGCCATCAGCATCGACATGTGATTGAATGAAAGATTTCCTCATCCAATTTCCTTCATTACGGACATTATAAGATTCAATGACGTCATCAAAACCTGATTTCTCAAACTTGACAAAACCGTCAAAATTTCCGGTAATGTATGCGTTTCCATCTTCGTCTAAATCAATCGCATTGGAAATGGCAAAACTGTCTTCCCAAATTTTCTTAGCCATATCACCATTGTTCAATGAAATCGATAGTGAACCATTGTATTGAAAACTTCCCAAGTTGAATTTTACGAGTTCCATGCCGAGTTGTCCTGAGGGAGAAATGACGTTTGAAGTGGCATAGTGGGAAATATAATCGGTGAAGTCTATTTCATTCGCAGTCACAGTGTCAACAATTCCAATAAATGTTGGTGGAGAAGTCCCATTATCATACACATAGTCACCTGCTGAGAAATGTTGTGTTGCATCTCCATTCATACTGCTATCAATCGATTCTGTGTAAAGGCTAGCCTCGTCGAGGGGATCCCAATTTGGAAATGCTGGAGGATGATTTGTAAACCCGATAAGTCCTGTATAAACAAACTCTGTAACTGTGATTTGAGCTGAATTCGTCGTATATTCTGGTCCTTTAGAATTCGCACACATCTTAGGTTGACTGGCAGTAGTTTCTACCCATAACCAGTTGCCTTGGTTATCCATTTTCGCTACAAAAGCATCTTCCTTGTTATGTTGTTCGAGGGTAAATGTCCCAAGAGACGTTTGTCCACGATAGCTTCCAGTGACGAGAATATCGCCATTAGAATCCATCACCATGTCATTAATCTCGATCATGTCTCCTGTTCCAGTTGCCCATTCCCAAGAACCTGCAGCATTGAGGGGTTCAGTGTCTTGATCATCAGGAACCCCATCATTGTCATCATCAGGGTCGAGTAAATCACACAAGCCATCGCCATCAGTATCAAGCGGGTACGATGCTGGAGAAAGTGGGTCGGTCTCACACAAATCCTCAAACAAATCGCTCCATCCATCACCATCATCATTGATATCTTCATTGTTGCCGATACCATCAAAATCTTGATCTGCCCATTCTCGAGGATTCAATGGGAAAGCATCTGCTATATCCGCCCAACCATCGTTATCATCATCCAGATCTGTTCCGATTGAAGGGTCACATTCCCCACCTGGAAGTACATCATCAGGTAGACCATCATCGTCGGTGTCAAATGCAAAACATGCATCTAAGGGAAACGCATCTATGCTGTCAAATACTCCATCGTTATCGTCATCCCAGTCTGCTTGTAGAATCGTTTTACAGTTCCAACTAATGAGCGAATCTGGGAAACCATCATTGTCGGTATCAATTGCAGCACAGGGATAATCAGGGAACACATCCAAATCATCGTCTACACCATCATTGTCATCATCAGTATCGCGATTATCGCCAGTACCGTCATTATCTGAATCAACCCATTCTAGTTCATCATCTGGAAAGGCATCCATTACATCACAAAAACCGTCTCCGTCACCATCCTCGGGGATTGAACTTGCCTTTGTAGGATCAGAACCACAAGTTAACTCATCGTCATTGCTCCATGAATCTCCATCGATATCATCATCAAGAATATCGCAGGTTCCATCTGAATCCGAATCCTCAGGAATTGAAGTTGAATCTGATGGGTCAGAGCCACAGTCTTCTTCCACCGCGTTAGTAAATCCATCTCCATCTAAATCCGAGTTGGTTTCATCAGAATTGAATTTGCTGGCATTATCTAACAAGTTCCCAGGTTCATTCGTTAGGAACAAAGGTGAAGAAGCCATTAAAATCATGAGGAAGGAAAGGAAAATACATTTTATTTTGTTCATCATGTATACCGCTTTTTCCGGGGGCTTATGAATTAAAGGGGGACCCCTGTGCATGTATACGGCTGCATGGGTACCGTTGTATTCATCTGAACGGTGGGCTCCAAATGCCTTCTTTACGGGCATGATCCAAGAGGTGCCAATACAACGTCGTGACCTCCTTTTTCGAATCTGTAACCGTCC
>Ga0209716_1002361_pt1 | contig 12496 bp, 2 predicted proteins | sample COGITO_mtgs_1205_FD_184811 | JGI IMG/M metagenome (GOLD analysis project Ga0209716, IMG submission 184811) | Pelagic marine microbial communities from North Sea - COGITO_mtgs_120531 (SPAdes) (version 2) | ecosystem: Environmental > Aquatic > Marine > Epipelagic ...
TATTGCAACAATAACAGCAATTACTCCAGTTCGATGGTATAACAATACGGTTTGTCAAGACAGAGAACCGGCACCAACAACATTACCTACAGAGTTTTTTGCTTGCTTCACAGATGATACATTCCTAAGTAACACCAATATTTATGAATGGGATGTTTCACCAACGACTGCCGGAAACATGGTGGACAATAATTTTAATCGAAATACGATACTACTCACAACTATAAGTGCACCCGCTATAGCAGAAACATACACGGCTACAGTAACTACGGGATTAGGGTCTGTAGTTTATACAACAGTTACAACTGCAGCGATACAAACAACAGATGAGATAGGTTTAGATTTAGCAAATAAAATAAACGCAAATCCTAGAGTTTCAGCGAGATACATCAATGCACGAAATTTAATAATCATAGAATCAATCTCAACTACATTTACATTATCATCAGTATTTTCACCCACAACAGTTGGTCAATCTACTAGGTTTGACAACCCTGTACCTGATTTAATTACAAGAAGTGGAACCATGGCATGGGATCACTCTTTTACTGGCTCGGCTACTATTAGAGTTCGCTCTATAGGATGTGGATCTACTCCTTCAGCTTGGACATCTGTAGTTATTGATGTTGTTAAAGAGAGTGTACTTCCTATAGTAGTTTCTGAGCTCTACGCACCTTTAGTTCTTAATGCCGATACTTGTGGTGGTGGCTCAACTGGTGAAATTCCAGTCTGTCAGGTCGATGCACTTACGCTTCCTACTCAATTTTTTACATCGAGTATAAATGCTTCAAATACGAATGATTACGGATCACTGGAATGGGATATCGTTAATATTTCACCTGGAGGTACTGTGACTCCGCCTGGAATAATCGATCAGTCTACTGGTATAATAACTTGGACTCCTGGATGGTGGGGTACTTTTGATCTTAAAGTCCGAACTTTAAGTTGTGATGTACCAATAACTTTAGGAGATTGGGCCTCTACAACAGTATCAATCGGACCAGTAAGTGGACCACCAACCATTAATACTATAACACCATTACCAGAGTGTCCAATACCGGCTGCTGGTTTTACATCTACGTTTTTTTCTAACCAAGATGTTAATTGGTTTGTTAATAGTAGAGTAGGTCTAGCCACAACAACTACATTTATTAATACTGGAACTTTTCAATTAACCCCTTTAGTTTCTGGTAATTTGTTATTGGACTTTTTGCCTGGATTCTCGGGTAACATAATTATTACTGCTGAATCAGCTACATGTCCAGACTCATCTGTAAACTATGTTGTTCAAATTCCAGGACCACCCATAATAGACTTAACTTCTGCACCTGGGACTGACTTTCAAAGAGGAGCAAGCTCAGTATGTGTTGATGCTGCAATCACAACAATCACTTACGATATAAGCGGCGCTGCAGATTTGGTATCTGTAGTGGGTCTTCCTACCGGTATAAGAAGTGTTTTGAGTATTACACCTCAGTCTGTAAATATGACTTTAGGTGTTACTGCAAGTCCATTTACGGTTGGTCAACTCTACACAGTTAATATTGAGAATATAATTTATAGTTATATTACAGTTTTTGGAGATGGAGTAGATGAAGTAGGAGCAGGATTAGCTGCCAACATTAATTCGAATACCACAAATTTTGATGCTAACTATGCTGCTAATGTATTATCTATCGACGTAAGTGCAACAGGTAAAAGAGGAGATGCTTATATTATTGCTCCATCTACCCCAGTAAACAATAGTGTTAGCATTGCAGCTCCTATAGTTACAGTTTTACAAAAGGTACTTACCATATCGGGTACGGCAAACACTTCTGTTGCTGCTGGAAGTTACACGTATACAGTAACTACTCAAGCTCCAGCCGCAGGTTGTGCTGTTGCTACAGCTAATGGTATTATTGAAATTGATGAAGCTGCAACAATTCAATTTATAAGAGGAAGGGCTGATAATACAGGAGTAAATGCCATATGTACTGGTGCATCTTTTACCGCACCTTTAACCTTAGCAACTTTAAGGTTTGATAATGCTACTGGACTAGTAAGAGATCCCTTAACACCATTCCCAGCTGGTTTAAGCTTGTCTATGTCTGCTAGTGGGTCACTTGATCAATACGATATAGTGGGAACTATAACTGAAGTAGTACTTGTTCCAACAATATTTAGTGTAACAATCAATACTTTTGGAGCTAGCTGCTCTGAAGCTTCAATACAAATGAATATTGAAGTAATACCTAATGCTGAAATCATTCCAGTTAACTCTGCAACAGTCAGTCAGGTGGTATGCTCTCAAGACGCAATTATTCCTATTCGTTTTGAAGTATTTAATCCAGCTTTCGGAATAGGGACTACTGCACCAAGTGTATTCCCAGATGGTGTTACAGGGAGGTTATTTCAACAAAATCAAGTATCAGAAATTGAAGTTGAAAACCTAGGCTGGGGTGCTGGCACAACTACACAAGCGAGTGATACATTCACTTTTAATATAAACAGCATCGCCTATACTTTTGTGGCTACTAGGACTGATCTAATCCCAATTTTGACAGGTAAATTAGCTAATTTCTTAACAGCGCAACTACCTCTAACAGATTTTAGAGTTATTCATACTGCTCTTTCATCAACCATTCAAATTCAAGCAGTAAATGCAGGGGTAGCATTCAATCTTGTTACTTCAGAATCCTCTTCTTTAACGATAAGTGATACTGAAATTATTGACCCTCCATCCTATTATGAAATATCAGGGACACCATCAGTTACATTAGTAGCACCAGCTGATTATGTCTATATTTTAACGACATCTGGTCCTGGTTGTACTGGGAGCGATACAATTAGTGGTACAATTACTGTTCAACCCAATACCTATGCAACCTATCAATCTGGAGATGCAAATCCTGTAATATGTGACAATGAAGTCATGGGAGATATCGTTTACAGTTATGTTGGTGCAACGGGGTTTGCGGTTGTAACTCCCACAACTCCGTCTTGGTTAAATATCGATTTTAATTCAGTAACCCAATTAATTACTCTTTCAACTCCAGCAGCACCAAATCAAAATGTAACCGTTACGACAGTTTATAATTATCAAATTAATTTGACAGGTAGTATGTTCTTTGGTTGTACGCCCACACCTTCAGCAATTAGAGGTACGATTACAGTATCTCCATTAGACCAAATCTCTCATGTTATAACATCTGGAGCTCAAAATCAAGATATCTGTGTCGATGGTGCTCCTGCAATTCCTTTTGCAATCGACCCAATTGAATATCAATTATCTGGCGGTGCAACGAATGCTGCGGTTACTGGGCTACCTCCAGGGATTACGGCGAACTTAACTGCATCGAATACCATACTCATCTCGGGTACAGCCACAGCCATACCTTCAGCAACATTTACCTATAATTATGTGTTAGTAACGACACCAGCTACTTGTGCTTCTGCAACTATTGGTGGCGCTATAACCGTATTTTCTAAGCCAGAATTAACTTTGGTGACAACTACTACTTCGGCAAATCAAACAGGAATTAATTCTGTTTGTGATACAACAGCTATTCAGACCATTATCTACGAGCACAGTTCGACAATACCGATTACTACACAAGTCAATTTCACCTGGGTAGGTTCTAATACACTAAATGGTTTAGGTGTTACAGCTGTCGCTTCTGGGACGAATCAATTTGTTATTAGCGGAATTCCTACAACCAATATTACAGAAACTACAATTTATAACTACCAAATAGAAACTGTTGGAAGTAATTGTACTCCAGAGATTGTTTTAACTGGAAGTATAGAAATTAATCCAATAGATACGTTATCCTTAACATCGACTACAACTTCGAATAATCAATCTGTTTGTATTGGAGATCAAGACAACCCACTTACTGCAGGAACTGACAACTTTGTCCCTATTGTTTATCAATTAGGTGGTGGAGCTACCAATGCCACTGTAGTTGGATTACCACTAGGTTTAAATTATACTGTTAATGCTTCAAACACCCTAACAATAACAGGCTCAGTAAATGCATCGGCAACTCCAACGCTCTATAATTATTTGATAACAACTAATGGAGATTGTACTAATGTTACAGCCAATGGTTCTATAGACGTATCGGCTTTACCTACACTAACACTTACAAGTTCTGCTACTTCAGCAAACCAAACTGGACTCAATAATGTTTGTGACGGTACTCAAATTGAGACAATTGTGTATCAATTAGGCGGTGGTGCAACAAACTTTGATTTCTCATGGACCGGAACGCTCTCCAATACGATTGCAACTTCTGGGCTTACATTTACAAACTCAGGAACAACTGAATTCGTAATTGCTGGTACACCAACGACAGCAGTAACCCAGACTTCAATATTTGAATATCAAATATCAACAATGGGGAGTAATTGTATTCCTGAAATAGTTCTTACTGGAAGAATCCAAATTGAACCAAACCAAACCATTGATTTAATCTCTGCAGCTGCCACAGAAAATCAAGTAATTTGTGTGAATAATCAGATTAATCCTCTTGGAGTGGTGACTTCTGTTTTTGCACCTATAGAATACCAATTGGGCGGAAGTGCAATTGGCGCAACAATTACAGGCTTACCTCCTGGGATAGGGTTCTCAAGAACAGCATCTAACACAATTTTAATAACAGGTTCTGCATCTGCATCTGCAACATCCATTGTTTCCCCAACAGTTATTTATAACTATGAAATAAATACTTTTGGTAACTGTGATGCTGCACTTCCTATTACTGGAAGTATTACCGTTAATTCGTTACCTGTTTTACGCTTAATGACAGCTTCTTCAACTGCTAATCAAACAGCACCATCAGGGGCAGTATGTGTGAACACACCTATACAAGATATTCTGTATCGTTTTGAAGGAGGAGCAACTGCTGTTATTTTCAATTGGACATCACCATACGCTCTCGCTGGGGTAACCGCTACAAATTCGGGAACTAACGAGTTTATCATAACGGGGGCACCATCGGTTACCTTGACAACGACAACCATATTTAACTACGAAATCATTACTACTGGGAGTAATTGTGTACCAGAGATCACACTTACAGGTAGTATTGAAGTGATTCCAGAAGACTTAATAGTCTTGACTTCAGCTGCTGGTACTGATAACCAAAATGTTTGTGTTAGTGGACTTCCAGTAGGGAAAGCACTTACCGATATTGTGTATGAATTACGAAATGGAGCACAAACCGCAATTGTTACCGGTCTTCCACCAGGTATTGGATACAGTATTAATGCTTCAAGAACCTTAACAATTCAAGGAGCAGCTCAAGCTTCCTCGTCTTTGTCTTCCCTAACCATTACAAACTACGTGTATACGATCACTTCAAGTGGCTGTTCTCCTGATATTGTCAACGGTACTATTAGTGTAACACCTCCACCAGAAATGGTTTTAGTTAGCGGATTAGAAAATCAACCTCCCGTTTGTAATAATACACCAATTACTTCAGTTGATTATGTGTTTAACCCTGCTGCAGGTCCGTTACCAACAGTTACTTGGCCTGATGGAAGACCAAATGGAGTAACAGAGTCTTTTGGCGGCTTAACTCTTAATATGGTAAGCATACAAGGAACTCCTAATGTAACGGTAACGAGTACAACGATCTATCGTTATATAATAACATATTCTGCTACTTGTGCTCCGGATGTAGTTCAATCTGGTACTATTGGTGTAATTCCAACTCCAGTAATTGATGATGCTTATATTATTGCGAACGATGTTACCAATGTAACTTGTTTCGAAGGGAATGACGGTTCGATTATTATTCCTGATTCAACAAGGCCAGAGTTTGAAAAACGCGTGAGCGGTGGTTTGTTGAGCGTAAAACAAGTAGATGAAATCACACTGACAGGAACTCCAACTATTGGAGATATCATTTCGGTTTCGTTTGGTGGTAAAACCTATACATACACAGTAAAAGCTAGTGCTTTCTTGAGTCTTATACCAGAAGATTTCCAAGTGATAAGTAATGAACTTGCCGATGAAATAAACAATGCAGTTGCACCAAACGAAAGTTACGCTACTGCTGTTCCAAATGGTACTTTACTTCAAGGAGGCCTCACACTTACAGCAGATGTAGGAGGGATTGCCTTAGACACCTCGGTTAATGTAGTGCAAACAACTAGTGTAAGTAACACCTTAGCAACTACAACAGACAACCGAGCTTTAAATTATAATTATAGCTGGACTGGCCCGGGTGGTTATACAAGTTCGAACCTCAGTATATATAACCTTTTAGCTGGAGATTACTTCCTTACAGTTGACCTCAATGGATGTGCCGAAACTTCAGCTGCAATCACAGTTACCGAACCACCAGAATTAGTAATTGTAATTAATGCATGTGGTGGTACAACAGGTTCTTTCGAAGCAACCATTACAGGCGGAACTCCACCATATAATTTAATTTTAGAGGATGATAACGGAATTCAAATAGGACCAGCCGTTGTCTCTAATGGAGGGAAAGTATATACTGGACTTGCGGTAGGAGATGACTATGTTCTTGAAGTTACCGATCAAACTTGTGTATTGGCAGTTCGAGAGGCAATCGAAATTCCTACACAATTATTATTTGCTCATTGGGATCTCAATGAAGGAGTAACCGATAGTTATTGTTCTTCATCTACTATTGGAAACGGAAGTATAGAACTTACTCGCCCTGCATCAGGTACCTTCGAGAGTGCATTTTCTGGTGGTTCAAATGTATACTCTTACCAATGGACAAGTTCTGCTTCCTCTGCTACAATCGCCACAACACCCAATATATACAACCTTGTAGCGGATATATACACGGTAACCATAACCGATTTAATACTTGGATGTTCAGATACTAAATCATTTACCGTTGGTGGCTATCCTCCCCTTGAATTAAACTCACCTCTTGTAGCGGGTCTTCAATTGAATACTACTGGTTTAGCTTCGAGTACAGCAGACTATGTTTATTTCTTGGGCTGTAATGGTGATAATGACGCTGCCTTTACCTTTAATGCTACAGGTGGAAATAGCAACTATACAATTACTCCAGTTGTACCAACAGGAGCGGTAGTTAATAATATCGGAGGTACAATTAATATTACAGACGGTGTTTCTGGATTTTACACTTTCACTTTAGATGATGTTGGACCAAATGGAACAACTTGTAGGGTATTTAAGACTGTACAAGTACTCAATCCGAGTGCAATGCGCATGACAGAAGATACAGCTCTCAGAGTTAACCCAGTTTGTTTTGGAGAGCTAGGATATTTAGAGTTTAATATTGCAGGAGGTGCGCCTAATCGAGGACCTTATACTGTTACTTTAAATGGTGGACAGTTATCCTATACTACTCTTGCTGCTGGAGATACACGGGTTATTTTCGCTGATATTGATACTTTCTTAGTCAGCACGATTGAGCCTGCAGTTGAAATAGAAGATGCTTTTGGCTGTGTTGCGACTTCTCTAATTAACACGATAACATTTAATGTTACACAAGAATTAACATTCGATACTGATGTGACTGATATTGATTGCTCTATTCCAACTCCAGGAAGTGTTATTTTCAATGAAACTGGGCCAGGAACGTTTATAAATCCTCGTGATGTGCAGATTCGAATTTACTCGAACCCTGCTATAGTCCCTGCGATCAACTTATTTCCAGCATGGGGAACAAATCCAGCTGCATCGAATTCAATCGAATTGACTCAACCTGGTCTCTATTTTTATGAAATAACGGATGGGAATACCGCTAGTTGTCCAGCCATAACAGGATCCTTTGAAATTGGAGTCGTTGGAAATTCAGCTCCGCTTGTTGTACTCCCTCCTGATGTAACACAGGTAGGATGTGATAATACTACGAGTATTATAGCGTTGACTATTCAGAATATACAACCCCCATTGAATATCAATTGGTTCGAATACAAAGCGACTACAGTTACAGCAGGAACAGGAACGAACACAACAGCAACCACAACAATCGATTGGATCCCACTTACTTCGTTAGATCAAAATGCAACTGTATCCAACTTGCCAGAAGGGATTTATCGTGCAGAAGTTTCCGATGGGCGTTCTGGAAATTGTGGTGGAATACAAATAACGAAGAATATTTTACTTCAAGAAAGTTCAATTCAGATTGTGAATTTTAGAACCATTGAGAATAATCCTGCTTTGTGCGATAATTATGGAACTGGCTTTACAACAGATGTTTTATTTAGTATCAGTGAAAATTTAAACAGAAACTTAGGCTCGAATAACTTCGAAATCACACTGCTTTCTAAATCTGGAACAGTTATTACTAACCCAACAGCATGGAATCTTCCAAAACCACAAGGATTTATATATCGATATCCGAATTTACAAGCTGATCAATACACTCTGAGTGTTACGGAGAGTCTTCCAGCATCAAGTACATTAACTGCCTGTTCCGAAGTTTACTTCTTTGATATTCAAGACTATCTACCGATAACGTATATCGGGCAAACTGTATTTGAAACGGACATTTGTACTGGACTAGTTGAGGAAATAGAAGCAATAGCTTCTGGAGGAGTTCCGTTCATTGTAAACGGCTTGCCTTCTTATCAATTTGAATGGACCTATACTCCAATTGATCCAACACAATCTCCATCAAAATTCTTTGGACAAACCTTGACCAATGTGCCCGCTGGAAATTACTGTGTCAAAATCACGGATAAAAACGGATGTTTTTATGATTCTTGTGATACTGCTGCCGGAGCTACACCGCTCACTATAATTGTCGATGATGTAGTTACCCCATTCTCAGTTACGGGTAATCTTCCAGATCCAACAGATTCGTCAGTACAAGTTAAATCGTTACCTCCAGATTGCTCAAGCGGTGGACTCGATGGGCGTATTGGAGTAGTGCTCTCGGGAGGTTTATTGCCTAAAAAAATCAATTGGTTTATAGAAGATCCAACAACTTTAACTAGTGCAGCAAACCCAGGATATCGCGCACTTCCAGGTAGTGAAAATAGAACTTCGCTCGATGGTTTAGTTCCAGGGAATTATAAAATGGTAGTTACCTCCTTAAATCCAGATGCTGCAGCATGTGCGACAGGTGGCAATTTTATAAACAACGACTATTTGTATTACGAAGAAATCATACAAGTAACTCCAAACCGAGAACTATTCATCATCGACGGACCATTTGTAGACGAAGATCTTTGTTCTGGTAATTACGGAAGACTAGAAGTTGAAGTTTTTGATAATAACAATGGAAACTTGAGCTTCTACTACAACGGAATATTGATTCCTTCATCGGATGTAATTCGTTTAAATAACTACTCTTGGTCAATAGCTATTGTAAATGCAATTGAATCTGCTGATTTTAAAATTGTTAACGAAGAAGGGTGTTGGATTACTACACAGATCAATCGAGGTATTGGAGAGCCAAACTTCACGTATACATCGCCGAACTTCGTAGCTTCATCAAATATCTTAGCGCGGGAAGAAGTAACATTCACCAATGCATCAACCGATCCGTATGTTGTTTCTGAATGGATTTTTGGAGACAATACACCTCCAATCCTTGTAGAAACAAGTACTACAAGTATAACGCCCGTAAGACATGCCTATGGAGTGTCAGGAACATACTTTGCAACCTTACGTATCTATAACGATATCGGATGTTCCGAAGAGGTAACTGAGCCCATTGCAGTAGGAAAAGGATATAGTGTAATGGTACCTAATGTGTTTACGCCAAATAATGATTTAGTAAACGATAATTTCAAACCCCTGTTTAGTGGATTCAGTAACATGACTTTCAGTGTTTATGATTACCGAGGTAATGTTATTTTCAATGAGTTTGTTCAAGAACAAGATTTGACAAATGTAAAAGGAATTTCGATAATAGGATGGGATGGATCCTTAGCACCTTATTCTCCGTTTTACATATTTACTGCCTCTGGTGTATTGCTCGATGGTGTTACTGTTGTTGAAGAAAGTGGAACCTTTATATTAATTAATTAATGTATAGTAAAATAATAACATATTGTATTTTACTTACTACTCTTCTTCTAGGGAGGTCACTTTATGCGCAAGAAGAATATATTGTTAATCATTCCAAATTCATGCAAAAATCCAACCCTAGTTATTTTGGATTCAATAGTTTGAATAAAGTTGGAGTTTTGTACAATACAATAAAGCTGAATGAATATGATAAGCTAGATAATAAATATTTCTTTGGATCGTTAACATTTCAAGATCAAGGGTTTAGCTTGGGAGTTGATATCAATTCGTTTAAAATTCAAACCACAGGTTTGACCACTAACCTTGCTAATATTTCTTACGTTTATAAGCTTCAATTCGATAATAACACCTATTTCTTGCCTGCAGTTACCATAGGTTTTGGTAGCTCTTCAGTAAACCCAGCAAACCTGATTTTTGAAGATCAGCTAAACACCTCCACTGGTTTTATTAATTCTGAGTCCATTGATCCATTAGCTCCTGTAATTAGTAGTGTAAATTATTTTGACTTAGGGGCATCTTTTCTCTTGCATACCGATAAGTATATGGCTGGGTTGACCTTTAAACATTTGAATAAACCCAATACCTCATACAACAAAGAAATTCCTTTTGAAAAACCCATACAAATTTCTTTACAAGGCGCGTATGAGTTTGATTTGAATCCGTATGAATCACGTTACTTACCACGATATTCTTACCTCTATGCCTATGGATCATTCACCAAATACGGCGATGCTTTACTGATCTATCTTTCACAAGACTTTCAGTTGGGAGAATTTTCAATTGGTATAAGCGAGCAAGCTGCTTCACTAAATTCCTTTGCTTTGAATAATATTGGAGTTTCAATTGGACTTGCAGTTGAGAATTTTGACTTTGGAATTCTCTACAACCTTCCATTCAAATCTCCAGGAATTGTATATTCTCCTAGTATTTTTGAATTATTTATCACCTTTGATTTCAGTATTTATCGCCGAAATAAACGAGGTCAGTACAATCGTCTGCAGATCGATAACTACTACTAGACAGCGTCTTGTAGTTAAATACACATCACTCCAAATACTATTGCTTTATTTTTTACGTTAAAAAGGATGTAAAGGAATAAATTGTTTACTATAATTTATATCTTTAGAATCCAAATCTTAACGTAACCTACCTATAGAGTTCCCTCAGCTTCGGCTTTCGCTTACTATATTTTGTGTTTTCTTTGGTACATGCTATTTTTATGGTCAAGTTTTGTCCCCACCTACACTCACCTCTACATACGGCTCAGGCTCAATAATATCAGTTTGTACATCAGATACAGTAACTTTTACTGCATCGGGCGATGTTGGACCTACTGCTAATGATGCCGAATTTAAAATCATCCTTGCTGGAGCATCTATATATCCAGTTGGTGGTGCGCCCGGTCCCCAAGCAACCTTATCTTTTTCTTCGTATTCATTACAAAACGGTGATCATGTAGTGGCAACTGTTTATACTTATGATTACGGCCTTACTTTTGTTTATAAAGTTCAATTAACCAATGATATATATTTTCTTCCAGCAATCAAACTTGGCTATGCAAGTTCATCGGTTGCTATTGATAATCTTATTTTTGAAGATCAAATAAATGCTGTAACGGGCTTTATTAATACGGAAACAATTGATCCCTTGGCTCCTCAGATTTCTTCAATTAATTATATTGATTTGGGTACTTCTTTTATCGTTCACAATGAAGTTTTTATTGCCGGTTTAAGTCTCCGAAACTTAAACCAACCCAATGCTTCATTCAATAAAGAGTCGGCAGAAAAACTTCCAATTTCTATTTCTGTACAGAGAGGATATGAATTTGACCTGAATTCATATCGACAAGGTCTTTTGCCAGAATTTTCTTTTCTGTATTTATACGAGGCCGTAACTAAATTAGGTAATTCAATTCAAGTAAGCTTATCTCAAGAAGCCCAATCAGGTTCATTCTCTCTTGGAAGCCAGCAAGCATGGAAGTTGAATACATTTAGTTTAACAAGTATTGGATTGTCGGTCGGAGCTTCTGTTGAGAATTTTGATTTTGGACTTCAGTATAACATTCCAATTAAACAGATTAATCAAGTTTTTGCTCCTAGTATTTTCCAACTATATGTAGCCTTTGACTTCAGTATTTATAGAAGAAATAATCGTGGTAGATATAAGCGTTTGGTTACCGATAACTATTAGTTCCTAAAAACCTTATTTGGAAAAACTACTGGGCTTTCAACTCCATTGACACCAACTGTTGCTATTCCAAAAAAGAAATTGTCAATGACAATACCTTCTAGGGTTGTTTCAGAAACATTTCCTACAAATCGAGAATGATCCCAAGTAGGTGAGGTGGTGTCTCTCCAGTAAATACGATACCCTTTAATATCACTGCTATTTGCTTTTGTCCATCTGAATTTAGCGGATGCTTCTACAATTCCTCCAATGCTAAGTTCTGTAACTGCTGGGGGAGCCCAAGCAATTGATGCTAAGTTTATAGCATTAACTGCTGTTAATTTTTTGGCATAT
>Ga0209716_1002366_pt1 | contig 12486 bp, 7 predicted proteins | sample COGITO_mtgs_1205_FD_184811 | JGI IMG/M metagenome (GOLD analysis project Ga0209716, IMG submission 184811) | Pelagic marine microbial communities from North Sea - COGITO_mtgs_120531 (SPAdes) (version 2) | ecosystem: Environmental > Aquatic > Marine > Epipelagic ...
TTAACTTATTTACTTCTGTAGTACTAAATCCCATTTGTCTTTATTCTCTTTTTATATTTATTCTTAACCTTGAACAACAGTTCCGTTAGCATAAATTAATTTTATAATTATTTGGTTAATACGAACCGCTGCATTAACAATTTGTAATTCCATATAAAAACCTTCCGTTGCGTTAAATCCTCCAAATGTACCGGAGATTGTATTATTTGGACCAGATACAGTTGTTCTACATGCAGCTGAAGCTGTATCAACACCGCTAGGTGGATCCAATATTGTAGTAAAAGGTGCCGAACCATGTAATGATAAAGGAACTGCACTATAACCAGTATTTCCGCCACCACCTGATTGATTTTCTTTTCTTATGTAAATCTTAATATTTTCATTAACTAAATCTTCATATGCAGATGCACCAACAAAATCACCATTAAATTCAAATTCAAAAGATGCAATAGGATCTGTTAAACTTCCTGTTGTATGAAATAACCTATGATAAGTAGAAGTTACTTGATACCCTGCACCACTATAGTCAGGATTAGTTCCTGATTTATCTGGTTTATATGAAGCTAATGAACCAGTTAATTGACCATAAGATGGACTATCACCGTTATCTTTAAAGAATTTATGTGGTTGAACAACATTACTTCCTACTGTACATGCTTGGCAGAATGGAGAAGAAGAACCTGTTTGGTTTGCTAATCCTGTTGCAGTTAATGTTGCCACTGGATTAAATGCTGAATAACTACCTGTTCTTTCTAATCTATATTGCTCATCATCAAACCTTTCTCTTAAAGTATTTGAATTCCCTGTTGTAGAATAAGTATCAACTAGAATACTAGCTCCAGTAGAGTTTACTGTATTACCAACGTCCCATGGGTCATAAACATTAGCCTGCGCAAATGCATCAGTATTTCTAAATCTATAGTTAGTATTATTTATAGCCCATGTATCATATATGAAAGCTACATTTTGCACATCAAATTGATTTGTCCATGCTGGCATACTACCATAAGCTAAATTCCATGCCTCTAATTGTCTAGTAGGTAAACCATAATCTTGTCCTTGTATTCTAAAATTCCAAACAGCAGCTGTACTTCGACCTTGAGTATTAGCATTAAAATTATCAATATCAGTAACATCTAATTCAAATTGTGAATTAAGTATATAATATTCTACTCCACTTAAATGTTTTGTTAATATACTAGTTGGTGTAGTAGATTCTATTATAGCTGTAGTACCATTAATATTTGGCGTAGATGGGTCTGTATCAAAAAATACATCGTTAGTTTCACCATTATAAGATGTTGATGAATTTCCGTTTGGTCCAAAATATGCGTATGTATTACCACCATCAGTTGTAGTATCTGTTGTCATTTGAAAAGAAACATGATAACGCCCACCAGTAAAACCATTTGCAGCAAGAATAGTTCCAGCATCTACTGTGATTGTAACACTAGCTTTAAATTTAGTTGGTAAATCGGCTCCGTAATTTGAAACTTGAAGTGTTATACCTGTACCGTTTGTAAATGTTTGATTTTGATATAATGCATTAGTTGCAGAAGTATCTAAAGTACCACCCGTTAAAATATTAAGACCATCTGCTTGATATACATTAACTATAATTTTGGCATCACCTGTTGCATCTGCACTAAAACCTGTACATGGATTTAAAGTATTGTATGTGATTCTTCCTGTTGTTACGGGAGTATCATATGTAGCTTTATTTGAACCTGCCCACGGAGTATTGCCTCCACTACCAGTTTGGAACGGATTACCTTCAGCTGTTGGAGAACTAATTCTAGGAGAAGTAAAAGATTTATTTCCATCCACACTAGCATTATTAGTCCCATCTGTTGTATTAAAGTGAGATAAGAAAGTTGGCGTTGGTATATAAACATTTACTTGGCCAGGAGTTCCACTATCTTCTGCCAATACATCGGTACCAACAAAGTTCATTGTAGTATATCCAGTTGCACCTACTTGTACGCCTTCATCTTTTACTATAAGACTTCCACCACCTGCAGAAGAACCTGTTGCACCAGTTAATCCTATAGAACCTTGAGCTCCACTAGCACCTATTTCACCAGCAGCACCTTGTGCACCACTTGCACCTATTTCACCAGCACCCGTTGCTCCACTAGCACCTATTTCACCAGCAGAACCTTGAGCTCCACTAGCACCTATTTCACCAGCAGCACCTTGTGCACCACTTGCACCTATTTCACCAGCAGAACCTTGTGCACCACTTGCACCTATTTCACCAGCAGAACCTTGAGCTCCAGTTGCACCAGCACCAGTTGCACCAATTCCACCAGCAGCACCCTGTGCACCACTTGCACCAATTCCACCTGCAGCACCTTGAGCACCAGTTGCACCAATTCCACCGGCTGCACCTTGAGCACCACTTGCACCTATTTCACCAGCAGCACCTTGAGCCCCAGTTGCACCTGGATTACCAGCACCACCGCTACCTACAAACTTCCAATTATTAATATTTGTATAACCTGCAACATTTAATAAAATATAAACACCATTATTTGCAGGTGTAGAATCTTCTGCAACAGTTACAGTCATACCTACATAAATATAAGTACCACCGTCATTGGCTTCCCATGTTGTAGCTAAAAGTAAATCAGCTTGAGTAGGTACAACAGCTCTTGCATCAAATGCACCAGCTACTTGCGGTTCAAAATTTGCCGATATTCCTAAAATTCCATTTGTTCTATTTCCTGCCATTTTATATTATTATGTTGTAAATCTTAATTGTCTTGCACCTATAGTAGCACCATTGTGTGTATATCTTGTATAATTAACAGATAGGCCCTGTATAGTTTGTTGAACTGCTGACTGTGTAAATGTTGATAAATTAATAGTATCCCATGTCTGACTTAATGTATTAAATTGTTGTAAACCTGAAATAGTTGACCATGCATTTGGAATATCTATTTTTTGTTTTGCACCACCTCCACCAGATTCAGTAACCATTGATACTTGTACATAAGTAGTCATTGATTGTAAACTTTGCTTAGTCATCGTAGTTAAAGATGAGGTTGTTGCAAAAGGAGGATAAACTCCAGTTATTGTTCTTGTAATTGCTGAGGTGGTTCCTGCTGGTAAAGGAGAATTAAAATTACCTCCTACACTATCTTTAGGTTGAACACCTGCATCGTATGAAACAGACCCAGTCCAACTTTGAGAACCTTGTAATACTGTATATGCCGCAACAGTTTCAGAATCAGATAAACTTGTACTTGTATTATTTGATACACCAGTACCTGTATAATTATAAGTATTAGGTAATCCACTTCTCTTGTTACTCGTGGCTGTATATTGTGGATTAATTGATCCTTGATTAAATGTGGAACTAAAACTTAAAGCAGTAGTTTCATTTATCTCTCTAAATCCTGATTGTGACAATACGAAGGCAGAAGAAGGGTTAGTTAATGTTGGATTTAATGTTGGATATAACATTCTATTCATCATTTCTTCAAATGTTTGATTTGTAAACGTCGACCCTGCTGCTATATTATCAAAGGGTGAATTTCCAGGGAATGACTGTGGTGTTGGTGTTGCATTTGTATATGTACTACCTGCACCTGCACTATAAATTGGAATATTTAAAATTCCAGCATTTAATGTTGCTGCACCGCTAGTTCCTGTTGTTGTTAAGCTAGTTACTACACCAGAACCACCGCCTTGTGCATTAACTGTAATAGTAGTTCCTGATGGAGTTACTACACTATTAAGAGTTATATTTGTACCTGCAACTAATGTTGGGTTGTATGTAGCATCAATTAAATCATACAATGTTGTTTGTGTGATTAAATCTCCTGATTCGAATAATAGCTTTAATTGAAACTTAGGTAATACAGCCATAGCAGTTAATAGTCTTTGTTTTATTTATCAACCCTTCATGATATTTAAAAACTTGTCGAATGATACTAGGTGCTTTTTCTTCTTTTTCTTTTTCTTCTTTTTTATAGGCTCCAATAAATCACCGCTTCCGGTTTGTTGGCTACTAAAAGAATTTGCAGAACCTGGATTTCCAGGAAGTGTAGCATTACCCATACTCTGAACATTCATGTTCGGATTAAGGTTTACCGTACCGGACTCGTTTTCTCCTATCTTGTTAGGTATTTCTTTTTCATCAGTTTTAACAAAATCTTCTAATGTTTTAACTGGTAATTTTGATAACTCTTTAACCTCATCTGAAACATCAGAGGATTTAAGTTCTCCTTTTTTATATTGTAATGCTAATGCAAAAAATCTTCTTTGCGCTTTTGATTGAGCTGGCATTATTTAATATTCTTTTTTAAGTAAGTTGTACAAAAGTTTAATAATTCTTTTCTTGCTGGAGCAATGTCACTCTTTTCTGTTGCAGGTCCACTTTTCCATTCTATCCAACCTTCTACTATTTCTTCTAATCCTTCTTCAAGACCACGCATAAGTTCAATATACTCTTCATTAAGTTTACTTTCATTATAACTAACAATATCAGAATATTCAATTTCATGCTCTCCGCCATCTTTATCTAATGCAAAAATAGTTTTATCTCCCCACATTGAATCATTATCATCATTACCATTGCCAAATGCATAAATGACATACTCTTCACCATTACCTAGTTGAATCATACCATCATCCTTTTTCATTTTTTTCATTAATGACTTCTTGTTGAATTTTGCTTCATTAACGCTAAAGTCTGTAAGTGATTTTAAATTTTTCATATCTTTATTTTCTTTTATTGGTTGCATTATATCTTGTAACGGTTTATAAAACTTATGTATACTTTTTGGAGTCATTTTCTTAAAAGACTTTTCATCATCTATCTTTAAGGCATTCCTAACTTTAGATGCTGATATATTTTCTTCACCTCTTTTTATTTCAAAACCTTTAAAACTCGGATCAACACCTAACTCATCTCTGTATCTTTGTTTATTAATCATAGCACCATAAGATTTCTTTCTATCAGTGCCGTATCCCCACATCATAGGTTCATATGCCGGTCTTGCTGCTGCAAACATTGTATCAATTGCTCCATTAGGAACTACAAAACTTGCTTCTAAAAATGGATATTGTTTTTTCATTTTAGCAAACATAGCTTGTTGCATACTCTCATCAAATGGTCTTTTCTCTGGATCAGGCTTTCCACCTCTTACCATATAAACTACAACAGGTAAACCATTTTCTTTATACATTTTTTCAAATACTTTAACATGACCTAATGTAAAAGGTTGAAATCTACCAACAAACATATTTACTGGCTTTTTACCCTTTTCTTTATGAGGTACATTTAGTGCTTCATTAAGTATAGTAGGTGTAGTTCTATTTTTTACTCTTTGTCCATAAGGAGATAATGCGTAAGTTACTATACCTTCTTGGTCTTCACTAATATTAAATAGAGTTTTATTTCTACCTAACCATCTTTTATTAGCCTGGAGTTCAGTAAGAATTCTAGACATTTCTTCTTCAGTAATATGGCCGTCTGAAATAGCATCTAGAATTACACTCCTGATTCTAGCATTTGTAGATACATTCTTAGCAGGATATGCTTCTGTATATCTTCTCTTTACTACAATCTTCTTTTCATTTAAGAAATTATTTAAATCATTAATGTTATCCATACCTTATATATTTACTTTGCCATTTTAAACCTGTTAGTCTCTGGATCAAAATCTGCATGTTTTAGGTTTGCTGCATAAACTGCATTAGGCCTTGGTATGTTTGTACCATCTGGACCTTTACCTTTTGCAAACTTGAAACCAGGATTTGGTTGAGGTTTCATTAATGATGCATTTGTTACACCATCAGTTATATGTACACCACCATCTTTCTTTGATGTAGATACATTTATATTACCATAAGACTGTTCTTCTAAATCTCCGTTATGAATTTCTGCAACTAAAAGGCATGCTTTACAATGTCCAGTTAATGCATCTTTCATATATGGTGGAAACGGGCCTCTGCCTTTTTTCTCCCATTCTTTTAGAGTATCATCTGCCCACTGTTCTGGTGATCTGTCACCGTACTTAAGTGGTAATTTATCTTTATCTATAATTCCATTTTCTACTGCCCAATCTTCTTGTTTATCTAATTCTTCATTACCTTTTTTAATTGTATCAGTTGTAGTAGGCTCAGATAAAGTACCCATGAAATTATTATGATTATCTGCTAAAGAATCTAATCTATTTCCAGTTTCCTTATTATAAAATTCTGATTCACCTATTTTATTTTTTAACGCAGATGCAGCACCACCATCTTTCTTTACAGATATACCACCCATAGTTTCAAGATTAACTGCTAACCCTAATCCTTGCATTGCAACTTTACTTGCATAGTCAGGATCATCAGGATCTAAGTCAACAGCACCACCTAAACATATAACATCAGCCACAGGGAAATTTTCACCAGCAGGAAGTTCAGTTCGGTAACCTCTTTTGTTCATTGACATATAAGCAAAAGATTCAGCTAAGTCAGCACTACCTTTTCTTATAGATTCAACATCATCCATTTTTCTTAGTACTTCAATAGTAGCATTATCAAAATCTTCAACAGATTCAATACCACTTAATTTTTCAATATCTGCTAAAACTTCTTTTTCTTTAGGTGTAGGGTTATCTCCAATTAAGTCTTTCATTTTATCATGAATTACTTTAGGGTATTCCTTTTGTATTTTTTCTGAACGTTCCTTTTGTGGTAAGTCATTTAAACCTGGAACAGTTTCAATCATCTCTACCTCATTTAGCTTTTCCCACTTTCCTAAATTTTTATTGTGTCTATCAATTGCTCTATTTGTTCTATTAACTAATCTTCCTACCTCTTTATCATTTAAATCAGGATTTTGTTGTTTAAATGCTTCGGTTAATCTTTCTGTTAATTTTTCTTGGTCTGGTTTTTTGAGTCTTTTAATTTTAGTTGACCCCATTGTAATTTCTTCAATTTCACCACTCTCATTTTTAGTAACCTTAACTTCTGGTTTATATGTTTTACCGCCAGATATTTTATTAGGATTAATATCTTTTCCAGCAATCTTTGGTTTAATTCCACCGTCAACTGTAGATGCTGAAGTAATCTCTAATCCTAAGTCAGTTAATTCCTTTACAGCAGCACCATCCTTATCTGAAAGATCCATAACTTTTTCTCTACCACCTTGCCTGAATTCTCCAGGGGTGTTTGATGCAAAATATATTTTTAATTTACCTTTGGAATCACTAAGTCTTGCATACTTACCTACCATTTCAGCTTCATCCTTTGAAAGCTTTTTCCCATTTAATACTTTTTCAAATCCACCTTCAAACTTTTCTCTATCTTCTGCTGGAGAAAATGCAATTCTATCAAAGTCCTTTTTTATCTCTTCTACTCTTTTTGTTGTAAACTTTTTATTTAAAGAATCAGATAAACCTAATTCAGTTTCTTCAGTAGGTTCTTTATCACCAACTATTTCTTTTGCCTTTTTATATGCTGGTGTATCTTTATCATAACCAAGTGCAGATGAAACTTTTACTTGTCTTCCTGTTTCTGGATTTTTAAATTTTTGATCTTCAGCATTAGCTTCTATAACTACTTTACCTAAATTAATAAATTCATTGTAATTAAGAACTCTTTCTTCTACAACTAATTCTTCTAGATCTTTATGATTAACTTCTTCATCTACTTTATTATTTAAGTATTCTCCGAATGTTGTAAATTCTTTAGAAATTTCTTTATTAATACTATCACTTATTTTAGAAACCATTTTATTAAAATCATCAATTACAGATGCTGTCATTACTGCACCTATTCTTTTAGGATTTCTTTTCTTCCTTAAAGATCCTAACATTATTTTATATAAGTTCTTTAATGAGTCTGATTTTTGTAAAATTTCTTTAGTCCTACTATTTTTAATTAAATCTAAATTTACATCAAACTCAGGACCTTTTGCAAAATCAGCTTTTTGAATATCTAATTTTTTTAAATCAGTACCTCTCTTAGTTGTATAATCATTAAATAAGTTGTTTACTAATTCAATGTATCTTTCTTGAGGTGTGTTCATTAGCAATTCACCTGCTCTTAAACCTCTTTCTTCTATAAAAGCTAAAATATCTAATAAAAGAATTTCATTAATATCAGCAGGAGCTCTTCTTAAATCTACAGGCTCCTTATCTTTCATTAACATCTGAGTATAAGGATCAATCATTTTAGCTGTAAATGTTTGATTAGTACCTGGTCTGTAAAATTTAAAGATAATAGAATCAATAGGTTTATCTAAATCATTTTGTAAAGTAGTTTTATCGATAGTAGGATTTAAACAACCGATTAAATATTTTGCAAAAGAACTTGTACCAAATACTTCCATTTGGTCTTCTCTTGGTGTAGAAAGAAATTCTCTAATCTTTCTTTTTTGTTCTTCTTTTAAATATCCGCTGAATATAGGAATAAGTGGAGTAACTTGAAATGCAGAAGCCCAGTCTCTTAATACTCTAGGATCTTCAATTACTTTAGCAATTTTACCTTTAGAGTTCTTTACTTGGATATGAGTTAATATTAAATTATTATCAGGAAGATTATCATATTTAATAGCTCCTGGTTGATTATGAACAAAGTACTGAAAACAAAATCTCCAATGATCTGGTAAATCTTGTATATGCCCTTCTGTTTGTTTAAGTATGTATTGGATTGCCGGTTCATAATACATCATTAGTGTTCGGTCCACTATATTGATAGGCATTTTGCTATTGCCTTTAAAAAATTGTATTTGGTCTCCATGCTTCTCAAAAGCAAAAGACGATCCGGATAGTTTTTCGGTCACTAGCAAATAATCTTTAAATAGATCATTTACGAATTGTTGCCCTACTTCTTTATATATGTTTGTTAACTCTTTCATTATTAGTTTTTAGTTATACCTTTTATATATTAGATTTAAAGAATGTTTAAAACAAAAAAGATGAGTCTTTTAACTCACCTTTAATACACTTATATTATTTTCCTATTATTATTACATATTAATTATGATACGTCCATATAATCACCGTGGTCACATACTATACCTTTTTTGGATACTTGTTTACAGATGTTATCTAATTCACCGGTATCATAATACATCGGGAAGCTATCTTTAATACCTAATGACTTTAAAAGTTTTTCAGTATCTGCATAACCAATCTTAGATCTTTTATTTACATTAGCAGTTTTAGCTACATCATATAAAGATGTTCCATAAAATCTACCTCTATCAGTATAAACAAAATTGATTCCTTTTATGTTAAAAGATTTACCACTACGATCTTTGTATCTGGTGGCTTCATTAAGTGGTTTTACATATTTCATATCTATTTGTTTTATTATATAAATATAATCAATTTATTTGGGATAAAAAAATTATTTCACTAAAGTTATTAACAATTATCTACCAAATTTAATTATACCCATTAATTGATTAATTGCAGCAAAGGTGCCAGTCAGCTTATAGATCTTACCTTTATATTTAAATACAATACCTTCAGTTGGAAATATTGATTCTATACCGCCAATACGACTTAGCCTTGCAAGTTCAGCTTCAACCTTTTTAATTTGTTCTACCCCACCTGTCTTTTTAATCTTACTTGCTTGAGTTTCAATTTCTTTTCTTAGTCTTTGTGCTTCACCAGATGGATTAGCAGCTAAGAAGTTAGAAGCATTCTTCATAATGATAGAACCGAGCTCTAAAAATAAATCTTCAAAAGGTCTAATGTTTTCTTTATACTTTTTGGCAACATCCTCTTTATCAAACTTTTTAACTAATGCAGCTTCTTTAGGCCCAACTTGTTTTGCTAAAGATCTCATGTTTAAACTCTTCTTGTCGCCGTATGCCCATCTTTTAAGTAAACCTTCTTTAACATCTTGAGATAATGTTGGAAATTCTTTATCTATTAATTCTCTCCACCACATTTCATGGTATCTTGAAACTTCATCACCGTCGTTTAAGCCATATCTTTTTTCTAGAGCATTAACTTGGTTAATAAACTTTTTCTTATTTGCAGTAAAATCTAAATCTCTTTGTAATTGAATTACTTTAGGAGGTATAATTTTAAATGTTTTACCAATATCAGATTTTACCTTTTGAAGTATACTTGTTATTTCTTTGGCAGGTTTATTGTTTGTACCTATGATATTACCTTTACCATCCGTTTCTTTTATTCCATGAAATTGTATAACATCAGTATCATAATGAATAACATTTGGATTTAATGAATAGATTAATTCCATATTCATAAAATCTTTTCCATTCTTAAAATACTTTTCTTGATCTGCTGGTGAAAGCTTTCTTAATAGCTTATCTAAATCCCTAGCAGCAAAGATATAAGTATCTTCTACTAATTTTGATGCATGGCCTGTAAACATACCAACAATTCCGTTAAGATCTATTGGGTTTGCCATTTGTCCTTTATTTCTAGCAAATTTTACTTTACCATCCTGTATAGTTACAAATAGGTTTTGCCCATCAGTCTTTTCAGTAGGATCTTCTTCAAAGTTTAATTGACCTCTAAGCCCAGCATCAACCATTGCTTTGAAATCTCCAAAGGTTAAATCTTTATCATCAAATGGATGCTGCATATGACCAGCTGCACCACCTTCAAACAAAAATGGCTGACTTTTGTCAGTCAGCCACTCTTCAAACAGTTTTATGTGTTTCATTTAGTTTAGTTTTATTATGATCCCATAGTAGATTGTAAAGCTCCAACCATTGCTCCATAGTCTTCACCATACTTATCAATTAAACCATCAGCAGTTTCAGTTGCTTTAGTTTCATCAAAGTCATCTCCGAATGCATCTTTTAACATTTTCATTGCATATTCTTTGAATTGGTCAGCAGATTTAATTTCAGCTTCATTTACTTTACCTAATTTATTATTGGCAAGCTTTCTGAATTTTTCAGCAATTGAATCATCAGGTAATACTTCTTCTTCTTCCTTTACAATTTCAGTACCATCAGCTTTATCATCTGCTTCACCTTTAACTACATCAGTAATTTTTTGATCAGGAGTAATTAGTTCTTTACCTTTACCTTCAATAGATTTAGGCTTACCCATATCCATCATATCTCCAGCAATACCTGCAGCAGTTTCTGGTCCATCACCTTTAATTACAGGAATAGCTATTCCATCATCCCCAGCTTCTTCATCTTTAATTTCATCACCTTCAACTTTAGTAATTACTTCACCTACAGCTTCTTCAACAGATTCATCCTTTTCGTCTTCATCTTCGAAATCTTCACCGTCGTGAGTTTTAGATTTATCACCTTTATTTCCACCTAGTACAACATCATCGTACTTTTCATTTGCAGATTCATCTTTTTCATCATCATCTTCAAAATCTTCGCCATCATGTGTTTTAGATTTATCACCTTTATTTCCACCTAGTACAACATCATCGTACTTTTCATTTGCAGATTCGTCTTTCTTATCATCTTCATCCTCATCTTCAAAATCTTCGCCATCATGTGTTTTAGATTTATCGCCTTTATCTCCACCGAATACAACTCTATCATATGCTTCATTAACAAATGTTGAAAAAGACATTATTTTAGATTCGTTCTTTTCAGCATCTTCCTCTTCTTCTTTATCGTATTCAACATCTTTCTTTAAAGCATCGATTTGTTTATCATCAGATTTAACAGCTCCTTTATAATGGTCTGCTTTTTCTTTATCATCTTCAGAATCAACTTTCTTATCGCCTTTATCTTCTAATTCATCACCTTTCTTTTCATCATCTTTACCTTCTTCTTCATCATCTTCATTGACTTTTGCTTCAGCAAGAGGATCAGCAGACGCTGCTACAGGAACAGCATAATCTTCTGGCTCTTCATCATCATCATGATAAGAAATGTTTTTATTAATAGTTTCTTCTTTTTCTTTAATGAAATCTTCGAAAGCCATAATTCTTCTAGTAGCTTTTGGAGTTTCTTCTTCTTCTGAAGCTACATCAACACCGTCCTCATCTTCAACCTCATCGGCTTCAGCTGGAACTTCTGCTGTAATTTCTTGTTCATCAGAAACTTCTTCACCTTCTTTATCTTCTAAAGATTTAGTATCACCAATTGCATTAACCTCATCTTCTATTTCTTTAGCTTTTCCAGATAATTCTTTTACTTCATCTTCAGCAACCTCAGAATCAGAATCAACAACTTCAGCGTCGCCTTCTTTATCTTCAGTACCTTCTAGTGATTTTGCTTTACCTTTGGCATTCATTTCATCTTCAATATCTTCGGCTCTATCTTCTTCGATTTCATCCTCAGATATATCGTTACTTTTTGCAATTGTCTTAGACATTGCTTCGAGTTTTGAAAGAAGATCTTTCTCCTTTTTTAACTCTTCTATACTGTCAAAACCAATCTTTTTGATCAATTCATCAACAGCTTCTTTTGTTACTTTTGCTGACTCAGTGATCGGTTGATCTTTTGCAGTCATTGCAGAAAACTTTTTGATTGACTTCATTTTAGTTATTTTTATTTTTTTTATATATCCATGTCTT
>Ga0209716_1002367_pt1 | contig 12485 bp, 10 predicted proteins | sample COGITO_mtgs_1205_FD_184811 | JGI IMG/M metagenome (GOLD analysis project Ga0209716, IMG submission 184811) | Pelagic marine microbial communities from North Sea - COGITO_mtgs_120531 (SPAdes) (version 2) | ecosystem: Environmental > Aquatic > Marine > Epipelagic ...
CAGCAACCTTTAATCCTGAGTCGGCTAAAACTTTTGTAGCCATACCTCCACCTGCACCAGAACCGACAATTATGACATCATAATGTTTAGTGTTTTCAATTATTTCCATATTCAATTTATAGTTTTTTAAAAAATGATATCGCTTAAAAGTTCAATTGTTTTATAATCGTAAACCCCAAAAGTAATAAATTCCTTTGCGTTTGAGTGATCTCTGTTTGCTACTCTAAATCAGAACACTTTTCTAATATGTCCGAGCACCACAAACACTGAGTGAAATTATATTTTATTAATGGCGATTTATTTAAATCAAATTTAACTTAAATAAGTATCCACATAAAACAAATTAGACGAGTCTTATTATTTTATATACTAAAAAATAAAAAGGTAATGAGAAATATATTTTTAATAGACTATTACCAAAAAAAATAGCAGTGGAATAATACCCTTTCATAAACTTAAAAAGGAGTTATAAGAGTTTATAAAATAAAAAATGAGGGAAATTAATCCCTCATTTTAACTGATTATTGTGTTAAGAAACAGTTATTCTTTAGCAAACCACAGTCTGGTTGACATTACGTCTGGACCTTGTCTTCCTACTGCTGATCCTACGTTATCTGCATTTGAATTGTAAACTCCTGTACCATAACGTAGTCTATTTGGATAAGCTCCATTAAGTTCTCCCGCGTAACTAATAATTTCATCATCTGAAGATGTAATAACTGCTGAACTTGGATATCCTGTATCACGAACAATCGACCAAGCTTCAATACTATTAGTATAGTTAGCTATCCATCTTTGCGTAGCGACTTTTTCTAACTTTTCATCCACTGTTCCGGTTAATGCCGTCATATTGCTTTCATCTAAAGAAACGCCAGTAATGGTCTCCCAATGTTGCATAGCTTTCCTTAAACCTGATTGATAGTATGACGCTGCATCACCAGTAACAAGACCTTTAAGTATTGCTTCTGCAATCATAAAATGAGTATCACCAGCTAACATAACAATTGATGGTAATACAGGTTTCCCATCATTTACCTTTTGTGTTAAATTTTCAGCAGGATCAGAAAACAAAGATGTATTAAAATACCGTTGTAGTTTACCATTCATTCTTGAAGGAAGTCCAACATAATGAGTGCTCTCTTGCATCGTGATGGTTAATTCGTCATTTGCTTCTGTCCATGTATAATCAGTATCCAAAACAAGACCAGCATCATCTAATGTGCTTTTAAGAAATGCTATATGCTTATCAACGAGTGCAACACTCTCTCCGTCTCTAGGTGTAAGATTTATAGATACAGTACCTCCCTCGCTTGGATTAGCAATTATTGCAAGTCTTGGATCGTTATCGCCCTTTAAAATATTAATTAGGGGTTCACCCATTTTCCAACGTGCGGTTGGCCAAGTATGCCAAACATCACCATATGAAGTTGATCCACCCCATATATTTGTTTCTTCTGCATATCCAGCTAAAAGTGCATCAGTGTCTGCTAGTACACCAGAAGTAATTGACTCCTCAGCAACTCTGGCAGCAAAATCCTCCCCAGGCGAGCCGTGAGCTCGAAGTGCAATTCGCAATTTTAAACTATTTGCAAGCTTTTTCCAATTTTGCATATTTCCATTAAAAATGACATCATTATTGCCAAGTAATTCAACTCCAACTCCTGTAGTTTCATTGCTTCCTATAATTAAAATTGCTTGATCTAAATCTGCAATGATACCTTTATAAATATCTATTTGATCGTCATATATAGGTAATTCTACATTTGGATCAGAAGCTTGAGAAAATGGGATGGCTCCAAATTGATCTGTAAACGCATGGTAATAAAGGCTTTTCATAACAAGTCCAAGAGCGTAATACTGTTCATTTTCCAGAGTTCCACCATCACCTACTAAATTCATGTACGATGTAAGGGTACTGTTGTAATTTGCATAAGGTCCCCAAGAACCGTTATCTGTTAAAGCATTCCAGTAATTCCATCCAAAATCTCCAGCCCAAGCGTACGCGCTGTGTCCACCTGAAATGTGACCGGAAAACATATCTGAATGTAGAATTCTTCCGTACCATAACTCAAATACGTTGTCTCTGTATAGCTTTTGTTGAAGAGTGGTTACGAAAAATTTAGCGCTAACATCAGATACAGAAAGTGCATCTGGTTGTTCATTAATTTCATTAAAATCGTCTGTGCATGATATTGAAAATACCAATAAAAGACCAGTAAATATTAATATTATATTTTTCATTTTTTGTTGATTTTTAGATTAAAAATTTAAAGTTAAATTAAGACCCAAGCTTCTTAAGGTTGGCATGGCCATATGTGACATCCCTTGAACTCCTAAAGAAGTACCTAACATGGACTCAGGGTCAATATCTTCGGCACTTTTAGAAAAGAAAAATAAATTTCTACCAACTAATTGAATTGATGCACTCTGAATCCCTAGTTTGTCTGTATTTGGAATGCTGTATCCAATAGAAAGTTCTCTTAAACGAATGTTATCCTGATCGTATATATAGTTTTCAGAAATATTACTCATTGCCGTCCAATACTCTTGACCAGTAATACCTACGGAATTTTGAGCCCCTGTACCAGTATTAATGCCTTCTACGGTAATACCAGTTTCACGATATTTCAAACTTCTTTCAGAGACACCATTACGGTCTAAATCTGCTGAAGTTTGAGAATAAACTTGCCCTCCTATTCTTGCGTCAATTGAGAAACTCATAGACAAATCTTTATACCTTATGGTATTTGACCATCCACCCAACCAATCGGGTTGTGCATTTCCTAATAATTCTGTTGGCGCAGCTGAACCAATAGGAAAACCATTAGCATCAACTTCCCCTGTAAAAACCTTACCATATATATCCCCTATACTCCCTCCTTTAGTAGCTTTAACGGCAATATTATTGTCTGTTGAATTATTGTATACAAAACTGTCAAGCCCATCTGATAACTCTTCTACTGTATTCTCGTTTTTAGAATAAAAAAGTGATGTATCCCAAGAAAAATCATTCATTTTGATTAAAGAAGCACCCAAAGCAATTTCTAGCCCTTTGTTTGAAACTTTACCAATATTTTCTCTTGAAAATTGGAATCCAGTTGCTGCAGGTACTGGAATATCGAAAATCAGATCCTCTGTAGTCATATCATAAACAGAAACATCTAAGGTCAGCCTGTTGTTAAGCATACTTAACTCTAAACCAAACTCTGATGAAGTAACTATTTCCGATTTTAAATCAGCATTTAGTTTAACAATAGGAGATACCAGTGTAGTTAGACCTAAATATCCATTTCCTGGGACACTGAATGTTTGATTTATTTGATAGGGATCCGTATCGTTACCTACCTGAGCAACACTTGCACGGACTTTAATTAGGTTAAATAATTTTTGACTTGGATCAATAAATTGATTCAGAAGGGTTGATAAGCTTGCAGAATTATACATGTAAGATCTATTGTCCTCACTTAATGTTGATGACCAATCGTTACGAGTAGAAACGTCTAAATATAAAAAATTATCGTACGCTAAATTGATAGATCCATATAATGAATTTACTTTTTTAATAGCCAACGGCGACTCTTCTGTCGAATTAATAGTTCTAATATTGTTTAGGAAAAATTTAGTTGGTACTTTAAAATCTGTACCTCTTACCAAGAAACCTTCGGAAGTCCTTTTAGACAAATTACCGCCAACATTAGCAACTAAGTTTAACTTATTAGTTATGTCACGTTTTGCAGTTACTAAGAATTCAGAGTTTAATTCCCCAAATGAACTTTCTCCAATTTCTAATTCACCTAATCTACGGTTGTGATGACCTGGTTTGTAAATTTTATTATCTCGAACACTAGTAATATCTGCACCAATTCGAACAAAAGCACTAAGCCAGTCTGTAAATGCATAGTTTATTTTAGTAAAACCTAAAAACCTGTTTCTACGGACTCTAGTCTCATCGTTATATGCCATCCAGAAAGGGTTACCCACAAATCCATCTGCGTAACGAATAACCGCAAATTCGTCTGGACTAGCGGGGTTTTCTACTTGATAGGTTCGCAAATCATTGATGTTTACGTTCCTAGGTATGTTATATAAATGAGTTAATAACCCTTGAGCTCCTGTTGTTGAAGCCCTATTTTTAACATCCTGAGTGAAATAAGTAGCTTTAGCATCTACGGTTAGTTTATCCGATAAATTAGTGACTGCTCTTAAATTAAAGTTGTGACTATTTAAATCTGAATTTTCTATAATTGACTCGGAAGAGTTATTTGTATAAGAAAATCTTACGGATCCAGCATCTGAACCTTTATCAATGGAAACAGACGTTATACTTCGTATTGCTGATCTAAAAAAATTCTCAACATTATTTGACTCAGCGCTATATGCTTTGTTTGTGCCGTTATAATACGGGTTTTGAGATCCGTCTAAAGCCCCTCCCCAAGAAAATTGTCCCCAATCATTTGTACGGTCTGAGTAAGCAGCTCCAAAAGAACCTTGACCATATTGATTTTGGAAATCTGGTAAAAACATAGGATTATCAACATATAAATTTGATTTTACTGTTACCCCTATTCTATTTGAGCGCGAACCTTTTTTAGTTGTAATAAGGATTACACCATTACCAGCTCTTGATCCATAAAGTGCTGCTGCACTAGGACCTTTCAAAACAGAAATGGATTCTACATCATCGGGATTAATATCTGCTATACCTCCACCGGCTATACTTGGCTCAAAGCTAGGTTGACCACCGCTATCATTACTTCCAGAATTTACCTGATTTCCCTCTGAATTTATAGGCAATGAAGCATTAATAGGCATTCCATCAACAACAATAAGTGCTTGCGAATTACCATTAATTGAGTTATTACCTCTAATTGTTATTCTTGAAGCAGAACCTAAAGATCCAGATTGTGAAATTTGTAAACCAGCAACTTTACCTGACAAGGAGTTTGCTAGATTATTATCTTTAACCGTATTAACATTTTCACCGTCTAAAACAGAAATTGCATATCCCAAGGATTTTTTCTGTCTTGAAATCCCCAATGATGTTACTACAACTTCATCTAGTAAATTTGTAGCTAGCTGAACTGTAAGAATATCATTTGGATTGGAAATTGTTATTTCTTCAGCATTATATCCTATGAAGCTTATTGTTAAAACATCATTAGATGATGCTTCAATACTGAATTTTCCATCGAAATCGGAAACGACTCCGTTTGATGTTGTCGCATTAACGACTGTAGCGCCAGGCAGCGGCAAGCCTTGATCATCATTAATTATTCCTGAGACAGATTGAGCATAAGTCAAAGTCGAAAGAACAAAGAATAATAATGTGAATAATTTTTTTAATTTCATCATATTATTGGTTTTGATTAATAGCTTAGTAAAACTAGATATTGTAACATGTGAAAAACCGAAAAATAGACGAGATAATCGTTTTTGTATACTAAATTTTAGTAATGTTCAATCGAGATTTGAGTCCTTCGATATATTTACCACCAATTTTGTAGTATCGCTTATCTAAATATACAAGATCAACATCAATTGATGTGATTTTATTGATATTAACAATAAAGGACCTGTGAACACGAACAAAAAGTTCAGCCGGTAGGCTTACTTCAAACTTAGATAAATTGCTATGTACGATGTGTGTTTTATCAGCACAAATAATTTTGATATAATCTTTTAGAGCTTCAACAGCTAGGATATCCACAAACGATATTTTTATGTTTTGGCGATTTGACCTAACGAATAAATAGTCGGGATAGATTTTTTTAATTTTTGAAATACTGTACTTTCTTCTTAAAAAAATAAAGGTTCCCAATAAAACTAAAGAAGCAAAAACTAAAATTAATTTATAGGGAAAAAATGAATCAATAACTACTTGACCTTGTTTGAATCCTTCGAAAGTTACAGGTTCAAATTCGATTGTGTAAAAAGAGATTTGATTGTTTTGAATCTGATTATCTAAATACTCTTTTTTATATAGAATTAAGCGGTTGTTCTTCTTGAGCTGGAAGAGGTTTATTTTGTTTGGAAATTTATTTGTTTTGAATGGGATTTCATCTCCTAATAAAACTTTTTGACCATCCTTAATCCATACTTTTTTTAATTGAATGTTTGTGCTTGACGTATTCTCTGCAAAAGATAAATTATAAAAAGATTGTCCATCTGGATTTAAAATTAAGTTTTCTGACGAAGCACTCTGAAAAAGCTCGTTCTCACCAGACCATTTTCTAAGAATAGATTTCTTTGTAAAATCGATTTCATATAAATCATCAAAATATTTTCTGCCAATATGTTCTTCTCCAGACATATTTCCTACTCCACCATAAAGAAAAAGCTTGTTGTTACCTGTATATGAATGGCTTGCAAAAAACCTGGGTGGAATAACATCTCCAGTAAAAACAACTTTTGATTTTTCTTTAGTGCTCAAATCATATTGAGTGAAATCATTGAAGTATTGGAAATTGGAATACCCTCCGAACATGATCATTTTACTAGATTTATTATCCAAAAAAGTGTTGTTGTGAAAGCGAATTTCTTCAAATAAATTCTCTTCATCGATTGATTCCCATTTAAATGTATCTAAACTTAAAGAAGCAACCGTGTATAAATCCTTATATTTTTTTTCAATCTCTTCTTTTTTCTCACTCTTGATAGTTAAACCAAGCTTTTGAACCAATAAGTCGTTTTTAACCATTCGATTCATACTTGTTTTATAAACAATAATTGAATTGTTTTTATAATCAATGACACCTTTTCCTGAAAGAGATGGTACAAAACTTTTTTTATTATTGTAGGGAATACTATCAACTGTATTTAATAAAAAATTATATCTCAATAAATGTGTATTCGCTAATAAATAAAAGGAAGAATTAACTTGATCAAAGACAACTTCAGTTGAATTTGATTGTAAAAAAGTTTTAGTTTTTTTCCAATGATAAAAATCTCCAATCAACCAATAAGGATTCTCGACATAGCCTTTGTGCTTTTTATTTTTGCTGTAAACCTCTTCCCCCTCCATTTGATTCAGAGGAAAGTTTATTTCAAAATAATCACTACTTACGTCTAGATTCATAATTTTAAATGATGGAACATCAAAATAAATATCATGTTTGCCAAAAACTATGTCATACTTGTCTTCATTTCGTTCGAAATTTTGGGGGATTTCAACCGTATTTCCGTTAAAAGAAAATACAATTTTATCATTAATAAAGTCTAATGTAAATTGAACATCAATCCAAGCTCCATTAATTATTATATCATCGGGTATTTTATTTTGATAAATTTTCTCCTCACCTACCTTATTAATCTGGATGAACGATTCATTTTTTTCATTATAGGTATATTTATAATATAAAGAAATTTCTTTTTGGTTTCTTGTGTTTTTAATAGATAATATTTCACCTATAAAAAGGGGGCTATAGAAAGTCATTTCAAAAGAAACCTTTAGATTATTCTTGAAATTAATATCTTTTTCAAAAACATGATAGCTAGTTCTTTCATCTTTTGGTTTGTCATTAGATATAAATGTAAGACCACCTTGAGCAACTAAAACATAATTTGCCAATAAGGAAAAAACTAGTAAAGTATTTCGAAACAATTTTTTAGAAATCAAAATTAAACATTTATGGTAGTCTCAAGTTAGGGAAATTATTTGATAAGCGACTGAAATAATAATGTACTAAATTCTACATTTGTTTTTTCTTCCTCTATTTCTCGAGTTTGTTTATATAAAATACCAATTATATTTTCAGCTGGATCTGCAAAATAAAATGTATTGAAATACCCACCCCAAGTAATTGTTCCTATACTCCCTTTTCCTCCAAGAGCCTGATCTTTTTCAGATACTAAGCCAAAGGCTAGACCAATAGATGAGTCAGGAATATGAGTATTCTGATTTACATAAACTAGTTCAACTGTTTTCTTACCCAATATCTGTTTGTCATTAAATGATCCCTTGTTGAGAAACATTTGAAGGAAGTTGGAATAATCTGCTGTTGTACTGGACAAACCTGCACCTCCTGATAAAAAAGTCTTTGCCCCTTTTATAGGATAATTTACATCATAAAAATCTCCTTGGTATTTGGTCCAAAAACCATCTTTCTTTGTCTGAATAGGAACTAATCTATCCTGATGTGTTTTTGGTAAATAGAAATAGGTGTCCTTCATTTCTAAGGGGTCGAAGATTCGTTCTTTAAAAAAAACATCTAAAGATTTTTGTGAAATAACTTCAATAAAATAGCCCAATACATCTAAACTCTCCCCATAAGTAAACGCCTCTCCAGGTTCGTGGTGTAAAGGCAGTTGTGCTAATTTCTTCACATTTGATTCTATATTTATGGAGTCTGTTGTAAATAAATCTACAATACCGTGCTTTTTATAAATAGACTTAAAACGAGCATCCGAATCAATAACTCCATAACCAATTCCTGAGGTATGAGTTAACAAATGTCTGATCGAAATTTTATTTTTAGCAGGCTTTGACAAATAAGTACTATCCGTTTCATTAAAGTCTGTTAAAATTGTAAGGTCTTTAAATTCTGGAATATACTTTTCAATGGGATCGTCCAAATTAAATTTCCCTTCTTCCCAAAGAATCAAAACAGCTAATGATGTTACAGCCTTGGTCATAGAAGCAATTCTAAAAATATCATCTGTCGAGTGCATTATTTTGTTCTCTACATCAGAATATCCAAAAGCTTTATTATAAATGATTTTATTGTTTCTTCGGATTAAAGCTACTGCTCCTGGAATCTGATTATCTTTTATAGCTTTATTGAGGTAGGAATCAATTCTGTCTATACGCTCCGAAGACACGCCTTGATTTTCTGGAAGATCAAATGTTGAAGTGTTTTGACTACAGCCTGAAACTAAAAAAATTATTGTTAAGGCAAAGATTATTTTTTTCATAGATTTTTATTGTAATGTAAATATTGAGAAATTAGAGAGTGGAAATTTAGCTTTCAAATGAAATTATTTAAAAGCAGTTGAAACAGATTGCTTTGCTAGCACACTCATCAATTCATATCCTTTTTTAGTGACATGAACTCCATCAGAAGTTAATTCAACTCGTAACCCTCCTTTATTATTATCCATTTCATCAAAATAATTGAGATATATAACTTGATTCTTATTAGCATAGGCTTTTAGTAACGTATTTAACTTAACAACGGAATCCACAGGTGAAATATCAGGATTCCATCTAAATTCATCTGCAGGTAGAACGGAACACATAATTGGTACAATTCCATTTATTTTTGCCAATTCAACCATAGAAAAAATATTCTCGGCAATTATTTCTAGGCTATAAAATTTGTTGTTTCTAGCAATGTCATTTATACCGGCAAGTATGACAACACTTTTGGGTTTTAAATTAATAACATCTTGTCTAAATCGAATGAGCATTTGTGATGTTGTTTGCCCACCAATCCCCCTATTTATAAAATTGTTATTAGAAAAAAAATCTGGCAGAAAAACACTCCATCCTTCTGTTATTGAATCTCCCATAAATACTGCATCCGGGGAACTTTTAGTTATTTGCAATTCATTTTGTTTATTGTATTTATCTATACCTCCCCAGTCTAAATTCTTTAGAGCTTCGTTTACTTTAGTTTCAACTATTTCCTCAAGATTTTCTTGTGCTTGAACAGGAATAAAACATAAAAACATAAGCAACATGAGTATTCTATATACCATAATTATTTTTTTTTAAATTTAATCTTTTAGTTAATTAGCAGTTAACATTTTATACCAATGATGTGAAATTATCTACTAAAAAATTAAAATTATTATAATTTATTGATTGATGTTGATTGGGTCTCCAAACTTAAAAATTCACGATTTCTAAAATAAATTTTTCAACTTCAGTCTCCTGTCTCCCATCCCTCCATTTAACAACAAAATACATAAACCATTACCTTAGGGGCTATAGAATTGAAGAAAGGAATACATAATTGAATGACAAAAGAGTTGTGTCAATTCCATTATTCAATACTTTAAGAGAAAAAAAATCCTGAAGCTCCAATTGTTTTGGTGGAAAACATTTTTGGCACTTCTTCAGTTTTGAATAAAAAAATGGAAATTGAGTTAAGGGAAATAAATTTAGCATTAAAAACAGAATATCAAAAAATCATTTCTGAGGGTTATACTAATATTTTTTATGTCAAAAGTAAAAATGCAACATATAACGATAATGAAGGCATGGTTGATGGAGTGCATTTTACATATTTAGATTTTACAAGATATTTGGATTTTTTAATGATAAGTTTGTTGAATTTGGACTTATAGATATCAAGTAAATCCTACAACATCAATTAATGATACAAAACTGAAAATTGACTTTAAAGGGTGTCACCTCTTAAACAAATGGCATATTGTCTTAAGTAAGTTTAGATAATGAAAATAAGCTTTTAAAAATAATAATAAACAATAGCTCCTCCAATAACACAACCTTTAACAAAAGCAAACCAAAGTGCCCAATAATTACTTATTCCTAAAGATGCCAAAGTTTTTTCAGTAAGTTTCTTATGCCAGCCCATAATAAATATATTTAGATTTAAATACAAGGTAATGAAAAAGATATTTAAAAACATTTTTATGCATCTATTTAATAATCAATACAAACAAAAGCTACATCTTAGTTTAAAGTTAATTCCTATGGTTTCCTGTACCAGTCATGAAGAGCCAATTACAATTGCTTTACCAAAGGGTAATTGCTTCTGTTTGCAGACTTGATGGAAACAAGCTGATAATGTATGTAATGCAAGAGGAGAAGGAATTACGGTATTTACAGGGTGTAGCCTTATTGCGAAAAATAATTAAAAAGAATGGGCAACTGAATATCAAAAATAACAAAGTAAAAAGCTAAAGGGTTAAGTAATCCATATAGCACTAAGAAATCAAACAATAAACATAAAAATGAAAGAAAGCAACATCATATACCCTGATCAAGCTTTACAAAAAAGTGAAAATGTAATTTAGTAAGCCTCACTGTCGTTTTAAAAGCTTTGTATATCAACTTAAATAATACATATATGTTAATGTATTGTTTGCAATTTACCAGTAACTTAAAATTGAATTAATCTTATAATTAAATGATAAAGTACAAACTATTCACAACCATATTTTTAGGTGTTTTCTTTACGTTCACAGGATTTATTAATGCGCATACAGGGACTCACGCAGAGAGTCATGTAAAGACATGGCATTTAAGTGAAGATAATTATACATTCAAAGCGGTTTATATCAAATTAAAAGAGGCTTGATTTTTTAAAAAACATAAGAAATGGAATACCTTTCAGGTTAGTCAAATTAACTGTAATTAGCTTGTTTATAAATGATTTGGAATCCATATGCATGGAAAAAGCATTGCTTTAGGGTATTATATTTCCTTTTTGATGAGTACAGTCACCATTCATGCAAATACGTATGATATTTTTAAAAAACACAAAGAGGTGAAAATGAATTAACCTATCAAGAGGTTTTAACTTAAAATCAGAAAACACAGCTTTATTTTTTTATTAGAATAGACTGACAAGTCATATTCAAATAAAAAAATAGTACAATAAATTATGGATTGAACTGTGCAAAAAAGCTGTAAAAAAAAAAGGGAATCAATTAGTATAATAAAAATAAGAGTATATCTTTAGGATCGTATGAATTCATTTAAAAGTGAAACTATAAAATGAGAAAGAAAAAATGTGAAAAGTGCAAGAAAGATTTCAGAATAATGTTTCGTGTACAATATACAGCTGATAAAAACTGGGTTTTTCTCTGTACCGACTGTGTATCGGAAGTAAAAAGAGACAATGAAGATTATCGTTATGGTGGTACTTGGAAATACTAATATCTTCCTAAAATAACACCCGCCTAGTCTTTTCAATAAAATCCTTTTTAAGGACAATTATTCAAAGTATTTAATTCAGAACATAAATCCAAGATTGAAATCAACTTCGCATAACTTTATATTTACACAAGAAGTTTCCTACGTATCGGTTGTATATTAGTTTATCCATATCGAGTTGTATCCCATCAATAAAATTAAACCTACTTTTTATAAATTACTGCTATTTCGAAACATTTTTTTAATGTGAAACAAACGTTAGTTTCACTTAGAAATTGCATAGTTAATTAGATTGAAGAATATAATGAGAGGCTTAGTTGTGTGTTTTTTCATACTGATATTTCAGTGTTCCGTTTATGCCCAGCTAAGTAAGGTACATTATATACCGCCTATAGCCTACTCCAGCGAAACACTTAGTAACGCAATTCCAAACCAAGGGCATTATTTCTATGTTTCAACACCCAGTACTGCCACAGTTACTGTAGACATCAAAGCAGTAGGTGGAGCTACAACCCGTATTTTGGTGTCCAATTCAGCTCCATATGTTTTTACTATTGATGACCCCGGAGGCATAGATAGCTCCCAAATTGCTATTGGAGCTAGTAGTTCAGACGTTGTTTCAAACACCAGTAGAGTTGTAACA
>Ga0209716_1002373_pt1 | contig 12456 bp, 12 predicted proteins | sample COGITO_mtgs_1205_FD_184811 | JGI IMG/M metagenome (GOLD analysis project Ga0209716, IMG submission 184811) | Pelagic marine microbial communities from North Sea - COGITO_mtgs_120531 (SPAdes) (version 2) | ecosystem: Environmental > Aquatic > Marine > Epipelagic ...
AGGGATCGCGGCGCTGCGTTTCGACTTCCGAGCGGCGTTCGACCACGGCCGAGGCGAACGGCTCGATGCCACGACAGCAGTGGACTTCGTGTCCGCCGAGGTGCCGGGCGTCCCGCTGTTCGCCGTCGGCTACTCGTTCGGCGCCGCAATAGTGCTCGGATTGGACGACGAACGCCTCGCAGCAAAGGTGCTCGTCGCTGCCCCGCTCGCCGCAATGGATGTGAGCCGGGGCATGGACGTTGACACGCTCATCCTCACGCCCGCCCACGACCAGTTCTCGTCCCCAGACGCAACTGAGGCGATCATCTCGGAGTGGCCACAGACCACCCACGAGACCATCGCCTCAGCAGATCACTTCCTTGTCGGCCGCACCGCGCGCGTCGCGGAGCACACCCTGAAATTCCTCACCGCCTGACCGTTTGTGTCCGATTTTCTGCGGACCGGTCCGCAGAAATCCCGACGCAAACAATGCACGCGGGGATCAGCGCTTGACGGCGGCCCGCATCTCTTCGTCGACCTCGTCGGTGATCAACGGGATCACGTCGATCGCGGCGAAGTTTTGCTCGACCTGGCTGACCTTCGACGCTCCGGTGATAACGCTCGACACCATCGGGTGTTTCGCCGCCCATGCAAGCGCCAACTGCGCCATCGAGCAATCAAGGCGGTCAGCGATGGGACGCAGCTTCTCGACCTGTGCCAGCGCGTCGCCGTCAGACAGACGGTCTTGCAACCACTCGTAGCCGGCGAGGGCACCGCGGGAGTCCTCGGGAATGCCGTCCTTGTACTTGCCGGTGAGTAAGCCAGACGCCAGCGGGCTCCAGATGGTGTTGCCGTAGCGGTAGTCCTCCCACAGCCGGGCATAGTTCTTCTCGACGTTGCGTCGTTCGAGCAGGTTGTACTGGCTCTGCTCGGTCACCGGCTTGTGCAGGTGATGCTTGTCGGCAATTTCGATGGCGCCACGAATCTCTTCGGCCGTCCACTCGCTGGTTCCCCAGTACGTGGCCTTGCCAGACGACACGATGTCGCTCATTGCCCGCACGACTTCCTCAAGCGGCGTCTCGGGATCGCAGCGGTGGCAATACAAGACATCGACGAAGTCGTGCTGGAGGCGTTCGAGTGATGCATCGATTCCCTGCATCAGGTACTTGCGGTTGAGCGTGTTCCGCATGTTCGGAGTCTCACCGTTAATGCCCCAGTAGAGCTTGGTGGTGAGGACATAGGACCAGCGTTCCCATCCGAGGTCGCGGAACGCTTTGCCCATGATCTCTTCGCTCTTGCCGCCGGCATACGCCTCGGCATTGTCGAAGAAGTTGCAGCCGGCCTCGCCCGCCGCCTCGATGCACTCGGTGGCCAGCGTGTTGTCCAGCTGCGTGTCGAAGGTGACCCAACTACCGAGCGACATGATGCTGACCTTCATGCCGGTGTTGCCGAGGCGCCGGTATTCCATGTTGGGATTGACTTTGGGGGTTGCCATGCCAGGACAGTACCCAAGCAGCAAGCTGTCCGTCGTCCCGACCGAACAGCGCACATGTCAAACCGCCACCTCTCCCGCCGCTGGGATGGTCGACCTCGCTCGCGCTCGGCGTGATCGTTGACGCGACCGATCAGATCTGCGCGGCGAGTCCCCCGGCGCGGTCAGCGGCGATTTGTTCGGCCATCTGGGCAACTGCTGCACCGCGCATCTTTCGGATCGTCACCGCATAGGCCTTGCTGTCGAGAGCTGCGAACTCGGTGGCCTGAGCAATCGCCGCGTCGAGCACCGCATCCGGGGCGACCACCTCGTCAAGGTAACCAGCATCGACCGCGCCCGAAGCGTCAGTGATCCGCGCCGTCGGAATCGCTCGCTGGAGATGTCGCTTGCTCAGCCGCTCGCCCGCAAGGGTCAGCGCCCAGTCTGGAAGTGTCATACCGATGGCCACCTCATTGAGGCCAATCTTGCACGGCTGATCGGCTCCGATTCGAACATCGCACGCCAGCAGGATCAACGCACCCGCGGCCAGGGCGTGGCCCGTACACGCTGCCACAACGGGCACCTTGGCCGCATAGATCGAGCGGCAGAGCTCGCCACCGTTGGCGACCAAATCGGTCATGGCGGCCATGTCTCCGGCCAGCATCACGGTGAGGTCGAACCCGGCGGAGAACTTGCCCTCGCGGCCGTGTAGCACCACGGCGTGAATGCTGTCGTCGCCCTCCGCCTCGGCGATTGCTCCGCTGATCGCGATGATCATGTCATTCGTCAACGCATTCGCCTTGCCGTCGTCCAGATGGCAGATCAGGACGCCTCCGCGCCGTTCCATCGTGACCAATGCATCGCTCATCCCCTGAAAGTTACGCACTCACAACGTTTGTATGCGAGTTTCTGCGGATCGGTCCGCAGAAACGGGCCGACGCAAGCGGGACGGATCGACGGGATGGAGAGACGGGACGGAGTGACGGGCTCAGACGCCGGCGGGGCGCACGGTGATGCCGGCGGCGGTCATCACGTCTTTAGCTTCGGCAACCGTGTGCTCGCGAAAGTGGAAGATCGACGCAGCCAGAACAGCATCGGCGCCGCCCTGGGTCACGCCGTCGGTGAGGTGCTCAAGCGTGCCGACTCCACCGCTGGCGATGAGTGGCACGTTGACCCGATCAGCGATTGCTCGAGTCAGGTCGAGGTCGAAGCCTTCGCGAGTGCCATCACGATCCATCGACGTGAGCAGCAACTCGCCGGCACCCAGTCGCACCGCCTCGGCGGCCCAGTCGACCGCATCAATGCCGGTCGGGGTGCGCCCGCCGTGCAGGTACACCTCCCAGCCATCGGCCGGTACCTCGGGAGCAGGGCCGCTGACATCGCCGTCGGGGCGACGGCGACGAGCGTCGATCGCGCACACCACACATTGAGAGCCGAACTCGGCCGCAATCTCAGTGATCAGCTCGGGCCGTTGCACCGCTGCGGTATTAACGCTCACTTTGTCGGCACCGGCACGGAGCATGCGTCGCGCGTCTTCGAGCGTTCGAATGCCACCGCCGACCGTGAACGGGATGTAAACCTGCTCGGCGACGCGATGCACCATTTCAATCGTGGTCTCACGGTTGTCGCTCGAGGCAGTGATGTCGAGAAACACCAGCTCATCGGCACCCTCGAGGTCGTAGCGGGCCGCTAGCTCGACCGGGTCGCCAGCGTCACGCAGGTCAACGAAATTAGTGCCCTTCACGACTCGGCCGTCAGCCACGTCGAGACATGGGATGACGCGCGCCGCCTTCATCGCCCAGCTCCTTGCGCCCGGGCCAATGCAGCCAGGCCTGCCGCCACAGTGAAGCGACCCTCGTAAACCGCCTTGCCGGTAATGACACCGCCGAGTCCAGGAATCGTCGCCAACACCTCGATATCGGCGAGGCTCGACACCCCTCCGGACGCAATGACGGGCGCTCCGGCGAGTTCTGCGGAGCGAGTGAGTCCCTCGACGTCCGGTCCTTCGAGCATTCCGTCGCGACCGATGTCGGTGATGACGAAGACATCAGCCGTTAGGAAGCGCTCGTAAGCCTCATCGAGCATGACGCCACTTCCCTTCGTCCATCCGTGCACCGAAAGTTCGCCGCCGCGATGGTCGAGACCAACAGCGACCGGCACCACCTCTGAGGCCAATGCAACCACGGCGGGGTCGCGCACCGCGGCCGAGCCCATGACCACGCGGGCCACGCCGGCATCGGCGAGCTGACGGGCATCGTCGACCGAACGCACGCCACCGCCGGTCTGCACCCGGCTCGTGCCCTGGACCGCAGCTGCGATGGCCGCAACCACCGGCCGGTTGATCGGGTCACCAGACTTCGCTGCGTCGAGGTCGACAACGTGAATCCACGGCGTCCCGGCATCGGCGAAGCCACGCGCCATCGCAACCGGGTCGGTGCCGTACTCAGTCTCATCGGCGTAGTCGCCCTGCCGGAGCCGGACGACGCGCCCACCAAGCAGGTCAATGGCTGGGTACAACTCGATCATGCCGACACTTCGTTGCTCGGTACTGCCGCTGTTGCTGCGGATCGAGCACACACCTCGACGAAGTTCGACAGCAATGCCAGCCCAGGCGCGCTCGACTTCTCCGGGTGGAATTGCGCAGCGAACACGTTGTCAAGCCGGAACGCTGCGTTCAGCGTCGTGCCGTACTCGACGGTTGCCACTACGACGGCCGGATCGTCGGGCACACCGTGCAGCGAATGCACGAAGTACAGCCAGGGCTCGTCGCCGAGGCCAACAAGCATCGGGTCGGCGGTGACGATGTCCAGCCGATTCCACTGCATCTGCGGGATCTTTGGTCCAGCGACCGGCTCGGTCGGGACCCAGGTAATCGTTCCCGGGATGACCCCAAGACCACGCGCTTCGGAGTTTTCCTCAGACTGGCTGAACAGCATCTGCATACCGACACAGATGCCAAGAAACGGACGCCCGGAGGCAACCGCATCAAGCGTCGGCTGTTCCAGACCGCTCGACCGCAAGGCGTCCATACAAGCGCCAAATGCCCCGACACCGGGCAGCACTACGCCATCGGCGTCCGCTATGACCTCAGGGTCAGCGGTCAACCGCGCATCGGCGCCACCTCGCTCCAGCGCCTTCTGCGCCGAATGAACATTGCCGATCCCGTAGTCGAGTACCGCGACCAGCGGCCGCACCCCGCCTGGTGAAGTAGCGGCAGTCACAGCACGCCTTTGGTCGATGGCACGCCACCTGCATCATCGATGCGAACGGCGTCACGAAGCGTGCGCGCCAACCCCTTGAAGGTCGCCTCAATGACGTGGTGGGTGTTACGCCCCCGGATCATCTCGACGTGCAGAGTGATGCCAGCCGACGTGGCGAACGACGAGACGATGTGCTCTGCCAGTTGCGGGTCGAATGCAGGGTCGCCGAGCGGCAGGCTCTCAGGCATCTCGACGTGCCATTCGACATGCGGACGACCAGAGAGGTCGAGCGCAACGTCGATCAGGGCCTCATCGAGCGGATAACGGCCGCTTGCAAAACGCCGGACGCCGGCTTTGTCACCCAGAGCTTGCGCGAAACACTCCCCGAGCGTAATCGCCACGTCTTCGACCGTGTGATGCGTGTCGATGTGTAAGTCACCGACCGCCTGCACTCTGAGATCGAACCCGCCGTGGCGGCCAAGCTGATCAAGCATGTGGTCGTAGAACGGAATGCCGGTTGAGATGTCGGTCGTGCCGGATCCGTCGAGGTCGATCGAAACCTCGATCGATGTCTCCTTGGTCGAGCGGCTACGGCTGGCGGTGCGACTCATCGGTCGGCTCCATTCTGTTCGGTCTGGGGACGACTGCGAAAGTCAGCGGAAGAAGCACTGAGAACATCAGAGAGTGCAGTCAGGAATTCGGAGTTTTCATCTCGTGTGCCAACGGTGACGCGCAGGCAGTTCGCCAGACGCGGCCACCCCGAACAGTCACGAATCAACACGCTGCGGTCGACGAGGCCCTGCCACACCGCACGGCCGTCGTGGCCGTCAGGCCGAAACAAGACAAAGTTCGCTCCACTCGGAATCACCGTGAGGCCCAAAGCCTCGAGTTCAGAACTGATCCGCCCGCGCTCGGCCACAATCTGTGCAACTCGATCATCCATGTCCTCGGCATAGCGCAGCGCGAGCCGACCAGCGATCTGCTTCACCGTGTCGAGGTGGTACGGAAGCACCACTTTCTTAAGCTCGGCGACCAACCATGTCGGACCGATGAGGTAACCGAGACGCGCACCCGCCATCGACCACGTCTTGGAGAACGTGCGGGTGACTACCAGCGGCGTGTCATCGTCAACGAGATCGAGTGCCGTCCAGTCGGCGAACTGGGCGTAGGCCTCATCGACAACGACAAGGCCGGGTGCCAAGTCGAGGAGCTGCTGCACGCGATCGGCCGGCTCGACGAGACCGGTGGGATTATTGGGAGACGTCAAAAAGACAACGTGCGGTTGGTGCTCGGTGAGAACCCGTTCGACTTCGGCGGGGTCAAGCGTGAAGTCCTCGGCGCGCTCGCCCTCCACCACGGTGGCACCGGTGATGCGGGCGATCTGTGCATGCATCTGGTACGTCGGCTCGAACGTCGCGACGACGCGGCCAGGACCCGCGTAGGCAAGCAGGACAGTCTGGAGTACCTCGTTGGATCCGTTTGCGACGAACACCTGTGCCGCATCGACACCGTGGCTCTCAGCGATGGCGACGCGCAACGCCATCGCTGCGCGGTCCGGATATCGATGCCATTCGACTTTCGAGACCTCCGCGGCGACGGCATCACGGAACGCGTCAGGTGGAGGTGTCGGCGACTCGTTGGTGTTCAGCCGGACACGAACGTCGACCTGGGCCGAGTGATAGCCCTCGAGGGCACGGAGGTCGTCGCGAACAGGAATCACGCAGATGAAGGGTACCCACGGAGATGCCCAGCTCTCGGGATCGTTTCAGTCGTTTCGCCCGCCGATAGCGTCGGAGCGTGGCTGCCCCGCTCGAACGCACGTCGTCGGAACTCTCGACCATTGCCGACAACGTCGGCCGCTACCGCGAACGGGTAGCTGGTCTCGCCGAGCCGTTCGTCGGCACCGAGCGCGACGACATCGTCGGGGCAATCCACGAAGCGGAGCGCCAACTTCGCTCCGCCGAGCGCACCTTGCAGCGCGCCATTCGCCAAGTCGGCTGAAAACGAAACGACGACCCCTCGGAAGGGGCCGTCGTTCGGCGAGGTCAGGCGGCGGATGCCCGACACTCCCGGCAAACAGGTTGGCGGGAACCTGGTTTGCACAGAAGAACGTACTCCCCTCCAGGCCGAGGGTCCAACCGGACGGCTCCACCCGGGCAAAAGGGCGGGAAGCGGGACCGGTAACCTGGCCCCGTGCGGTGTCTTGAGATCAAACGTCAGATGGAAGATGATGACATCGCCACGGTGAACGAGCTGCTCGACGCTGCGGCGCGCGCCGATGGACGGCGGCCGCTGTCCGATCACCTCTACCTCGACCTCGTCAATGGCGGCCACAACGGGTTCGCCGGGCTGCTTGCGTCGGAGCCGGGCCACGATCATCCGGTTGCGTACGCCCAAGTGTCGCGGGGTAACGACTCCTACGCGTTCGAGCTGGTGGTCCATCCGCACCACCGATACGAGATGGCCACGATCGGCCCCGAGCTGATCGACTCCGCCATCGAGATCATCGCTTCCGACGGGGGCGGGAACGTCAACTGGTGGGTTTACGAACCCACGTCGATGCACCGCCAGCTTGCTGGCGACGCCGGTATGCGCGTCGGGCGCACGCTCCATCAGATGCGCCGCCCGTTGCCCACCGGTATCGCTGTCACGACGGCAACTCGTGATTTTGTTCCAGGTATCGACGACGACAGCTGGCTGTCGGTCAACAACCGTGCATTTGCGGGCCATGGGGAGCAAGGCGGTTGGACGCTCGAGACGTTCTGCCAACGTCAGGGCGAAGAGTGGTTCGACCCTGCTGGATTCCGCGTCCACGACGTCGACGGCCGGATGGCTGCGTTCTGTTGGACGAAGGCCCACCCAGCGACCGACACCGAACCAGAGGTCGGCGAGATCTACGTGATTGCGGTCGATCCAGACTTTCACGGACGTGGCCTCGGCAAGCAACTCACCCTCGCCGGGCTCGAACATCTCAGCGACATGGGCATCAGCACCGCACTGCTCTACGTCGATGCCGACAACACTGCAGCAGTGACGATGTACGAGCGGCTCGGCTTCTCGGTGTCGGCCACCAACGCAGCGTTTGTGAACGAGGTCGCACCGTCCAACCAATTCGTCCTCGAGAGCCGCGGCAACCGCTGATATGACGGCGAGCAACAACCAGGCACTCCCGCGTTGGAACGTCACTGACGTGCACGAATCGCTCGACGCAAGATCCTTCACAGACGCACTCGAACTCGTCGGCGCTGACGTCGAACGGCTGGCGGTCTTGTTCGACGAACTCGACATCCGCTCGACCGAGCGCAGCATCGAGCAAGCAGACGGCGACAAGGCCGACCGGGCAATCGCCGAGTTCAACCGGGTGTCTGACGCACTCAACTTGCTCGATGCCTACGTGTACTCAATCGTGTCGACCGACTCGCGCCACGAGCATGCCCAGGCGGTGATGAGCGAAATCAACACGACAGGGTCATCGCTGCGACCGCTGCTCGCCCGCCTTGCAGATTGGGTCGCCGCGTTGGGCGCTGACGAGATTGCCAACGTGAGTGCTGAAGCACGCGAACACCTCGGGCCGCTCCAACGTTTCGCCGAACGCGCGGCACACCAGATGCCGGAGGCCGAAGAACACTTATACGCGGCGCTGAGCACGACCGGCTCAAGCGCGTGGGGACAGCTGCAAAGCGACGTCACCTCCCAGCTCACCGCATCGGTGGCGCTCCCTGACGGCCCTGCGAAGTTGCCGATGCCAGCGGTTCGTGGCCTCGGCACGGATGCCGACCCCATCGTCCGCGAGGCCGCCTACGACGCCGAGATGAAGGCATGGCCCACCATTGAAGTTCCTGTCGCCGCAGCGATGAACGCCATCAAGGGCGAGGCCAACATCATCAACCGTCGACGCAACTGGGCGTCGCCGCTTGATGCGTCGTGTTTTGCCAACAGCGTGAGCCGGACCACGTTCGATGCGATGCACGCTGCGGTCACTGCGTCGCTACCTGACTTCCAACGCTGGATGCGCGTCAAAGCACAGCTGCACGGCCACACTGCCAAGCGCGGTCTGCCTTGGTGGGACCTTGTGGCTCCACTTCCGTTTGTCTCGAGTGCGGTCACATGGGACGAGGGCATCGACATCGTGCGCAACGCCTTCACCGAGTACAGCCCATCGCTCGCCGACCTCGTCGATCGCGCGCTGACCGATGAATGGATCGATGCTGCGCCACGCGACGGCAAGCAGGGCGGAGCGTTCTGCATGTCGTTCGGGGGCGACCGATCCCTCGTGATGCTCAATTGGTCAGGGTCGACGGAATCAGCACAAACGACCGCCCACGAACTTGGCCACGCTTACCACAACTCCACGCTTGCGGGCAGAACAGCGCTGCAACGCCGACTTCCGATGGCGCTCGCCGAGACGGCCAGCATCTTCTGCGAGACGCTGGTGGTCGAAGCTGGCCTCGCCAGACTTGAGGGCGACGAACGTTTGGCGCTGCTCGACGTCGACCTGCAAGGGACGAACCAAATCGTCGTCGACATCCGCTCGCGCTTCCTGTTCGAGACCGAAGTATTCGCCCGCCGTCAGCGCCGTACGTTGAGCGCCGCCGAACTCTGTGAACTGATGAACGAGGCGCAACTCTCTGCCTACGGCGACGGCATCGATCAGGCCACGGCGCACCCGTACCTGTGGCTCCTCAAGCCGCACTACTACGGCTCCCACTTCTACAACTGGCCGTACACGTATGGGCTCCTCTTCGGACTCGGCCTGTTTGCCCGGTATCAGGCAGACCCCGAACGGTTCCGGTCCGGCTACGACACCCTGCTGTCTCGAGTCGGCATGGACACCGCTGAGCAGCTCGGCGAGGAATTTGACCTCGACGTCACCGACGAGGCGTTCTGGACCTCGAGCCTCGACGTCGTCCGCGCCCGCATGGCGGAATACGAGCGCCTCGCTGTACCGCATCTCACCTGACGAACTGCACCCAAAGACGACAGGGTGCCTGGCACCAACTCGTCGTCGCACCACGGATAGCGTGACCAAGTGCCCGGACAGACTCGATATGACGTAACGCGCGAAGCGCTTGCCGAGCACCTCGACGGTGAACCGCGCTATCGGCTCGACCAACTCTGGGACGGCCTGTACACCCAACTCGCCGACCCAGCCGACATCACCAATCTGCCCAAGAAGCTACGCCAGCGAATCGATGATGAGTTGCCAACCGCACTCACTCCGGTGACCGAGTCGGTCAACGAGACCGGCGACACCGTGAAGTTCTTGTGGGAACTCGACGGCGGCAGCCGAGTCGAGACCGTGCTCATGCTGTACCCCGACCGGGCAACGGTCTGCGTGAGCAGCCAGGCCGGCTGCGCCATGGCGTGTGGATTCTGCGCCACCGGGCAAGCCGGATTCACTCGGCACCTGACCGTCGGCGAGATCGTCGAGCAGGTCGTCAGGGCCGCGCAGCGAGCCAAGCAGGCCGATCGGCGCGTGAGCAACATCGTGTTCATGGGCATGGGCGAACCGATGGCCAACCTCACGCCGGTCTGGAAGTCAGTCGAGCGCATTCATGGCGACATCGGTTTGTCAGCCCGACACATCACAATCTCCACTGTTGGCTTGATCCCCGGTATCCGGGCGTTGAAGGACCTGCCGCTACCGGTGAACCTCGCCGTGTCGTTGCACGCAGCCAACGACGAACTCCGGACCGAGATGGTGCCGATCAACAAGCGTTATCCGATCGGCGACCTCATCGAGGCATGCAGCGACTACCTGCAAGTCAAGAACCGTCGGGTGAGTTTCGAGTGGGCGATGATCGATGGGGTCAACGATCGAACCAGCGACGCCCGAGAACTCGCTGCACTGTGTCGCCGATTGCAGCCACATGCCCACGTCAATCTGATTCCGCTCAACCCGACGCCCGGTTATCCGACCATGGGAACACCATTGAAGAAGGTCTACGCGTTCCGTGACGCGCTCGAGGAATTTGGCGCCAACGCCACCGTACGGCAGAACCGCGGCACCGACATCGACGCGGCCTGCGGTCAACTTGCCGCCGGCCAGCCAGTCACCATCACCCCCAAAGTCTGAACACCTTCCCCTGCCATCAGGGGCATGGCAGGGCGCACAAGATGTGCAGGCGAACTCGAGCGGTGGGCGACAGTCAGTCGAGGTACTTTGGGTTGGCGACGCGGAGCTTGTCGACGACAGACTCGAAGAGCACCGCACCGATCTCGGCTTGACGGTGCGCCGCGGCACCGGAACGGACCAGCGCAGCAAGATCGACCTCGCTGCGTACGCCTAGCGCAGCGAGGCGTTCTTCGTGGGCCACTGCCTGAGCTCCGCCCAGCAACATCTCTCGCTCGACCATCGACAACACATTCACCGCCACTCTGCTGTGAAAGCGGAGATGCCCTGCCGATGACGTCAGCACATCACGCTCGATCCATTCGCGAACCGCCTCGACCAATTCCGCCGACGTCGGCACGTCGTGCGGACCGCCATCCACTGTTGCGGCCGAACGCACGGGAACGTCGGCGACGCTGAGCCCGATCGCTGACAAACCGAACAGATCGAGACCGTTCGGGTCGAGCAGGTCAAACTCGTTCTCGCAGACGCGTCGGCCAATTACCGCCAGCTCGTGGCTGCGGACGGCGCCAGAGCGGTGCGCGTTGGCCTGCAGCACGCACATGATCCCCCACTTCCAGGTACCGAGCACCTCCCACCAACGGACGGCATCGGCGTCGACGGTGCCACCCCCCGCATCCTCGTACGCAGCGAACAAATCAGCGCGAGTGCCGATGCCGCCAACCGGATCTGCCCCGCCGAACCGCCACGCCTTGACGCACAGCCAGCCAAGATCTTCCATCGGGTCTCCGATGTGAGCCAGTTCCCAATCGATGATCGCGCTGAGCCCTCCGGGACCGACGATCAGGTTGCCGAGCCGAAAATCGCCGTGCACGAGGCTGCGCCGGGTCCCAGCAGGTCGATGTTCGAGGAGCCAGTTGCGGGTGAACTCGAACACCGGGTGCGGCTCGCCAAGTTCATCAAACACAGTGGTGTAGTGCTCGATTTGGTCGGGATCATCAAGCCCGTCGATGTCGTCGGGATCGATGGAGTGGATCTGGGCCAGCGCAGCGCCACACCGCTCCGCAAAGCTGCTTCGGGCCTTGGCGAACTCGTCGTCGCGCTGAATCTTGCGCGCAATCGTCTCGCCGGAAATCGCCTCGACGATCATGAACGCTCCGCCGTCATCGCGCCGACCCGACGCCACCATGGCGGGCACCGGCACGCCGGACGCACCGGCCGCTGCGACGACTGCGGCCTCGACCATCATGTCTCGGATGTCACCAGCACGCTGCAGCTGGACAACCAGCGGCCGGCCATCGGCGGTGAACCGCCAGGTCTCACGAGAGGCCCCACCCGACAATCGGGTCAGGTCGGCGATCGGTGTGCCAAGCTCGTTGTTCAGCAGTTGACCGAGGTCGTCGGACTCGCTCGTCATCCCGGCGAGCCTGGCAGATCAGCAGCCAGCGGCGCGCACCGTGGGGTACGGATTTGTCGGGAGACCGCCGCCTGGCCGAATCTCGAAGTGCAGGTGGGGTGTACTGAACCGAGCGTTGCCGGTGTCACCGTTGTATCCGATCACATCGCCCTGGAACACGATGCGACTCTCGCCCACGTAGCTGTCGAGATGGGCGTAGTAGTAACGATTGCCGTTGTCGCCGAGGAGTGACGCCGCATTGCCTCCGAGCCGGTTGGTCTTGAACGTGGCGAAGCCACTGGTGACGGCATAGATCGGGATGCCACGAGGCGCAATC
>Ga0209716_1002378_pt1 | contig 12438 bp, 10 predicted proteins | sample COGITO_mtgs_1205_FD_184811 | JGI IMG/M metagenome (GOLD analysis project Ga0209716, IMG submission 184811) | Pelagic marine microbial communities from North Sea - COGITO_mtgs_120531 (SPAdes) (version 2) | ecosystem: Environmental > Aquatic > Marine > Epipelagic ...
CACGTAATGCACGGTCGAGTCATAGCCGCGTTCACTCAACCAGTCGCGGGCCACATCGTAGCGATCTTCTGGGCGTTCCCCGAGCGTGAACAGCGCCTCATGGCAACCCTGCCGCGCTCCCTGACGAGCGATCTTGAGGACATCGTCCGCTTCCAGAAAGAGCTGCTCTACCCGAGCGGGCGGTTGTGCAAACGTGCAGTACCCGCACGTGTCGTTACACAGCCGGGTGAGCGGGATGAACACCTTCGGGCTGTACGTGATGCGTGTACCAAACGACTCGTCGCGACGTGCCGCGGCCAGGGCCATCAGGTCCTGCAGTGGTTCGTGGAGCAGCGGATGCTCAGTGGCGGCGTGATGCGCAGTGGTCATGAGGTTCTCCGGTCGGTCAGGTGGTGGGCGTCAAGCCGGGTCGGCTCGCGATGGCGGATTGCGTGAAGGTCTCGTCGCAGTGCCAGCAGACGAAGGCCTGGTCGAGTGGCTCGCCGCACGTTTCGTGCACAAGGACGGTCGGCGGTTCGTCAGTCAGCCACTCATCTCCCCAGCGCATCAGGGCAACCAGCGTCGGCGACAGCGCCGCACCCATCGGGGTGAGCCGGTACTCGTAGCGCGGGGGACGCTCGCAGTACAACCGGCGATCGAGCACGCCCGCCACGACAAGTCGCTTCAGTCGCTCGGTGAGCACCGGTCGAGCAATGTCGAGGTCACGTCGAAAGTCGTCGAAACGACGGACGCCGCGGAATGCATCACGCATGATCAGGATCGTCCATCGATCGCCCAGGATGTCGAGGCTGTCCTGAATCGAGCACGCCCGGTCATCCTGGTTCGCCTCACGATCGTCGCGCTCGTCGAACTTCGCCATCGCCAAACCATAGGTGAGTTCACATTCAGAACCAAGTCGGTCCGCATTACGAACTCACGCCACACCCCGCCGTACCCAGCTCGGGTTGATCAGTCGGGCAGGAGCGGGACGCTCAATCCAACGTTGCTGCCGATGCGGTCGGCCCGCGTGAGCGAGGCGCCGCCAAACTTGCCGCGGATCGCATCAATCGTCGAGTCGGGCACTGCAAGATCACCACGATCGAACGGCAAGGCCAGTTGCTCGGCCACCTGGTTCTCGAGGTTCCCCACCGACGCACCGACCAGCGTGAGTCCCTTCTCCTCAATCATGGGCCACGCTGCGTCGAGCAGATTGAGCACAATGTCCTGCACCATGGCGGTTGCCGCGGTTGGGCTCGGCACCGAATGCGACCGCGTTGCCCGACTGAGTCGTCGAACCGAAAGCGCAGCGTGATCGTGCGGCCGACACGCTCGGCTCGGCGCATCCGAGTCGTGATCCGGTCGATGATCCGACGCAGGATGACATCGACCTCACCACGAGACCGGTCACGCCGACCCAGCGCCTGCTGCGACCCGATTGAACCGCGGCGCGTGCCGACCTCCACGCGCCGAGCGTCGACATTGTGCGACAGCGCGAAGAGCTGCCGACCGCTCCCCCGAGCCACATGGGGAGCCGACCTGGCCCCAAAGGGGCCAATGGCGCCTGAAGACGTTCGATTCCTCCTGGTGCATCACACCGCCACGTCGAATCGCATCCCTGACCAATGCCAACTCATTCGCAATATCTTTGCGTTCCACACGAGCAACGCGAAGCGCTGGAACGACGTGGCCCACAACTACTTCGTCGGTCCCGACGGGACCGTCTGGGAGGGGCGTGCCGGGTCGCTCGACGGCCCTGTTGCGCCGACGCCACCGGCGGCAACCAGGGTTTCAGCCAACTGGTGTGCCTGCTCGGCGACTTCTCGACGACCGCGCCGCCGGCGGCAATGCAACACAGTCTCGTCCTGCTGCTCGCACACCTCTCGCAGCGCTACAACTTGAGCACCTGGAAGAATGCGACCAACTCCTTCGTTTCGCGTGGATCAAACCGGTGGCCCGCTGGTCGCCAGGTCGAAGCACGCACAATCTCCGGACACCGCGACATAACCTTCACCGCCTGCCCAGGCAACGCGGCCTACGGACTGCTCGATGACTGGCGCACCCGAGTGCACCCGATCGTGGCAGCATCCTGGGTCCGACCTGGACTCCAACCGGCCGTGCGTTCGAGGCTCGAAGCGCCATGACTCAGCGGGCGCCACCTGCTCGCCGAGCCTGAATCCAGGCGGCCACGTGATCGAGTGCCACGGGATTGGCGAGGGAATCCTTCGAAGCGGCCTGTTCAGCCGGCAGACCGAGCAGCATCCGTTTGATCGGCACTTCGAGCTTCTTGCCTGACAGCGTGCGTGGGATCATCGGCACCCCGTCGATGACATCGGGAACGTGGCGTGGCGACAGCTCGGTACGCAACGCCACCTTGATCCGGCCGACAAGTTCGGCGTCGAGCGCAACGCCCTCGGCACATGCCACCAACAGAATCAGCTCGCCCGGCCCCGCCTCACCGGACGTGTCCTCGAGATGCACCGCCACGCTGTCAACGATCTCGGGCATCGAGTCCACCACGACGTAGAAGTCGCTGGTCCCGAGACGAACACCACCACGATTCAGCGTCGCATCCGAACGCCCCGTGATCTCGCACGCTCCATCGTCGAAGAACGTGATCCAGTCGCCGTGGTGCCAGACACCCGGGAACGTCTCGAAGTAGGTGCCCCGATATCGCTCACCGGAAACGTCGCCCCACAAGCCGACAGGCATCGACGGCATCGGCGCTGCGATCACGAGTTCGCCAGTCTCGCCCGGTGCACACGGCGATCCGTCGGGTCGAAATGCCTGCACGTCACAGCCGAGCATGCGAGCACCGATCTCACCTGCCCGGATCGGCAGCATCGGCGCCGTGCCGACAAAGGCCGTGCACACGTCGGTGCCACCACTCATCGACCCGACCTGGATGTGAGCGCCCACAGCCTCTGGCACCCATTCGAACCCCTCGACCGGCAGGGGCGCTCCGGTCGACCCGAGATGCCGCACACGGGACAGATCCAGCTCGTCGCCTGGGCAGATGCGCTCTTTGCGGCACGCCATCACAAACGGGGCACTGACTCCACAGACGTCGACCTTTTCATCGGCAGCCACCCGCCACAGTTCAAGAAGATCGGGCGCGGCCGGGTCACCATCGAACAATACGATCGTCGATCCGGTGAGCAGGCCGGAGACGAGGAAGTTCCACATCATCCACCCGGTGGTCGTGAACCACATCACGCGATCACCGGGGCGCAAGTCGTAGTGCAACGACCATGCCTTCACGTGTTCGAGAGTGATCCCACCGTGTCCATGCACAATCGGCTTGGGCAGCCCGGTGGTGCCGGAGGAGAAGAGCACATAGAGGGCATGGTCGAATGGCACTGGCTCGAACTCAAGCGGCGCGTGCTCCGCAAGCAGCGGGGTCCAACCGTCGGTTCCGGAGGCATCAAGGTAGGGAATTCGGACGACGTGCTCCAGAGTTGGCAGCGCGGCGACGATCTCTTCGACGTGATCCGAACGGTCGATGGCCCGATCGCCATACATGTATCCATCGACCGCGATCAGGACGGTCGGCTCGATCTGCGCCCAACGGTCTGTGACCGCCCGCACCCCGAATTCGGGCGCACAGGAGGACCATGTTGCGCCAAGGCTGGCAGTGGCCAGGAACGCCACGAGGGTCTCACTGATGTTCGGCGCGAACGCGACCACTCGGTCACCCCGACGAATGCCGAGACGACGCAGACCGACACGACATCGGCCGACCCGGTCGATCAGTTCTGTCCAGGTCACCTCGTCGCGTTCGCGGCTCTGCGAACGCCCGATGATGGCGATCTGGTCACCGAGCGCTGCGCCGTGCGCCAGGGCCCGTTCCGCGTAGTTCAACGTGCCGCCAGGAAACCACGTGGCGCCTGGCATCGATGCCGACTCCAGTGACGCTGTGGGCTTGTCGATCCAGTTGATGCGCTGCCATTGCGCCAGCTCGTTCCAGAACTCCCCCGGCTGTCGGAGCGACCAATCGAGCACGTCGTCATACGACCGGAGACGCAGCCCGTCGTCCGCTTCGACGTGCTCGGCGAACTCCGCCATGACGCTCGAATCCCATGCATCGTCTGCCGGCACCCAGGTCACCGCACCACGTTGTTCGCTCATGACGCTGATCCTTCCACAGCGCCACGCACCGGATCTGGGAACATGGAGCCATGACAGGACGACCTCGCGCTGCGGTGGCAGCGCTCCCCGGATATCAACCCGGCCGCTCAGCTGCGGCAGTTGCAGCCGAGCACGGCATCGCAGACGCGATCAAGATGGCCTCGAACGAGCTCCCGTTCGGTCCCCTCCCGTCGGTCGCCGGCGCGATCAGCGGGGGCATCGAACATCTCGGTCTCTACGCCGACCACGGAGCTGCCGCCCTGCGCGCCGACATCGCCGCGTTCGTCGGCCTCGACGCCGACCAGGTCACCGTCGGCGCCGGGTCGGCAGGCATTCTCCAGCAGCTCCTCCTCAGCTACGTCGGCGTTGGCGACAAGGTCGCGATGTGCTGGCCGTCCTTCGAGGCGTACCCGCTGTTTACTGCGTTGGTCGAAGCCGAGGAGATCCGCGTCCCGCTACTCGACGAGACCTTCGACCTCCCGTCACTCGCAGCGGCGATCGATGCCGACACCAAGCTTGCCTTCGTCACCAACCCGAACAATCCGACCGGCACCGTGGTCGGCACTGACGAGATCATCGGCTTCCTCGGCTCCGTCCCCCCAACCTGTCTGGTTGTGCTTGACGAGGCATACTCCGAATTCGTGACCGACGAGCGCGTCACGGACTCGACGCTGCTGCTCCCCGACCACCCGAACCTGGTGATCACCCGCACATTCAGTAAGGCCCATGGATTGGCTGGACTGCGTGTGGGCTATGCGCTTGGCCACCCTGAGGTGATCGGCATGATCGATCGGACCCTCGTCCCCTTTGCCGTCAACGAGCTGGCGCAGCGTGCCGCTCGGGCGAGCATCGACGCGGCCTCCGAGATGCGCGCGCGGGTTGCCGCGGTCGTCGCTGAGCGAACCCGCGTGACCGGGGCACTGCGTGACGGCGGGTGGAACATCCCCGAGCCGCAGGGCAACTTTGTGTGGCTCCCCGTCACGGCCGACGCTGCCGCGCTGGGCAACGATCTGGAGCGGCGAGGCGTCGTCACTCGGGCGTTCGCAGGCGTCGGAGTTCGTGTGACCATCGCGAGCCGGGACTGGAACGACCGCTTTCTCGCTGCACTTGCAGAGGTGCGACCCAAACCGACCTGCTGAGCGCGGCCCACCGGCGCTACAGCACGTGACGAAGATTGGCCGCCGCCGTCTCGGGAGTCAGATCGCGCTGCAGGTTTGCCAACAGCTCGTAACTCGCAGGAATCTTGGCCACGTCGGCCGACCTCAGTAACGGTGGGTAGTAGTGAGCATGGAGCTGCCAGCGGGCGGCTTGGCCCCGTGGCGCGGTATGCCAGCCCGAGCAGTACGGGAACGGGGTGTTGAAAAGCCGATCGAACCCGCTCAGCATGACTTTCAGCGCTTCGGCCAACGCCTCGCTCTCGTCGACGGTGAGGTCGAACAGCGACGCCACTCGGCGCCGCGGCAGCACGATCGTCTCATAGGGCCAGTACGCCCAGTACGGCACCGCAACGACCCAGTGGTCGTTGGACATGATGACCCGATCGCCGGTGGCCAATTCGTTTTCGACGTAGTCGAGCAACAGATGTCGTCCGTGCTCTGCGTGATAGGCCCGCTGGTGTTCAAGCTCAGCAACGATTTCGTTTGGCAGGAAGTTCGACGACCAGATCTGACCGTGCGGGTGCGGGTTCGACGACCCGGAGATCGCGCCGCGCGTCTCGAACAGCTGCACATACTCGAACCGCTCAAGCAGCTCGGCGAGCTGTTCCTTCCAGAGGTCAACCACTACCCCAATTTCATCGAGATCCATCGTTGCAAGTGTCCGACCGTGCTTCGGCGAAAAGCAGATGACTCGGCACTCGCCATCACCGGTTCCCGACTGATACAGCGAGCTGCTTGACCCGGCCACCACTTCGGCGGGGGGCATCGGTACATCAGGGAGCAACGCGGCAAAGTCATTCTCGAAGACGAACGTCGATGTGTAATGGGGATTCTTGACGCCACCGGCTCGCTCGTTGCCAGGGCAGAGGTAACAGCCCGGGTCGTACTCAGGTGGACGAGCAATCGCTGAGTCGTCGGTTTGACCCTGCCATGGCCGCTTCGTGCGCTGCGGCGACACCACGACCCAATCTCCGGTGAGCGCGTTGCGACGACGATGCGAGTGGGTCGACGGGTCAAAGGTCTCAGGCACGTCCCGACCGTATTCGTCGAGATCGCATCGGAACAACGGCCTGAGCGAACAATTGCGAACACCTCGTCGACACACCCCAACGTCAGCGTTGGTCGGCCGTCGCGACGCGGAACGCTCCGCTCCGATGTGACCGCTGGATCAGACGCCGAGGAGCTCGCGCCAGCGGCTCACGTCGATCTCAGCCGGTGTGAGCCGGAGCGTTGCTTCAGGCACCATGTCCGCAACGACGCGAGCCTCGGCGTAGTGATGACCGACATGGCGCAGCCCTGCGAACAAGGGTTGGCGAAACTCGATCAAGTCGGTGGGCGGCATCTCGTCGAGAAAGCCCCACATCGTGAACGCCATCTTCAGGTCGTGGACAACCGGTGCACGCGAGAACAGCGATGCACGGCGGAGGGCAACACCGAGGCAACCACGGATGCAGTCTTCAACGTGCTCGCCTCCCTGCATGTGCAATGACGGTGCAAGTTGTCGGGCGATACGCAGCGCGAACCCTTGGTCAGGCCCTGGGTTGCCGCGGCGCGGGCCCTGGGGTTGAAAGCCGGGGATCTCTGCGGGTCGATCAGGCATCCAGTTGTCTGGCACATGGTCGGGTGATCGGTAGGCGCGGGCGCGAGACGTCGGTGCCACAGGGCTGAACTTCGGTGCTGCCATTGCCCTAGTTCTACAGGATCAACAGCGACTTTGGTGCGACGACCAGAACAGCCGTGACTTCTCCGGTCGACGCTGCGAGTCAGACGCTGTGGAGCAAGCCGTAGACAATGCTGTCCTCAAGGGCACGCCACGATGCTTCGATGATATTGGGACTCACACCGATAGTGGTCCAGTCACGCACACCGTTCGTTGCCGACAACAGCACTCGCGTCGTGGCACCTGTGGCTGACCCGCCATCGAGAATCCGCACCTTGTAGTCGATGAGGTGAATTTCGGCAAGCTGCGGCAACGACTGCCCCGCCGCCATTCGGAAGGCGGTGTCGATGGCGTTGACTGGGCCGTTGCCCTCAGCAATCGAAACATGGCGTTCGGCGCCTTCGTCGTTCGGACCGCCGCCGATCCACAGCTTGACGGTTGCTTCGGTGCTGAACGACCCGTCGGCCAACTCATCGGTGATCACCCGCATCGACTCGACCTCGAAGAACTCAGGGACCTCGCCGGTCGCCCGTCGCATCAGCAGTTCAAGCGAGGCGTCCGCTGCCTCGAAGTGGTAGCCCTCGTGCTCGAGACGCTTGAGTTGGTCAATCACGTCGTTGATCTGGGCACCGTCGATGACCAGGCCGAGTTCATCGGCTTTCATCTGGATCGTCGCACGCCCCGCCATCTCCGACACGACGAACCGCGTGCCGTTACCGACTGCGACCGGGTCGATGTGTTCGTACGCATCCTTGGCCCTGGCAATCGCCGAAACGTGCAGTCCGGCCTTGTGCGCAAACGCGGACGAGCCGACATATGGCGCCTGCGGATCGACCGCCCGGTTGAGTGTCTCGGCGACGCGATGACTGACCGTGGTCAGGTGCTCCAGCCGGCCTTCTGGCAGGCAGGTGAAACCTTGCTTCAACTGCAGGTTCGGAATGACCGTGGTGAGGTTGGTGTTGCCGGTCCGCTCCCCCAGGCCGTTCAGTGTGCCCTGCACGTGCCCCGCCCCGGCGCGTACCGCGGCCATCGAGTTAGCGACGGCACAGCCAGTGTCATCGTGGCAGTGGATGCCTATAATGGCGTCGTTGCCGACGTGTGCCTTGACATCGGCAACCACGGCTTCGACCTCGTCGGGCAGCGTTCCGCCATTGGTATCGCAGAGCACCAGGTGCGTCGCCCCATTGATCACGGCCGCCTCGATGGCACGCAGCGAGAATTCAGGATTGTTCGAGTAGCCGTCGAAGAAGTGCTCCAGGTCGACCAGCACACGGCGGCCTTGCCCATGCAGGAAGCCGACCGAGTCGGCAATCATCGCCACGCCTTCGTCGAGCGTGGTCTTCATCGCTTCGATGACCTGGTATTCCGAGCTCTTGGCCACGATGCAGACCGCGACCGTGTTGGCCTCGATCAGGTTGCGCAAGGTGGCGTCGTCGTCGGACTTGCCGCGGGGCCGACGGGTGGAACCGAAGGCCACGAGTGTCGACGTTCCAAGCGTGAGTTCGGACTCCGCTCGAGCGAAGAACTCGATGTCCTTCGGGTTCGCCCCGGGCCATCCGCCTTCGATGTAGTGCACGCCGAGAAGGTCGAGTTGTTCAGCGATAGCCAACTTGTCGTCGACTGTCGCCGACACCCCCTCGACCTGCAGGCCGTCGCGCAAGGTGGTGTCGAACACCTCGACCAATCGTCCTGCACGTGCATCCATGGCGACGATTTAATCTCCTTGCGGCGCGCTTCGCCACAGCTTGTCGAATGACATGCGTGCAAGATGTGGACATGGGTGTGCATGAACGGTGCGCAACACGGGGACAACCGAGGCAAAACTGGGGGTAACAGAAAAGGTTCGGGGATAACCCTGTGTCTTTCGGAAAACCCCTTGACCATTGATTTCCTCGCGTCTTTACTGGTGTCTGTTCCGGAGAGCGCATGCCAACCGGGGCGATGAGGACGGAGCTTCGGCTCGACCCACACCGCTCACGAGACACAGCGGGTTCGGAAAGGACAGAGTTCACGGCCACCTCAGACCGGGTTCGTACTGCACCTTCGGGTGAAACACGAACAACGGAGAGTCGGCACCGAATCCGGGTAACCGGCCGAGGTGTCAGGTCCAACCGAGTCGAGCGGTCCCTTCGGGGAGCGAGCGGCCACGGGGATCTGCAGGGTCGTTCGGGAAACCGAACGAGTCGGCGAGGCGACCGAACCGAGTGTCGGCCTTCGGGTCGGGGCACGGAGACGGGGCAGTGGTGCAGAGCCGAAGGATCTGGGGCCACCCCAACTGGCCTCCGAGAGGACGGTTCTGATTGGCACCAGCTTCTGATGGCGCGGGAAACCGGGTCAGCGTGAAACGGTGACAACTCGGGTGCGGAGTCGGCTTGCCGGCAACGTGTCCCGAAAAGCGGCATCGCCCGCCGCGCCACAGCGGCCAGTTTCGACTGGACGAGGTGAACGCAACGGGCGATGTGAACTGATCGAGACGCAGGTTAATTCCCGTCGATCGATCAGTGGTGGATCTGTCCGCCTTGAATGCCCCGAAAGGAGCGCCGACTTCGGTCTGGCTGCCCCGGACGGGGCATTCTTCGTTTTCCGAACCATTCCGCGACGAATCCGAAATTTGTAGGAAAATCGTCGCTGGACGACGCTGATGGGACAAGTTTCGGTGAGATCGAGGGCAGCTACGGTGCGGTGATGGCTCTGAATGCACCAAGTCTCGGGATGTGCTTCGATCGTTCGCTGCCGGCGTCTGCTGTCATCGAGTTCGCCGAGGGACTCGAAGCGGGGGGTGTTGAACAGCTGTGGGTGATCGAAGACTGCTTTTACACAGCGGGTATCTCGCTCGCCGCGACGGCGCTCGCACGAACTGATCGACTCCAGGTCGGCCTTGGCATTTTGCCCGCGGTGGCACGCAACGCCGCGGTCACGGCGATGGAGATTGCCACGCTGGCTGAGCTCGCACCTGGGCGACTGCTTGCCGGCATCGGGCACGGCGTGCAGGACTGGATGGAACAGATGGGTGCCCGCACACCATCACCGCTCACGACGCTCGACGAGGTGATCACCACCGTCCGTCGACTGCTCCAGGGCGAGACCGTCACGTTCGACGGCAGCGAAGTGACGATGCGCGACGTGGCGCTCGTTCCAGCACCGACTCAGGCACCGCCGGTACTGGCCGGCGTGCGTGGGCCAAAGTCGCTGGCACTCGCCGGACGTATCGCCGACGGCGTGGTGCTGGCCGAAGGCGCAAGCCCTGCCTACGTGCGACAGTCAATCGAGCAGGCCGGATCACCCACCCGTTTCCGCACCTCGGTGTTCAGCGCGCTGTGCCTCATCCCCAACCGCAAGTTGGCCCATCACGCAATGAGCCCGTTCGTCGCCGGGCTACTCAGCCAACCAGAGGCAGGCATTCAGGCGCACCCGCACTTCGACGAGATGATCGAACGCTTCACGTCGGGCGGCATCGAGGCCATCGCTGACTTTCCTGACGACTGGTGGGTCGACATCGGCGCGATCGGCACACTCGACGACGTCGTGGCCCACATCGAGGCGCTCACCGACGCCGGCGCCGACGACGTCAGCCTCTTCCCTGGACCGACGCTCGACCTGGCCCGCGACGGCCTGCAGTCAGTGATCAAAATCCGCCAGGCCCTCGCCAGCTGACCTCATCGCTCCGTTTGCGTACCCGAAACGTGTCGTCGGCGACGCCTTCTGGGTACGCAAACGGGAGAAGCGGTGGTCAGACGGCGAGTTCGTTCCAGGACTTGTACTTCGGGTTCTCGCCGCGCACGGTGGCCAGATATGCCTCGGACAGAGCGAGCGTCATCGGGCCCGGGCAGGGGATATCTCGCTCGTCGACCGAGTTGATCGAGCTGACCTCAGCGGCCGTGCCACAGACGAACGCTTCTTCAGCGATGTAGAGGTCGCTGCGAGCGATGTTGTCAACGCGCACTTCGAAGCCAAGATCCTCGGCCAGCGACGTGACCGTGTTCTGCGTGATCCCTTCGAGTGCTCCCGCCGACAGCGGCGGGGTCAGCAGCTTGCCTTGTCGTGCGACGAAGATGTTCTCGCCCGTGCACTCGGCAACGAGTCCGTTGGGGGCGAGCATGATCGCTTCGTCATAGCCGGCCTTGAGTGCTTCGACCTTGGCAAGTGACGAGTTGACGTAGTTGCCAACTGTCTTGGCCGCTGGCGGCATCGTATTGTGATCGTGACGAGTCCACGATGAGATCTTCATCCGCACACCCTTCTGGACGGCATCGTCGCCAAGCAGCGCACCCCACGGCCAGCAGGCGATGGCGACCTCAGTCGAGCACGGCAGTGTGTTGAGGCCCATTTCGCCGTAGCCGAGATACGCAAGCGGGCGGACGTAGCACGACGCCAGGCCGGTCGAGGCAACCGTGTCTTTGGTCGCCTGAATGAGTTCATCCACCGTGTACGGGATCTCGAAGCCGAGGATCTTGGCCGACGAGAAGAGCCGCTCGATGTGCTCGGTGAGGCGGAAGATCGCCGGACCCTCGGCCGTTTCGTAGGCACGAATGCCTTCGAACACTCCGGTGCCGTAGTGCAGCGTGTGGGTGAGCACATGAACCTGGGCCTGATCCCAGTCGACGAGTTCACCGTTCATCCAGATCTTTGGTGTGGGAGTGATGGGCATGGCGTCAGTGTCCCACGCGCCCGGCGATGACGTCACCTACGTCAGTGGTGCTGCCAGTAACCGGATCGGCACACGCCGCACGAATCCGATCGGCCGCATCGCCTTCATCCAGGAAGTCGAGCATGAGTGCCGCAGACAAGATCGCTGCGGTGGGGTTGGCCTTGTTCTGACCAGTGATGTCGGGTGCCGAGCCGTGCACCGGCTCGAACATCGACGGGCCGGTGCGTGTCGGGTTGAGGTTGGCCGACGATGCCAGGCCGATGCCGCCTGATACGGCGCCACCGAGGTCGGTGAGGATGTCGCCGAACAGGTTGTCGGTGACAATCACGTCGTAGCGGTGCGGGTCCTGCACGAAGTAGATGCACGCAGCGTCGACGTGGTTGTACGCCGTGCCGACCTGCGGGTATTCGGCGGCGACTTCGTTGAACGTGCGCTCCCACAGGCTGCCGGCGAACGACAACACGTTGGTCTTGTGCACCAGGGTTAGGTGCTGACGTTCCCGGCTGGCAGCCAGGTCGAAGGCGTAGCGAATGCACCGCTCGACACCCATCCGGGTGTTGACCGAACCTTGCGTGGCGACTTCGTGCGGCGTTCCGACGCGCATTGCGCCGCCTTCACCGACATATGGACCCTCGGTGTTCTCACGAATGACGACGAAGTTGTGTTCCGTGTCGCCTCCCGGTGCCGTGCCGAGGAACGGTCGCTGGTTGATGTAGAGGTCGAGTTCGAAGCGCATCTTCAGCAGCAGCCCCCGCTCGATCACCCCGGGCTTCACGTCGGGATGACCGACGGCGCCGAGGAGGATGCAGTCGAAGGGCCGCAGCTCGTCGAGCGTCGCATCGCTCAAGATCTCGCCATCTTCCAGATAC
>Ga0209716_1002380_pt1 | contig 12431 bp, 20 predicted proteins | sample COGITO_mtgs_1205_FD_184811 | JGI IMG/M metagenome (GOLD analysis project Ga0209716, IMG submission 184811) | Pelagic marine microbial communities from North Sea - COGITO_mtgs_120531 (SPAdes) (version 2) | ecosystem: Environmental > Aquatic > Marine > Epipelagic ...
CATTCTTCTACTTTTAAAATATTATCTAATCCGAAATGTTTAATTACATTTTCAATTGTTTCACTTTTCATGTACTTAATCCAATTTGTAGGAACTCCATTTTTATTCCAAGTTTGTACTTTTGTTATTTTAAACATTTTCATATTTCTTTATTTTTAATTACACTTATATTATCACATTATAAATAAGTTTGTAACGTATAAATATTCCAAAAGTATACCTTTTTTAAATTTTATGTAATATATACTATATACTTAAGTTTAGTAATTATAATTCGTTAAAATGTACAATACATTGTTAATATGATAATAAATTAAGTACACTTATAGCTCGATCACTAATAATGCGAATAAAACTAAGATTAAGCATTAAAAATCAAGCAATACATTAATATTATTAGCATATATACAACAAAACTATATATACATCGATAATAATACAATGTACACCCGCATAGGTTTGATTATCAACTTCTTATAACGCGTTGATTGTCAAATAGTTATGTGCAACACAATACTTCTATATATCTAATAGTAAACCTTTAGGTTTATCACTAATAATTCAATTAAATTTAATCATGAGTAACAAAAAAGAAACTGTATACGTTAAAGCTAATGGCTTACGTAATGAGTTGAAAGATATTCGTATGAGTATCGACACGCTAACACACGCTTTACATGTATTGATAGAGCTACAAACAAACAAACACCATGAGAGTATTAATGAGTGTCCTAATTGTAGGGCTGATGATGAGCTGCAAGGCAGCACCTGAATTAAAAAAGATTAAATTAGAACGTTATAAAGAGCTTACACAGAATGTGTGCATCGATCATCCCGATGAGATACGTTTAGCTCAAGCGTTATACATAGAGATGATACAAAACAATTAGTTATGGCAAATAAACGACCACAAGCTACATCACCTTTATTTAAGAAGGATTCATGCTACTATAAGGTAAAGAGATCTTATAAAGTGTTTCCGTCAGCTTATGCGTCGGGAGCTATCGCTAAATGCAGAAAAAAGAATAGCCGATGAAATTACCTAAAAACGGAGTAGCTAAAGAGATTCGCCACTATGTTGGCAGTTTATTTATATTTTTATTAATAATGGCAATTATCTTCATTCTTATGAGGTATCCTGTATTGGAAACTAATAAGGAGGTTGTGATGATGTTGATTGGTACATTGTCTGCGTCTATAGGTTTGGTTATATCTACTATAACTGGAAGTAAGCCAGATGACATAAACGCGCTCAAAACAGAGGTAGAGAAAAAGAACGATCAGATAGAACAGCTTGTGCTTGCTAAGGATAACTTAGAGGCTATGATTATAAATCTGCAAAAGCAGATATTAGAAAATCAAGATGCTGTTATGGATAAGATCATTTTAAAAGCAGCTTTAGATTATGATGATAGAGAGACTGCAATGAAAACATTGAACAAAGAATAATGGCAGTTAGAAAGACTAAACAAGGAGCAAACCTTAAACGCTGGTTTAAAGAAAAGTGGACCGACGAAAAAGGTAATCCTTGTGGGTCTACTAAAAATAAAAGAATTAAGAAGTGCAGGCCATCCGTGAGGGTGTCCAAATCTACACCTGTAACATGGAAACAAATGAGTCCTTCTCAGAAGCGTAAAGCTGTAGCCGAGAAGAAACGTACAGGTATGGGTAAGCGCACTTCATCTATAAGAAAACGTAAAAAGAAATAAACTATGGGAAAGAAAGGACCTAAAGCGTATCCTAATGCTATTAAGCAATTATTAGGGCGCAAAGAAAAAGGAGTATCTACTGCTCGCAAAGGACATGGGGTAACACCTATGAAACGCTACGGCAAAAAAATGTAATTATGCCAAACTATAACGACGATCCAAACATGGTGCCGCTTATGCGCATGTCACCTTATGGTGGATACGCAAAGCCCACTAAAACATACGCACAGCCTAATAATGCCGAGCCTTTAAAAAGAAAGCTAGAAGGTGATCAAGATACGCTACCTCAACATTTGCAGGATGCTATTAAAAATGCTCCTGCTAAAAGATTAAAGTATTGCGGAGGTACATCTAAACCATACGGAAAGAAAAAGTAATGCCGCAAAAATTAAGTCCAGCAGCTCGCAGAGCTAAGAAAGCTCGTGATCTAGCGTATGCTAAAACTCCCCGCCGTCGTAAGATGAAAGCGGAGTGTCAAAAATTACGCCGTGCTGCTATTAAAAAAGGTAAAAACCTTAAAGGGCTTGATTATGACCATAATACTAAAAGCTTCATATCTGTTAATAAGAACAGAAGCGGTCACGGCAAAGGAACAAAAAAATACAATACAAAATGAAACCATTCACAGTAAAACGCTCAACGTGTACTTGTGGTATGGACTCACCGTTAGACCGTAAAAAAGGTAAAGCTCCTTCTCGCAAAAAGTCAAAAGGCTATTATGCGAAAGTAAAGAAAGGTAGCGGCACAGGTTCTAAAGCAGGTGGTGGTATGACAGCTAAGGGTGTAGCTAAGTACCGTAAGGATAATCCTGGTTCAAAACTAAAGACAGCAGTAACTACAGCTCCTAGCAAATTAAAAAGGGGTAGTAAGGCATGGAAGCGACGTAAGTCGTTTTGCGCACGTTCTAAAAGCTGGACCTCAGAAAGAGGTAAAGCGGCTAGACGTAAATGGAATTGTTAATATAATATAAATATAATTTAATCAAATCAAATGGCAATACAATTCGGATCACCTAAGATCGTAAAAAACTTAAGCTTTAAGAAAGAAGCTAAAGACAAATTAATTAGTGGCATCGATAAACTAGCGGAAGCTGTAGCAAGTACGCTTGGAGCATCTGGTAGGACTGTCGTGCTTGAAGACGACTTCGGTAACCCACACGTTACTAAAGACGGGGTAACAGTCGCTAATTATGTAAACCTAGAAGACCCGGTAGAAAATCTAGGTGTAACCATGCTTAAGCAAGCATCTCGTAATACTGCATCGAAAGCAGGTGATGGTACAACCACCTCAACGGTACTTGCTCAAAGCATTATCAAAAACTACTTTAAGTTAGAAGGAGATAAGTATTCATTCCGTGATGTTAAAAACGGTATGGAAAAATTTGCTAAGTTAGCTGTAAAGAATCTTAACAAGAAAGCTTTACCGGTTGACGACAAACGTTTAAACCAAGTTTCCATTATATCGTGTAATAACGATACGGAACTTGGCGATTTTATTGCAGAGGCTTTTAGAGCTGCAGGCGATAATGGCGTTGTAACAATGGAAACATCTCCAACTAACGAAACGTATATTGAAACTGTAGATGGTACACACATTAAGTCTACTAGTAAGAGTATACACTTTTATACCAATAAAGAAAAAGAGGTGTCGGAGCTCGATAAACCATTGGTATTTTTATGTGCTTCAGAAGTAAGCAACATCCGACGTATCCAGAACATATTAGAGTATGCGATTAAGTCCAATAAATCGCTGCTACTCATTGCTCCTTGCGACCAGCAGATTATTTCTGCATTAGCTATGAATCACGTAAAGGGCAATATTAAGTGCAACGTTATCGATCCTCCATCTTTTGGACTAAAAAGAAAGGATATTCTTGATGACCTTGCCCTTCTAACGGGTGCTACTGTTATTGATGAGAGTTTAGGTGACTCTCTTGACAATATCACCCCAGAAGTGTTAGGATCAGCCTCTAAGGCTATTATAGATACTGATGGAACTACATTAGCAATTGATGAAGCTCCAGAAGGCGTTCTTGAAAGAGTTGAGTATTTACAAGCTCAGCTTGATGAAGAAGAACATCACGTAATGCGACCACACTTAGAACAAAGATTAGCTCTATTGAATGGAGGTGTATCTGTTGTGTATGTGGGTGGCGACACAGAAGTTGAGGTCTCTGAAAAGAAAGACCGTGTTGATGATGCTATACACGCTGTGCGTGCTGCTAAAAAAGAAGGTATCTTACCTGGTGGCGGCTCTGCACTATGTTATATTGCATCCTTAAGTAAGCTTACGGGTAAAAATGAAGGTGAAGACGTTGGCATACGTATTATGCGTAACTCATTGCATTCTCCATTTGTACGTATTCTTAAGAACGCGGGTTTGAATCCTTCGGATTATGAAGTAGAAGGATGGGGCTATGGTGTAGATGTTATTGACGGTAAAATTAAAGATATGCGACGAGCTGGGATTATTGATCCACTGCTTGTTACTAAATCGGCATTGTTAAATGCTTCGTCTGTAGCAACTACTATTTTATCAACTGATTGTGTAATCTCAAACATGCGTGACTATGAAAGCGATAGGTAAATACATTATTATAAACGAGATTAAAGAAGATCTTAAGAAGACAGAAGGAGGCTTATTATTAGCTGAAAGTCATCGAGAAGATATAAGATATAGGACAGCAGTAGTTAAGTCCGTAGGGACCACTGTAGAAGGCATAGAGCCAGGCGAGACCGTATGGTACGACCGTCATGCTGGCCATAATGTAGAAATCGATAACGAAGTGTTTTCGGTTATACAGGAAAGAGACGTCATTATTGTTTTTTAATGGATCGTTCAGATTTTTTAGAACGAGGTGAAATAAAAGTAGATTTTCTAAAATACTACAGGCTTGTCAGTAGATGGGCCTGTAGAGAAAATGATCTTAATATTGCAGACCTCGAATTGCTATTCTATCTTGATCCTATTAAATTTTTTACAATACAAGACTTTAAAGACGGTACTTTTTATTACAGCTGGGATAAGACGCGATTTTATAGATTGCAGAAACAAGGTTGGATAACAAAGATACATAAAGGTAATGGCCGATTAGGAGATCACAATAAGTACACGATAAGTACAAAAGGTCACAGATTAATTGGTCGTATATATAAAATATTAGTAGGGCAAGATACATTGCCTGAGTCTGCTAGAAGAAGTAAGATTATGCAACGTAAAACATATGTTGATAAAGTATACTCTCAAGCAATAAAGAAATTTAACAAAGAAAACTTAGATGGCTAGAATAAGCACGTATGAACAGGATTCCACCATGTCAGGTAGTGATAAAGTTATAGGTACAGACTCTGTTACAGGGGAAACTAAAAACTTTACTTTAGGATCAGTACTATCATTAGTAACTGGCTCTATTAATGTACCAGGAGAGGATGAGGTAGAATCTTATGTACATACACAAAGTTCAGCGTCGAGCACATGGACAATTAACCACCAGTTGGATAAATATCCTTCTGTGGTTATAGTAGATAACGACGATAACGTTGTTCACGGAGGTATTAACTATCAAGATAAAAACACTGTAGTGGTAACTTTTTCAGCTGCATTTGCAGGCAAAGCGTATTTAAACTAATTAGCAATGGCAATAAAACATTTAGCAAATCTCGATTTAAATAATAACGAGATAAAAAACGTAAAAATTGATGTAGTAACATCAGACCCGACAGGGTTTGGTGCTAATCAAGAAGGTAGAATCATATACAATTCTCAAGATGATGAGATGAAGTATTGGTCTTACAGCGGGGGCTCTGGCTCTTGGGTTAGTATGAAAAACACTGATACAGACGTTGATGTATCTAAAGCAAACCTTTTAACGCGCTTAGCTTCGTTTAATGGTACTGACACTGTTAATATTGGTGACGCTGATGACGATACTACAGTTGTTATACGCGGTAATTTGCAAGTTGACGGCACAACTACAACCGTTAATTCCGCAACTTTAAGCGTAGCTGATAATGAAATTACATTAAATAATGATGTAACTGGAACACCTTCAGAAAACGCTGGAATTGAGGTAGAAAGAGGTACAGCTACTAATGTTAGAATACGTTGGAATGAAACTACTGATAAATGGCAGTTTACTAATGATGGAAGCGCTTATAGTGATTTAGGAGCTTCCCCGGCAGACGCTAGTGAAACAGTAAAAGGAATTGTAGAGCTAGCCACAACAGCTGAAGCTACTGCAGGCACAGATACAGCAAGAGCTGTAACGTCAGCCGGTTTAGCTGCTTTTGCTGCTGCAAGAAGTTTTGCTACATCTATTGGAGATGGCTCTGCTACAAGCTATACTGTAACGCACAACTTAGGAACTAAAGATGTAATTGTACAACTTTATGACGTTTCTACATTTGATACAGTTTATGCTGATGTAAAAAGAAATGCTAATAACACTGTTTTAGTAGAATTCACCAGTGCTCCATCTTCAAATGACATTAGAGTGCTTGTAACAAAAATTGACTAATAATTAAGTATGGCTCAAAGGTTCTTAAGTAATATAAAAGTTAACGACGCGTATACATTACCAGCGTCAGACGGTACCAATGGCCAAGTAATCTCTACAGACGGTGCAGGAACATTAACGTTTGCAGACGCAGCAGCGAGTGATGCTATAGAAATAACTGTAAAAAATGTTTCAGGTGGTAGTTTAGCTATAGGTACTGTTATTACCCCGTCGCCATCGGCTAATCCCCCAGGGGGCAATGTGCTTGAAGTAATAGCAGCCGGTAATTCAGCGGCGTCAACCATGCCAGCTATTGGTGTGCTTAAAGCCGCTTTAGCTGATGATGCTGAAGGTAGTGCAATTGCTTTTGGTCAGGTTAGTGGATTTGACACAAGTTCATTTACAGCAGGTGATAGTATATACGTTAACTCTTCAGGCGGCTTCACGGCAACTAAACCAACAGGGACAGCACTTATACAGAAAATAGGTATTGTCGTTAAATCACACGCTTCAAACGGCTCTATTAAAGTGTTTGGGGCGAATAGAACTAACGACGTCCCTAATATAGCTGAAGATTACTTATGGCTAGGTAATTCATCTAGTGTAGCAACAGCTACAGAACATTTACTGAATAATGTTAAAGATGTAACAACGTCTTCACCCACTGATGGGCAAGTTCTAACATGGGACAATGCTAACAGCTACTGGAAAAATGCAGATGCGTCAGGGGGTGGTGGCGGCGGTGGAACTATTACTATTGAAAAAAATATTTCAGGCACATCCCCTACAGAAGCAACTAATGGCACCAGAACGGCGTTTACTATATCATCTGATGTAGAAAATGAAAACGATCTTCAAGTATATATAAACGGCGTATATCAGTCAAAAGATACATTTTCTGTTAGTGGAAGCACAGTCACATTAACCACAGCCCCGCCCACAGCAACCGAAGTAGAATTTATACATATTAAAGCTATTAGCGGAATTATTACCGTTGATAGATTTTCTGGAGACGGATCTGATACAACTTTCGATTTAACGTTATCAAATTCTAATGAAAATCACACGCAGGTATACATAGATGGCGTTTATCAAAGCAAAGATAACTATAGCGTTTCAGGAAAAACAATAACTTTTTCCACAGCACCCCCTAATAATACAGATGTTGAGGTTGTGCACTTAAAAGCAGTAGATGCTTCGTCGTTAAACATGAACAATTTTACTGGTAATGGTACACAAACAGCTTTTACGTTGTCTGAGTCAATATCTGACGAAAACAAAACATTCGTTTTTGTACAAGGTGTTTATCAGGAAAAATCTAACTATAGTGTAAGCGGTACAACGTTAACTTTTTTAACAGCTCCGCCTAATGGTTTTTCTGTTGAAGTTATTTCATTTGGAAGCATTTCGATAACAACGGTTGGCAATGCTAATGATGCAAAATACACACCTAACCTAATATCTTCTGCAACAACAGCTATAGCGGGTAACTTATACGTGTTTACAGCTTCCACTACTCTAACGCTGCCAGCATCGCCTTCTAACGGAGATACTGTTAAAATTAGCAATAGGTCAGGCGTTGGCACTTGTGTTATAGCTAGGAATAGCGAAAAAATAATGGGTACGGCTGAAGATATGACAATAGACTATAACAACGCTAGATTTGAACTAATATACACTGGGTCAGCACAAGGCTGGGTCTTAATTTAAAAAAAAATGAGCAATTTATCAAATTTCACCCTAATAGAGGGACAGCTTATAAAAGACAACGCTATTGACCACAACCAATTAGCAGATAGATATACGGCGGTTCAAACAATAAGTACGACTACTTCACCTTTGAATTTAGACGCAGAAGATTATACTGTATTTAACATTACAGCAGATCTGCAATCAACGCAAACCCTTAACCTTCAAAACATGAAAACAGGGCAAGTTATTGATATTTTAGCGACAGGAGCAAGCACTTTGACTTTAACGTCTGATGACACTTCTGAGACATTTAACAACTTAGGTGAAGTAACTTATGATGGCAGCACAGACAACCATATACAGATTATTTGTATAGACGACACCGACTCTGCCGCTATTTATAACTATACTATTCAAACTTACACCAGCAATAATACCCCAAACTAATATGAAAGCGAAAGATTATGATGGAACGATAAAAGTATATAATATTGTACCAAAAGCATACGGAAATATTATAGGTGGTTTTAATTTACTTTCAGATAGTGATTTACAAGGACACGGGTTTTACGATGTTGTTGTTCCCACTTGTGATAGCAGAATACAAGAACTAGGTAACATCTATTTTGATTCAGATAATAGCCAATTTACATATCCTGTGAATGATAAAACTTGGACTGAAAGTTTAGCAGATTTAAAAGCGGCTAGAATAGAAGAGTTAAAAGGTATTTACAATTCCAAACTAGCTAAGACAGATTGGTATGCTACTAGAAAGAGCGAAAAGGGTACGGCTATTCCTAGCGATATACAAACAGAAAGAGATAATTTAAGAACAGATTGCAATACTCACGAAACAGCTATAAAAGCTAAAACAACTAAAGCACAAGTAGAGTCTTACGATTTACCGATATAAAAAAATATGAGTTTTAATAAAAGACTTTTTATAGGAGGAGCAGAAGCTTATCAAGCGACAGGGAATTTTCAAGACAATATTGCGTCTTATAATAGTTCATCGACACACCCGACAGCAGGTGATTTAACGGCAGAGTTAAATGCAAACTTAACTGGTAATGATATTTGGGTAGATAGCGCAGATAGTTCAAAAGCTGTATCAATGGGTAATAATGGTAGTTCAAGAATAAACAACCAGATAATAATGACTATGAAAGGTCCAATTACTACAAATAGTTTTACGTCAAAAGATTTTAAATCAAGTTACTATAATTATACGGGAACGATGAAGTGGTATGGTTCCAATAATGGAACATCTTGGACCGAGTTGGCTTCAAATGCACACACAGGTGGTTCTTTAAATTTTAGCTCATCATCTTTAACGACAAATTACACCGCATCTACTTGGTCTTATTATAAGGTAGATTTTAACGCAGGTACAAGAGGTACTTATGGGAATTTTATGTTATTAAATATTGGTATAGTCCTTTAAAATGGAAGATTTGAGAATATATGGACTAAATTTAGGAGCGATAATGTTTAGCGCAGTAAACAACATTAACCCTGCATTACAGACCGTAGTGCTAGTCTTAACGATTATATATAAACAAATAAAAATATTATAATGGCATTAACAAAAGTAACAAGCGACGTTTTAGCAGATGAGTTTTTCACTAGAGCAACAGCTCCTGCAACAATAACATCTGCGACCACAAAAGAAGTGGATTTCACTTCAGCATCGATAATACCTTTTTCTGCATCAGCGGCTGTAACACTTAATTTTACAAACCATAAGCCTGGGATGGTTAAAAACGTTATTATAACCGACTCTGGGGGAACGTCTTCTTTAGCTTATGATAGTTCAGACACTGTTAAGGTGTTAAACGGAAGTTATTCAGCTACAGCAGGTGCGGTTAATTTCATTCAAGTAGTATGTGTTAACACTAATACATTCTATGTAACAATATCTCAAGAACCTACAGCATAATGAAAGCAAGACTAGAAGCAGGGAAAATCGTAAAGTACGCACAAGTCCCTAACAAAGTAGATAACGTATTAGGTGGGGCTAGAAACTTAGACCCTGAAAGCTTAGGCTTTTATGATGTGGTTGTGCCAACGTATGACGCAGATACACAGGTTATTTATAACTTACACTTTGATAATGTTTACCCATCACCAACACCAGATGACGCAAGTGCTACTAGAGAAGTGTTTGTATATGATGTAAAAGATAAAGTGTTAGCTGACATTGATACATTAAAAGCTGATAAAATTGAAGCTTTGAACAGGTTGGCTAATGACAAATTACAACCTACAGATTGGGTTGTTATTAGAAAGCATGAAAAGAACATTGGAATCCCCTCAGCCACACAAGTAGCTAGAGATGCGATTAGAGCTACAGTAAATACTAAAGAAGCTGAAATAAACGCTTTAACAACTCAAAGTGCAGTAATTAAGTACGATATAAATTTTTAACATATGGCTATTAACGAGCGTCTAATACATACCGCAGCGGATGCAGCAGCAGCAGTAGCTAGTGCAGAACAAGGTTTAATCCTACACTTAGATGCTAATGACGTTGATTCTTATGACGGTGATGGTTCTATATGGTACGATATTTCAGAACACGATGTAACAATTCCTTTGTCTGATAATGCCGATGATTTAGAGTTACACTTAAACGCTAGTGATTCTACTTCTTATGACCCCGACACAGATACAACTACTTGGACTGATATAGTAGGAAGTAATGACGCCACAATGACTTCGATGGGGGTGGCTAATTTTGATAAGGATAATGGTGGTTATTTTAGCTTCGATGGTGCTAATGACTATATGACAATATCAAATGACACATCCTTTGCTTCCGCAACTAATTTTAGTGTTGAGATGTGGGTTAATCCAGTATCAATAGGTAGCGATGAAATGTTAGCTACTTTATACGGCAGTAGTAGTGACCAAAAGTTTGACATACGATTTAGTAACAGCAGTGGTAATATACGTTTTATTGCTGGTACATCTTCTGGAGGTTTTAACTCTGGGCAGGATTTAACATCAGCTTCTGCGTTATCAACAAACACTTGGCATCATATCGCAGCCGTTTACGATGACACAAACGATAAAATGTTTATTTACATTGATGGTGAATTAGATGCCACTAAAACAGGTGCAAGCAGCGGAACATACACATCAATTACCGACCCAATACTGATAGGTAAAAGAACAGATGGCTTCCACTCTAATATAAAATTAGGTGCATTTAGATTCTATTCAAAAGCACTTTCAGCTTCAGAGGTAGGGCAAAACTACCGACACGGAAGAGACTATATTTATACAGAATTAAATGGCAATTCTGACTTATTCTTACATTACGACCCTGCTGATACTAATTCTTATAGTGGAACTGGCACTACTTTAACCGATTTAGCAGGAAACAACAATGCAGACTTATTAGGTGGTATTGAAAGCGGTTGGGATGAAGAACTAGGAAACTCATTCCCTATGACAGGCAGCGGTGATGGTATAACTACAAGCAGCACTGTGTCAATTAACCCTGCAACAGATGGAATGACTATCGAAATGTGGGTTAAAGTTAAAACGGATGATTTTAATTACTTTTTTAGTTTTGATGGTACACATACAACAGGATTCGGTTTAAGTTATAGAGCTAACTATGATGAGATTTGGTGGTTTTATAGAAATAGTAGTAACAATAATTCTATTATTCATTCAGATACAATAGTATTAAACGAATGGACTCATATAGTAGCTACTACAAATGGAAGTTCAGCGCAGTTTTATACTAATGGGGTATTATCGGAAGAAACGTCCGACAACGCATATAGTTATTCATACAACGAGGACTTACACTTCGGGAATTTATACGACTTAGCACAAAACTCTAATAGTGATATAGGTCAAATAAGATTCTATAAAGGCGGTCTTACAGCAGATGAGGTGATGCAAAACTACCTATTCACTAAGAACGATTATCCTAATGGGGCTAATGGAACTATAAGCGGTGCAACTTGGAGTGCGGATTACTTCGACTTTAATGGTAGTAACGATGTTATCACTTTAGATAATAGCAAAGTATCTAGCAATACGGTTCGCTCTTATTCTTGTTGGTTTAACAGAGATGGAAATGGTTATCTTATTGCTAATACTAATGGCTCTAGTTATGGCGCACACTTATCTATTGAAAGCGGTAACTTAAACGCTTGGGTTTATAATGAAGCACAAAACGCTTACTATACTTTTCTAAACGGAAGCCACAGTACAACAGCAGGAACTTGGCATCACGCAGCACTTACTTGGGGAGAAAATGCTAGCGATTGTAAGTTATACTTAGATGGTGTACTAAAAGAAACAGAAAGTTCTACAAGTGGTTCTTTATTAAGTAGTGCAGCCCCTGATGAAGTTAGGATTGGTAGATATACATCTACATATTTTGATGGAAAGATAAGTAAAGTTAAAATGTATGACAAAATATTGACTCTATCGGAAGTAACTGAATTATATAACGAAGGAAGCGGAAACTAATGATACAAGACCTACGCATATACGGACTAAATTTAGGAGCA